>Ga0179587_10000686_pt1 | contig 14353 bp, 10 predicted proteins | sample CZODoug2_1_08_16_FD_185932 | JGI IMG/M metagenome (GOLD analysis project Ga0179587, IMG submission 185932) | Vadose zone soil fungal communities from Angelo Coast Range Reserve, California, USA - CZODoug2_1_08_16fungal | ecosystem: Environmental > Terrestrial > Soil > Vadose zone | place: USA...
CTGTGCTCTCTGCGTCTCTGCGCTAGGATATTTTTTCTAACTAGCGAGCCACAACAGCCTCCTTCATATTCTCAATAATTGCTGACGCAAACGCCGACGTGCCCACCTTCGTCGCGCCAGGCATGAGCCGCTCGAGATCGTAGGTTACCCGCTTCTGCTGAATCGTGCGCGCGATGCCATCCTCGACTAGCGTGGCCGCTTCCTTCCATCCCAGGAACTCAAACATCATCGCGCCTGAGAGCATCACCGAACTTGGATTGATCACATCCTTGTCCGCATACTTCGGCGCCGTGCCGTGCGTCGCTTCAAAAACGCCGAATCCATCGCCGATATTCGATCCCGGCGCCATGCCGAGCCCGCCCACCTGCGCCGCGCACGCATCAGACAAATAATCACCATTCAAATTGGAAGTCGCCAGCACGCTGTATTCATCTGGCCGCAACAGCACTTGCTGAAACACGGAGTCCGCGATGCGGTCGTTGATCATCAGCTTCTGCTTCCACTTTCCCTTGCCGTGAGTGGCGTAAATCGCGTCGAGCGTCTGCTTCACTTCACTGTAGACCGTTTTCTTGAAAGCATCCGTGGCCTGCTCGAGTCCCGGCTCGATCAGCGCTGCGTTCTGCTCCACGGTGAGCGCCGCATTCTTGTCGAGGTTGTCGATAATCCAGCTCTCGCGTTCGGTGACCGTCTGCGCGCGGAACTCTTCGCGCGCCAGGTCATAGCCCCAATCGCGGAAAGCACCCTCGGTAAACTTTTGGATGTTGCCCTTGTGCACCAGCGTCACGCTCTTGCGCTTGTTCGCCAGCGCGTATTTGATGGCCCGCCGCACCAGCCGTTTCGTTCCCGTCGGAGAAATCGGCTTGATGCCCACGCCGGAGTCCCAGCGAATCTGCTTCTTCCCATCCTTCAACATCTCGTTATTCAGGAATTCCAGCAGCTTCTTCGCTTCGGGCGAGCCGGATTTCCATTCGATTCCGATGTACACATCCTCGGTATTCTCCCGGAAGATGAATACATTCATTTTTTCCGGCTCGCGCACCGGAGAAGGCACGCCCGTAAAATATCGGACCGGCCGCTCGCACGAGTAAAGATCCAAGATCTGCCGCAGCGCCACGTTCAAGGAGCGAATACCTCCGCCCACGGGAGTCGTCAGCGGCCCCTTAATGGCCACGCGAAAATCGCGGATGGCATCGACGGTATCGCCCGGCAGCCACTCTTTGAATGCATTGAAGGCCTTCTCGCCGGCGAAGACTTCGAACCACGCTACTCGCCGCTTCCCGCCGTACGCGTGCTCCACCGCCGCGTCGAACACTCGCCTTGACGCCTTCCAGATATCGCGCCCCGTTCCATCCCCTTCGATGAACGGAATAATTGGCGTGTCCGGCACTTGCAGTTCGCCGCCGCTGTAACCGATCGGCTGGCCTTCGGAGGGGACAGTCTTTCCGTTATACGAACTCTTCATGAATACGGCTCCTTGGAATAATTTCCACTGCTCAACTGGCGCACGAAGAAAAGGTTGCGCCGCGCCGCAACAACCGCCGTACAACGCGGCGGGCTCGGGTGAATTGGAGAAGATAACACACTCATAGAGGCAGAGAGTATAATCGCGTTCGATTTTGGAATCACACGAGAGGAGAATTGCCATGATGATGGACTGGAATCAATACCATAAGGAAGTCGGCGCCCGCATTGGAGACCTGATGAAGGTTTCGCCAGACACGGTTCGCGGCTACCAAACGCTCAGCGCTGCTAATTCCAAGGCCAGCAAGCTCGGCGAAAAAACGCGGCAGCTCATTTCGCTGGCCGTAGCGGTGACAACCCACTGCGACGGCTGCATCGTCGTGCACACTGACGCAGCGCTGAAAGCCGGCGCCACAAAAGAAGAAATCAGCGAAGCGCTCGGAGTCGCAGTCGCGATGAACGCAGGCGCCGCGCTGGTCTATTCTTCGCGCGCGCTGGATGCCGTCGAAGCGAAATCCGCTGGCGCGCGCGGTGCCTAAGGCGACCTAATCGTAATACTCCTGCCCGAGGTGCGTGATGAGGTCCTCACCCTTCATCCAGCGAAGCGTGTTCTTCAGCTTCATGGACTGAATGAAGAGATCGTGCTCGGGGTACAGCCCCGGCGCGGTCATCGGTGACTTGAAGTAGAAACTGAGCCACTCCTGGATGCCGCGCATTCCCGCGCGCTGCGCCAGGTCCAGGAAAAGGACGAGATCGAGCACCAGCGGCGCGGCCAGAATGGAATCGCGGCAGAGGAAGTCCACTTTGATCTGCATCGGATAGCCGAGCCAGCCGAAAATGTCGATGTTGTCCCAGCCTTCTTTGTTGTCGCCGCGCGGCGGATAGTAGTTGATGCGCACCTTGTGGCACATCTTGCCGTAGAGCTGCGGGTACAACTGCGGCTGGAGAATATATTCCAGCACGCTAAGCTTGGACTCTTCCTTAGTCTTGAATGAGCCAGGGTCTTCCAAGACTTCGCCGTCGCGGTTGCCGAGAATGTTTGTGGAGAACCAGCCTTCCAGCCCCAGCATGCGGGCCTTGAAGCCCGGTGCAAGGATGGTTTTCATCAGCGTCTGACCGGTCTTGAAATCTTTTCCGCAGATTGCCACGTTGTGGTCGTGCGCGAGCGTCTGAATCGCGGGGATATCCACGGTCAAGTTGGGCGCGCCGTTGGCAAAAGGCACGCCGCTAGTCACAGAAGCCCAGGCGTACAGCATGGAGGGGGCGATCGCCGGGTGATTGGACTTCATCGCCTCGATGAACTTTTCCGGAGTGGAGTGTACCTCTTCCGGCTTGACGAAAGATTCCGTTGAACCGCACCAGCAGGTCACCAGCCGCGAAGCCCGCGAAGTCTTGCGGAAGTTGGCGATGTCTTCCTTGATTTGCAGCGCCAACTCGTACTTGTTCTTGCCCTTCTTGATGTTCGGTCCATCGATCAGCCTCACGAAATCGCGATCGAACGCGGCCTTCATAGGCTTGATGGTGGACAGGAAGGGTTTCACCTTTTCCAGGTCCTGGGGATTCAGGACGCCCGCATTCGCCGCGGACTGGTAAGCGTTGTCCCTGAAAATGTCCCAGCCGCCAAAGCTGAGGTCCTTCAGCTCGGCAAGAGGAACGAATTTCTTGATGAGCGGCGAACGCGCGTCCGTGCGCTTGCCCAGCCGAATGGTGCCCATCTGTGTGAGCGAGCCCACGGGCTGCGCCTTGCCTTTGCGGACGAGCTCAACTCCGGCCATGAAGGTCGTGCTGACGGCGCCCAGGCCCGGAAGCAGCACCCCGAGTTTTCCCTTGGCGGGCGCTATCTTGGAAGGCTTTTCCATGCCGCTCCTTTTATTGAATGATCGCCATGAGATCGGCGGAACAAATGAACCTAGAACTAGAATTGCCGCAGCGGAAGGGTGCCGCGTCCCCAAACAAACTAGTAATGATGAGGGAAGACTTGAGGATTTGCAAATCGAAGGGACAGCAACAAGCGCGCCTTGCGAGCATTCATTTGTGGGAAGGTAGGATTTCCCAGATGGCAGCGTCTTCCTCCCCGAGAACCCAGGAGCAGAATCCCTGCAAGCCGCGGTCTTTTACCAGCGTATAGCGCTCGCGGAACGTGCGGGCGTCGGTGAAAAATATCCATTCGCGCAAGTCATCGCGATAGAAGAAAAACCAGGCGGAACGGTCGACGGGATCCCATTCGACGCGGCCTTTGTAAGCCTTGGCGAGATCCAGGGCGTCGTCAGTGGCGATGTATTCCGCGCTTGGGTTGGGTTTGTCCGTGGGAGGGAAGCCAGGTTGCGCGGGAGCTTTCACCGGCGTGCCAGCGAACCAGTGATAGCCGTAGAGCGGGATCCCCAGTGAAAGCTTCTCCCGAGGTACGAACTTTAGCCCGTAGTCGAGGTTGCCGGTGGTCCAGGCCCACCCAGCTACGGGACCTGGGGCGGTCCAGCGCGTGTGCTGGTCATAGGTCATCAGGCAGACGAGATCCACGCTTTGCGCCAGCGCTGACAAGTCGTACGCTCCACGCCAATTCTCGTAGATCCAATTGGAAAACCCGCCTTCACCGGGCGCGCCGGGAGCATTCGGGACGGTTGCGATGGTGAGCTGGAGTTTGGCGCTGTGAAACTCCGAAGCGACGTTGGAAACCATGGTCGAGAGCGCGCTGCGGTCTGTCCAGCTGATATTTTCGAAATCGAACTGAAAGCCGATATAGCCGTTTTCCTTGCAGGCGGCCATAAGCCTGCTAGCCATGGTTTCGTAGGCTGCTCGATTCATAAGTAGTTTGTGAAAATCTTCTTGCGAAAATCCATTGTTGACGACGATAGGCATGATGGGAACATGGTGCTGGCGCGCGGTTTCAACTACTACTGGATTAGGGCCGCCGGAGACGAGGCCGTTCGAATCAACGGAATACCATGCGGGAACGAGGATGTCGATCTTGTCGGCATGGGCCAGGAAAGAACGCACGGACTTGGGATCGCGCGTCAGGTAGAAAAGGGACTTGGGCTGTTCCGCCCGCACGGGGAGACCAAAAAGGATGATCGTGACTGCGATAGAGAATTTACGTTTCATAGTGCCCGAAGTTTAGCTGTCTTGCCTCACGAGACGCAACGTAGATGTCTTCGTTGGCTAGTCCGTCTTCCCGGAGGGCAATGACCTGCGAGTTTGCAAATCGAGGGCGCTCCCTCGCCAGGGACGCCACACCGATACAACTATTGAACCGAAGGCCCACACTGGAAGGAAGCGGTGCTGTGGCTGTAGACATTCAGGACAATCCCGCCTCGATTAGTTATTACCAGGCGCCGCCACCAGAGTTAAAGTGGGACAAAGAACGCAGAGGGCCTGCGCCCTGGAGGAGTCTCGCATGAAGCTTGCAAATCGATATGTTGTGTTGGCCATTGCCTCGATCGTCTTCGGCATTGCCGCTACCCTTTTCACGGCCGGAGTGGGCGCCCAGGAGGAAGGCTGGCAGATCCAGCGCGCTGACTATGGTTTCAAGAATCAGCGGAGTGACGTCAGCGATATTCTCAAAGACCTTATCGAGCGCGGTGGCGTGAATGGCAGAGTCGCGGTGAATAATCAAACCATGGGCGGGGATCCTGCCGTCGGGAGAGACAAGTCGCTGCGTATCTTCGCCAGAAATCGCAGGAATGAGGAGCGCGAATTCAATTACAAAGAGGGCGGCTTCGTTGAGGCCCGTATGTTCACTGTTCGCCATGATGATCGCGACGATCGTCCTGCGAACTACGGCGACCACGATCGGGATGCCCGCCCTGCGCATTACGGCGACCGCGATCGGGAGGACTGGAATAGCCTAAAAATCATCGGCGGTTATTACGGCGTGCAGGGAAGGACGGTGAACGTGACGGAGGTCCTTCGGAGCAGAATTCGTGAAGGCGTGCTGAGTTTCGTCGTCACCAATAGCGCCTTGGGCGGAGATCCAGCCGTAGGCGCGGACAAGATTTTGATCGTTGTTTACCGCTATCAAGGCAAGGAGAGCGCCACGGCCGTGCGTGAAGGGTACAGCGTGACGATTCCGTAGCGTTTGGCCGCCAAGCCAACCTTCTCCAATTTTCTTTCGCAATAAGCCATTTTTATTCGCCGTGGTGTCTCCGCGACACACACCCCATCAAGAGCACCGACCATCCAGCCTGAAAATCGGGCGGAGCCGTCAGGACCGCTTTGGAAAGCGGCGAAGCTCGCGGATCAGGTAGGCAACCACGGCGATATTGATCACTAGTACGACGCCTTTGCCAACGCTGGCCTGTTTGGCGAGTTCGTAGACTTCGAGCGGCAGCAGGGAAGCAGTCGTGACGATCGTAAGATACTCGGCCCAGCGCTCGCCCAGTGCCAAGCCGACGCCTTCGGTCAGAAAAATGGCTGAATAAAAGAACGTGCCTACGCTGAGTTGTTTCAATCTCCGGTCATCCACCTTCGACAACTTCGCGAGAAGCAGCTGAATATAGTGACTGTGCGGATCAACTTGGAAAATGTTGATCCAATGCTCGACCACGGCATCGACGTCCTTGTGAAGAAGTCTGAGCGCGCCGATGCCCAGTGCGAGCAGCGCTAGGCCCTTTAAGAGTTTGAAGGCGGCGATGAGACGCAGGCCACGGGCAGGGTCTCTTCTTTCAGTCATTTTTCACGGCCACGATTCTATACCAAGAAGCAAGCACAAACCGGCTGCGGGCGGCCGAACGAGAACGTTTCTTTTCGGCTTAGCAGAAGGATCCGGCTTGGCGGCCCGGCGGCTGGCGCAGGGTTACTAGCGCCATTTCTTCAATCGCGGCCAGATCTCGGCAAGGGAACCGAATTTTGCGCCACGGCAAATGAAGACGGGGATCTCACGCTCCATCGCGTAGGGATTGTCGGGGGATTTGCCCACATATTCGACGTGTTCGAATTCGCGTTCCAGGACTTCCCTGGAATCGTCAAGAACGATCAGACAATTTCCCGAATAGCCGCGCGGGCCCCACAGGAAATAAGTCTGATGGCCGCTGAGTGCCGGAGGCAATCCGTAGCGGCGGCCAAGGAAATCGATGGCGCCCGCCTGCCCGTAGTTCTGCGCGAAGACGCCGCAGCCTGGCCGTTCTTCGGGAGAGAGCCGGCTGTAAGCATGATTTACAGTGGCCACCATCTCTTCCCATCCGAATTCATCGGCGAAGTGCTGCGGAAGGATCGCGCGCATGTGGCTGTGCTCGCTGCGAGGCACTTTGAAAGGAAGGTGATCCATGTACGAAATGAATTTATCAACGGGGAGCACCGGCATGACAACCGGGGCAAGCCACGCTCCTCCCGCGAGAATCAGCACCAGGAGCGCGGGCTTCAGCCAGACTTGACGCGACCGTGCGATATAACTCCCAATCACCACCGCACCGGCTGCCAGGAAGGCTGGATAGATTGGCGCGAGATAGTAGTTCTTGCCCTTGAGAATGACGAATACGGTGAACGCGGCTAGATAACACCAGCCAAGGAACCGGTATGGCTTCAGCCGGGCAGAGAAAAGCAAGGCGAGCGCACCGGTGATCCAGATCGGCGCGAGGATCGGGTGAGCGATGAGAACCTGCTGGGCGAAGAACGCCGCAGGAGAAAGTACCACGTCGCGGCCGTGGGCCTTGATGTTGTGCATGAGTTGCACAAAGGGCCAGTGATTCTGAACATTCCAAAGAAGATTCGGAAGAAAAATCAGAAAAGCGAGCGCGCCGCCGAGCCAGATCCATTTCCTGGTAAAGACGCGGCGCTGCTCGGTCAGTAAGAGGCCCACAACGATACTGAACCCGAGTACGGCAATCGAGTATTTCTCTTCAAGACCGATGCCTGCCACCACGCCAAACCATAGCCAATAGCGGGGATCGTCGCGCTTGATCGCCAGGATTGCGAAATAAACGCAGCCCATCCACAGCAATGGCTCGAGGCAATTGGTGGTCATGACGCTGCCGTCGTTGAGATACATGGGCACAGCGATGAACGCCAACGCGGAAAACACAACTGCGAAACGCCGGCCACCGAGATCTCGAGCGATCATGGCCGTCAAAATGACAGCAGCCGAGGTTGCCAGCGCCGGTATGATTCGAATGCTCCGAAGCGAGTCACCGAAGACGAGCCGTGAGATCTTCATGAGGAACGGTATCAGGGGAGGATGATCCACATAGCCCCAGGCGAGATGGTCCCCGCAGGCCATGTAATCAAATTCGTCGCGAAAGTAGCCATATTGATTGTTGAAGTAGAAATGCAGGAGGAAATTCGCAAAGGCGAGAAATAGCACGATGAGCATGCCATCCGCGAGAAAGGATTGCCCTTGATCGTTGAGAGCGGGCGTTTGCTCAGCGGTGATTTTCATTTGGGTATCTGTAGGCGCAAGAGTGAGGAAAAGGTTTCGCTCGTTCGATTCCTTTAAGGAAGCGTAAAGGCGATCACGTAGTCGCCTTGCTTCGTACCCAGTTTGCCGTGGCCACCCGCGGCGATCACCACGTACTGTTTGCCCTTCAGCGTGTAGGTCATGGGAGTGGCTTGGCCGCCAGCCGGAAGCTCAAACTTCCATAGCTCCTTGCCGGTTTCGGAATCCAAGGCTCGGAGATAATTGTCCATGGCAGCGGCAGTGAACACGAGGCCCCCGGCGCTAACCATGGGTCCGCCGAGAGTGATGGTGCCCGTATTTCTGCCCGGAATCCAGCTTCCCAGCGGGACATCCCAGACTTTTTTCCCTGAGAAAAGATCGACGGCGGCGACGCTGCCCCAAGGCGGCGCGTTGCACGGAAGCCCGCTCGGCGCGAGAAGCGGCGTTCGAAACATGCCGTAAGGTGCGCCGGCCTGCCGCGCAAATTCTCCGTGGAGCCGGTCGGAATCGCTGGCGTTTTTGCGGGCGTCTTCGAACTCTGCGCGGGGAATGAGTTTCACGAAAATGGGAAGGCGGTTAGTGTCCATGAAAAGCAAATGGCGCTGGGGATCGTACGCGGCGCTGCCCCAGTTAACACCGCCGACGTTGCTGGGGAAAACGAGCGTGCCCTGCAGACTCGGCGGGGTGAAAATTTCTCCGCTTCGCGCGGCTTTGATTTTCTCCGCGCACCATTGCTTCTCCTGCGCATCCTTCCCCCAGGCATCCTCGGGAGACAATTTTTCCGGAACCACGGAAATCGCCGAAGCCAGCTGCGTCGGCCAGGACTCTTCGCCGGCAATATCGCTCTTTGGGACCTGGCGCTCCTCGACGGGCAGGAGCGGCGCGCCCGTCAGCCGGTTCAGGACGAACACTCGTCCCATCTTCGTCGTGATGGCGATCGCCGGTATCCCGTCTTTCCACGCGAACAGCGCCGGTTGCGACGCCACGTCATAATCCCAGATGTCGTGATGCACCACCTGAAATCCCCACACGAATTCGCCGGTGCTCGCGCGCAAGGCCACTACCGAATTCGCCCACTTGTTGTCGCCCTTGCGGATGCCGCCGTAATAGTCCGGGCTGGCGCTGCCGGTGGGGATGAAAACGAGATGGCGTTCGGCATCCACCGAAATCGTCGACCACGCATTGCCCGCGCCGGTCCGCGGCTCCGTTTTTAGCGCCCAGGGGATGGGATCCCAAGACCACCGCAGTTTCCCCGTTCGAACGTCGTAAGCCCGGACGATCCCGCGCTCCAGCGTCACCGCCCGGTTGTCCCCGATCGAAGATCCGGTAATCACAAGGTCCTTGAAAATGGCAGGGGCAGACGTGACTTGGTAGTCGCCCGGGTCGCGCAGTTTGACACCCACAGCCAGATCAATTTCGCCATTCTCCCCAAAGTCGCTGCACGGTTTTCCAGTTTCTCCATCCAGGGCAATCAGGCGCGCGTCGAGCGTGCCAATGAAAATTCGAAGCGCGCAGGGTTGTCCCGCCTTCGCGGATTTCTCGCGCCACGCGGAAACTCCTCGGGAAGTAACTTCCGATGCTCCATAGGGCAACTCGAGAGTCGGCGCAAATTCCCAGATCTTTGTTCCCGTTTCTGGATTCAGTGCGATGACGTGGTCATACGGCGTGCTCAAGAAGAGCTTGCCATCAACAAGTATGGGGGTAGCCTCAAACGCAGCTTTCTTGTCGAGTTCCGGGTCTCGGGGCAGTGCGTCGGTTCGATAGGTCCACGCGACTTTGAGTTGTGTAACATTTGTGCGGTCGATTTGCGTTGCCGGGGAGTAGCGTGTGCCGCCGCCATCGTTGCCGTAGTTAGGCCAACCGGCGTCCGGCCTGGCTTGCCCAAAAGAATCAAACGCCGGCCACAAGAAAAGGAAAACGGAAACAACGGTGAGAAAGACGCAGCAGCGGGTTGTGTTCTGCATGGGAAGAAGTAATATCGCGAACGGACTGCGACGCGCAATAGGTTAGGGATAAATGGGCTCAAGACGGGGACCACTGCCACTTGGGGGCTCCGCTTCTCGCTGAAGGACGAGAATCAGTGGCGGCGAGTGTTGGTGAAATCGATGGAACTGATGAACGTAACCGCCACCAGAACTACCAGGGCTGCGAACAGGGCTAGGACAATCACAACACTCTCCTGAAGAACCAGGAAGGATAGTGCATGTCAGACGCCATAAAGGCACGCCGTTTGTTTTCAATGGGTTGCAGTGGAACGAGTGTGCAGGGAAGTTGCCAAATGCGGACAGCTGTACGCTCTCTTTGACAACAACCGAGTATCGGTACTATAGCGGGCTAACTTGCTCTTGTTTCCGCTTCATGGAACGGCTCGCCTTAGCTTTTGCTCAGCCGGATCGAGCCATCACCCGTATGAATGGTCAGCGGCTGGCCGCCACCGTTCATCTTGCCGTGAATCTGCGAATTGCTAAACGTTCCCTCCACGGTGACGGGGATGCCCAGGCTGATGTGGCCGTCGCCGGTGCTGGCATCGATATTCGTCTGGAAATCGGACGGGAGCACCAAATCCACACTGCCGTCGCCCGTTCGAATCGTCCAGCTCGAAGCCATTTTGGAACCTGGCAGAACACGCGTGTCCACGCTGCCGTCGCCTGTCTTGACGTTGAGTGCATCGAAACGGCCGGCGATGCGGATATGGCCGTCTCCCGAGTCGGCCTCCACCTTGCCATCGAGGTCGCGGGCTTCAATCGACCCATCTCCCGTGCGCAGGCGCATGTCCCCTTTGAGGTTCTCAACGGTAATGCTGCCGTCGTTGGTGTGCAGGTCGATCCTGCCGTTCAGTGAGCTAGCTCTTACCGACCCATCGCCGGTATGTACGTTCACTGTCCCATTGATGGATTCGGCCTGTACGGACCCGTCGCCAGTTTCCACCTGGAGATCGGCTTCGCGAGGCATGCGGACTTCAATGTGCAGGTGCCGCGAGTTATGGGCGAAAGAGAAGCCCCAGTGGCCGGTGACTCGGGCCGTCAACTCCACCTTGTCGCCGTCCTGACGGGAGTCGACGCGTAGGTTCTTTCCCAATTCGTAGCCCTGGTATTCGACGCGAAATTCGACTTGTTTCGAATCTCCGGAAGTAACCCGCACGCTGCCGTCATTGGTTTCCACGCGCACGTTGGCCCGTCCAGACACAGCAAAAGACTTGGTGACGTCTTCGGCGCGGGCCGCGACCGCGGAAGCGGCCCAAAGGGCTATGCTGGCAATTCCCAGCCGAATGCCGGCCGAGCGGTGGGAACGCGGGTTCATGTCTAATACCCTCCGTAAGATGGCGTTCTAACACTATATACGACCGTCCGGAACGAAAGGTTCCCCATAACCGAGTCGAACTACGTCCTCGTCGGCTACTGCGGGCGCTGCACTTCCAAGTGCCAAATAGGAGGTGGCTCGCTAATAGGTTGGAGAGTGAGTAGCCGTTCGGCAGAAGATACATCGCCATGGATGACCAGCCCGACACCAGGCGAACCTACGGTCACTGGAGCAGAGACAAAGCTGGCGAACGCGATGGGAAGCCCGGAGCGATTCGGGCTAGTCTCTACGTCCGCCAGCCCATCGACTTGCGCAGTCAACAACAGGACAAAAACCCGGCCCGCCTGCAGCGAGATGGGCGGGGTCATGGAGGTCTTAGCGGTGCTGAACTTTTGGGAAGGGAAATAAAGCATACTGCCATCCGGCTGTGTTCCGAGCACAAAGAGTTGCACCGAATAGCTGGACGGCGTCCCGCTGCTTGGCGGAGACCAACTCAAGGTGATTGCCGTGGAATTGATCGTCCTTGGCACGGAGAGGCTGACGCCGTTGATCGTCGGATTCCGCACCGTGGAAACCAATGGCGCCACAGGCCCGGTCGGCAGGGCGGTGCTCTCTCCGTTCACGAGGAGGAACGGAACAGTGGCACCGGAGCTGGGAACCGGGATCTGCAGCGAAGCTTTTTGGCAAAACGAAAAAATCCGCAGCCAGGCAGAAGGAAACGGATCACCGTATAGAAGGGTGCCGAAATTCTGGTCGGTGAGGATCGGTGGCTGAGAAGCTACGGGCAATGTAAATAGCGTGTCGGAGGAATTGGCGCAACTGGTCACTGCTCCGCTGGGCGAACCAAAGCTGATGCCCTGCGACGCCGATGTGAACAAGGGCAAGTTTGGTCCCAAGAAAGAATTCATTCCGGAGGCTAATCGGCCGGTTGCAAAGGGTTGCGCGGAAACAGTCAAAACGGACCCAATGGGGTTGGCAGTAGCGGGCCCGGCATTATTGAACAAAGGCGCCCACGATGACCCGTTGATGGAGAGTCCAAAGGAAGACTCTGGGGAGGCATTGAGCGCTCCCGTAATGGAATTTGTTGCCCCATCCTGCACGGAAAGATTAGACAGCGTGAGCGCAGGTCCTAACGCGAGCCCGTTCATAGAACCCAGGGACACCGGCTCAAATTGCATCAGAAAGCCCGTGCCGGCCTGCGAGAAGTCGATATTCGAACTAACGATTGCCGACACGTCAACGGTCGTCGAGCCCACGGGGACATTCCGAGGGAATTCAATATCGAGCATCTGCTGGTCCGTTAGGAACCCGAACCAATCCTCCGTAAATAACGGATCGAGTCCTGAAGCACTGATATTGAAGATGGTGTTCTGGACGCCGCTCGTGGCACGCAGGGGAGAACCAATCACATCGTGGCCAAAATCAAACGTGCTGCTGCTCGTCCAGTAGGCCGCCAGCGGCGCCATGCGCAGCCAATAGAAGCCTCCGGGCACATTCGGGATGCTGAAGGTACCGTCAGCATTGCCGGACCCTTTCAGCACCAGAAGGGAGCCGTCTGCCTGCGGAACGAGTGCGGCCACCTGAGCGGCTGATCCAACGTTCTGCGTCCAGTCGAACGGAACAGTAAGGGGACCGCTGGCTTTCCAATAAGTGTCGATCCAGCTCAAATGAACGGTGCCACTGGGGGTAACGGCCCACGACTGGGTGCTGACGTCGCCCGCAGCAGCGGTTGCGGTGACGCGGAATTTGTTCGCGACCCGCGATTGGGCGGTCGTGGGCGTCCAGGTAATCGTGTTGCCGCTCAATGCCGCGCCCGCGGGAGCAGTGGTTAGCGCAAAGCTGACCGCGGTTCCTCCCGGGTCGGTCGCCGCAATCTGATATGTGTAAGCGACACCTTCGCTCGCCTGAGTTCCGGGTGTGGTCGTGAAAAGGGGACCGGGCGGCATAATATGCGTAGCGCTGCCGCAGGCAGCCAACATGGGGATGACAAGAATAACGACCACGAGGAAGGGTGTTCGCCGTTGCATGAGGGGCCTCTAACTCTTTTCAGCGGGACCGGGGAATTATACCGTTGCGGGCCGCGCAAGCAAACATCACTCCCCATAAACCATGCCGCGTAACCCACGCCCGGCGCGCGGGGCACATTTGTGCAGGATGGGCGAGCTCCACCGATGGCGTGAACGCCACTTCCGTCTCAGCCGCGTCTTGCAGCGTGCTTCTTTCCTGCAATCCGTGTGCTAGAACCTGATTTCGGGCGTAGTGCAGCCAGGAATTCAGTAGTTGGCAGGGTATTGATGACATCCTTTTTCTCCAGCCAGCCGCGGCGGGCCATGATAACACCGTGACGAATAAAAGAGAGGTTGGCAGTGTTGTGGGAGTCGGTCGAGATCACCACCTTGACGCCGCGCTCCTTGCACATGCGGAGATAGACGTCTTTCAGGTCAAGACGATCAGGATACGAATTGCACTCCATGGCGACGCCGTGCTTGGCGCAGGCATCCAGCACCTTTTCCATATCGTAGTCGATAGGATCGCGCCGGAGCAGCAGTCGTCCAGTGGGGTGAGCGATGATTTGCGTGTAAGGGTTTTCGATTGCTGCAAGCATGCGCTCCGTCATGGCCGCACGGTCGACATTGAAATAGGAGTGGATGGAGCACACCACGACATCGAGCTGCGCCAGGATTTCATCGGAGTAGTCGAGCGCTCCGTCTTTGAGGATGTCCACTTCCGCCCCTGCCAGAACGCGGATGCCCAGGTCTTTGTCGTTGGCGGCGTGAATTTTCTTGATGTGCGCGGCCATGCGCTTTTCGTCCAGGCCGTTGGCGACGGTCACTGCTTTCGAATGGTCGGTGATGGCAATGTACTGGTGGCCGAGCTCGCGCGCGGCTTCCGCCATTTCTTCAATCGAGTTCTTTCCGTCGCTGGCCGTGCTGTGCATCTGGAGGTCGCCCTTCATGTCCTTCAGGGTAATCAGATGCGGCAGTTTGTGGTTCTCGGCGGCGGCGATTTCGCCGGTGTTTTCGCGCAGTTCCGGAGGAATGAAGTCGAGTTTGAGTTTCGCGTAGATCTCTTCTTCGGTGCGCCCGGCCACGCGCTTTTCACCCTTCAAGGTTGCCAACGCATATTCATTGAGGGTGAGTCCCATGTCGTTGGCGCGGCCACGGAGGGCCACGTTGTGCTCTTTCGACCCGGTGAAATAAAGCAGGGCAGCACCGAAGTTTTCTTTTT
>Ga0179587_10000691_pt1 | contig 14304 bp, 19 predicted proteins | sample CZODoug2_1_08_16_FD_185932 | JGI IMG/M metagenome (GOLD analysis project Ga0179587, IMG submission 185932) | Vadose zone soil fungal communities from Angelo Coast Range Reserve, California, USA - CZODoug2_1_08_16fungal | ecosystem: Environmental > Terrestrial > Soil > Vadose zone | place: USA...
TTCGATCGATGAAACATGTGCATAGACTGCAGGTCTTGTTCTCGCTGCCCGACTTACTGAAGACCCAATCAACTCCGTCTTAGTCCTCGAAGCAGGCGAGGCCAACCTTGATGACCCTGCCATTCGTGAGCATTCTCACTTTACCTTATCAACCCCTTTTTTTTACACTTCCAACTCTCTAGTTCGCCCCGGTCAACATGGTACTCACTTCGGGCAACCCGCATACGCTTGGCCTATGACAACAGTCTGCTTCTTCGCAGATCAGTTTCGATCGTTCTTGACTCTAACCCCTCACAGGTATCTCAAAAGCACTCCAATGGAACAGAATTTCCATGGCCTCGGTATGTCTTCTTTTCAGATTCCCATTGGGTAGGATCAACAAGCATCCTTCATTAGCGGTCGAGGTTTAGGAGGAAGCTCTGCAATCAATTTTTTGTGTTGGAATAAACCTTCCAGGAAAGAAATCGATGGTCTGTTTGAGCCTTTCTGTCATTGGAAAATGTATCGAATCTTGGTGTAGATTGGGAGAACCTCGGCAACAAGGGTTGGGACTGGGACAATCTCGCCAAGTACTCAATGAGGAGTGCATCGTCAGTGCCTTCTTCCAGCATCATCGTGTATGATCAATATAAAGCCTTCCTATAGGTTTATTCCACTTGCCCTCTCCGCAGAGGAAGCTGCCAGACGTGGGCTTGGTGCTGGGAGTGGATGGGACAAAGTAATCGGCGATGGTATGTCGTTCTATTGTCCACGTCATATTATCATCACTCAGACCATCCTATAGGCCCATTGAAACTCACACATCCAAGAACCAGGACAGATGTGGATATCAAGTTCCAAGAGGTGTCGTCTTCAATTTTTCATATATACAAGTCCATCTCCCTAAGTTGTGCTCCAGACCATGCACAACTTGGGCATACGTCCGGCGCTCCAACCTGTAAGTCTCGTTTAGCCTAGCATCATTTTCGTTTGAATATTCATTGCCATAATGTAGTTCGATGGTGATGTGTGTGCTGCTGATAAAATTCGTAGGTTCAATCAATTGATACATGTATAGCCCGCGGGAACTTTCCTTTGTCCTAACAACATTGATCCTAACACTGGCTGCCGTAGCTATGCTTCCACGGTCGGTATGATCACCATCTTCAGAATATTGTATGTCTGAAAGGCCTCTTTATGGAAGGCCTACTACATTCCGAACGCGGCCCGACCCAATTTCGTTGTCCTTACCTCCGCATACGTAAATAGAATCGTTTCTTCCTCTGAAAACGGAGGAATCATAGCCAGTGGAGTTGAATTTACCCATGGAGAAGACGAGACTGTCCACCTTGTTCGTGCGACAAAAGAGGTTGTACTATCAGCTGGGCAAGAGTTTTCTTTTTCGTTTTATCCTGGTCAACATTATTCATTGCAAAATTTTCTAGAGCCTTGAAATCTCCTCAGATATTGGAGCTCTCAGGTATTGGACGACGTGAGGTCCTTCAGAAGATAGGAGTGCCTATGAAGCTGGAGTTAAAAGGCGTTGGTGAGAATGTTCAAGAACATATCTGGGCTGGAGTCTCGTTCCGTTCGTAGCCTCTCTGACTTGCAGTTATCCCAAGTAAGATGCTCACTTATCAGGCAGAGCTCAAGGACAGTGTCCCAGACGAAACGTTCGACGTGTTACGCTTCCCAGGCGTCGCCGAGAAACAAGTCGATCTTTTGTGCGTTCTTTTACTTTCCATGCCTCTAATGACCTCCGACAGCTTCTTTTAGTGCCCAATCCAAAGGGCTGTACACCATGGGTATCGAAAACTTCACCTTCCAGCCTCTTGGCACGTTCTCTGAAAACGCCAACTCCATTCACGCCGCTATCAAAGCTGATGTTTTAAAGAATATACAAGAAGGGAACTACCAGCCAGGACTTGTTGACCAATACATGTTACAACTTGCGAGACTGGAACCGGACAACTCCTTACCGGTTTGTGAAATTATCGGCTTTCCGGGTCTTTTGTCTTTCCCCAGTTCGTTAGTTCCGTTGCACATGCACACCAGCTAACTCGCTACCACACAACAGTTCCTCCTGTGCCTGGGAAGAGATATTTCACGGTGATCGGTGCAATCAACAACGTCTTTTCCAGAGGAACAATTGTGATTGATATATCCTTCAGCTGAGATGATGACTGATTAGATATCGTTTTGGGACAGCACGCGGCCTCGACTGATCCCAAGGCTTCTCCGGAACTTGATCCTCATTACTTTGAGCAGGATACTGGTGTGTAGCTTTTCTATGCTATATGAATGCTGATATCATTGAGGGTACGTCACACAAGACCTCCAAAGCCTTGTTGAGTTAGTGAAGTTCGCTCGAAAGGTCGTCTTGAATGCGCCCATCAGGGATTACTTTGGTAAGGGTTATGAGCTGGCCTAGAAAAACTGACTCTTGAACATGTCCGCCTATTGGACAGATTCAAATATCGTCGAGTTGAACCCTGGGCCCGAAGTACAGACTGATACGGACATTGTGGGTAAGTTCCGCTGTGCCGGGAGCCTTTCGATCCAATACTCAAAGTGAATACACAGACTGGTTAAAGAGGGTGGCTTGCTCGACCTATCGTGAGCATATTTCACCGAGAGTTGGCTCATTTCGCTGGACCAACACTTGCCACCAGACACTATGGGGTCTCTGTCCATGCTTCCCAGAGACAAAGGAGGTGTTGTTGATCCCAACCTTAAGGCATGGACCTCACCTATTCTCAGGCTCTTCATACTTGATTGTCTGTTATCCAGGTCTATGGTACCAAGAATATCAGGGTTGTTGATTTGTCCATCGCACCTTTGACTTTCTCATCCCACAGCCAATGTAAGCACTCGGGGATTTCCCCCGATACCTGATGTTGATGACCTTGTTCCTTCTAGGGGCAGCGTACGCCATCGCCGAGAAAGGTTTTGTTCAGTTTCTCCCTATGATGTTAACGACTGAATCCCGCATATTCCATTTCAGCGGCCGATATTATCTCTGGCAAAGTTTCAGTGTAAAGCTCTGGACTATGTGCATGTACTGTGATCTTGAATGATCAATAAGAATACTTTTCAATGTGGATTGGAGTTCTGTGGATGCTTCTGCATTTATATGTCAAGTGGTCCTTTTCAAAGTCGCTCGATGGCTAGCACAATGGGATTGCACTCGCTTCGACTTGGTGTTAGCCGCTTATTCTTGATCCTCCCACTCCAAGGACGCTTGATCTTGAAGTTGAGTGCCCATTTGTCATTGATAACTACACCATATGTAGCGGATGATTACCGAGCGTCAACGATATACAAACGCACTTCAGCCTGAAGTTCAAGAAAAGAAGGGTGCTCAGCACTGTACTAAGCATTCAGTACAGTAATCGAGATCTTCGAACAGCCTTTATGCACAGATGCTCGGATCGTACTTATCCGAGGCAAGATAACGTGTGTGTCTTGCCACCAGTTTTTATCAAGAAGTCCCCCCGGAACTTGAATGGTGACAATTTACGTGTAAGAAGACACATCAGTTACTCAAGTTATGGATCTTGTATCACTACATCGAGAATTCTACGCCACCCTGCGGTTGAGCAGTAGCTCGATTGGATAGTCCTGGACCCTGCTGTCACCTTCCGGCGAGGGAAGGCGTGCATCGGATGACGACACAAACGTACACAGTCGTGCAACTAGGCTGGTTCTTAACCACCGGTTCTTGTGCATTTTTACTAAGGGCTCGCTTTCTTAAGGCCCAGCGGTTACAGCGCGGATGATACACTCTAGCCCCACGGCTCACGCTTTGCATTTCCATTCGTCACAAGTATGACAGAGGTGGGCCCTGCGACGATACACAACACGTAGGTGCCTGACTGAAACAAAATGGTTGAATTTTTCTGAGCAAACTCACAGAATGGGCGCGTCCCTCATTGGAGTAATATGCGCCGGAATGTGAGTCACCCACTATTATCATTTCGTTCCAAGTTTTGATTTACTCAGACTGTATGGAGGTACTGATTTCCCGTCCTTCTGCCTTTTCCCTCCCTATTAAATGGCTGCGAAGTATCATGTGTCCAAACATGGTTTTACTTCAGCAGATACCCGAAGGTACACGTACCATACTTCACCAGCATTACATTTTTCACCAAGTTTATTCAGGATGTCTGGTACATCAAGGGACTTGTGCGTGTTTGTAGCTCCTTTTTTTGGTCTGTGCCACAATATTTTTAGGTCATTACGGTCTGGGTGTTCGACAGTATACATCAAGGCTTGATTTCGCATACTGGCAAGCATTTTGTTCGTCATGCATAGACCAAAGCTTGACGTTGTGTAGTGTATCACTATCTCATCACCAATTTCGGAAATTTCCCGGCACTGGACGACATAGTTTGGTGGGTTAGCTTTTGTTCGACCCGTCCCTCGTTGAAGCTGACCACCTGTTTTAATGATCAAGGAGCATTCTTGTACGTATACAAGAAGTTCGACCCCAACCGTGATCTAATTATTCCTCAACGACGGCTGTTAGCTTGAGGTCTTGTTTAATGTGGCCATTTTCACTGTTCTCCTTTCAGTGACGAAGCTCATATTCCTCTTAAAGGGTCTCGTCGGCTTGCTGGTCCAGTCGTTAGTTATTCATTTTCATCACCCCGCCTCGCGGTTCATCCAACGATGATTCTAGATTTTTGACGTTGCGGGTCTGGCGCCGTAAGATCATAACGTTGACTCCATGAAGAGTAATTCTTATCCTCTAAACAGTCAGCAATCACAATATCTCGCTCACCGCTTTGACCGTAAGTATCGTGGCATTAATTATAGGAGTGTCCACGAATTTGATACGTAAATTCTCATTCAGGCAGGTTTTGTGCTTGGTGAATTCGGTCAGTTTACATGTCCTCACGCCTCTCCCCGAGCTGCTCATGTGGGAGTCGTTTAGCATGTTCCGTCGGTAGGTCCTTTGGTATTATACGACGCTTCCTTATCTGACGTTTTGGAGTAGTGTTTACAATCCAATCGTCCGTCCTGTCATGAAACCTTGATTATCAGTAGTGTCTGACTTTAATGGATCTCTCAGGCTACAACTCACGACGTGGGCACAGCTGAAACAGCTGAAGGTCTGTAAAGTGTGGTTCTATACACATCTTCTAATGTCTTTTAGGCCTTGTCCATGACCGTAAATGTATTGGCGGCATTCGCTGACGCCCTTATTGCAGGGGCCTTGTGCTTCTTCCTTCAGCGTTCTCGCACAGGATTCAAGAAGTATGACCCTTTCTGTCTCAAAATCACAATGTCTAACTTTCTTTAAGGTCAGATACAATGATTACTAAACTGGTGAAGCTTTCCATTGACGCGGACACGTTGGTTCGCTGACGACATACAGACCCTGTTTGCTGTCAGTACAGGTTTTTTGACGACCCTCTGTGCACTGGCATCTCTTCTATCGGTTCGTTCATTATCTGGAGCTAGTAAGAGTGCACTAACTCCTGTTAAGATCGCAGTTTGGGAACAGACGCTTATCTATGTGGCATTCTATTTTAGCCTTGGAAGATGTGTGTTTCGCTCACGGTGAGTATGGTACATCTGCTCATTGCTTCCGTAGTGTACAGCAACTCCGTTCTCGCGACGTTAAACGCCCGTCAGGCGATCAGAGAACTTGGTGAAGACAGCGAGAACTTGACATTCTCCCTTCAGCCGACATTCTTAAAATCTGGGCCCATGGGATTCAACTCAAACGTGCGTTTGGTACAATAATACAAAGTTGGTACTAATATTTCGTCGATAGCGGACAACGAATATATCCATCAAGATTGATACCAGTCAGCAATGCATTCACGATCCCACTAGACCAGAGCAGCCCGATGTAGGTTGTTTAATATCCGTTAACTGTACCGCATTTCATGACCTTGCTTCTGTAAGTCGGCGACGGTGACCACTGACAGCTCATACAAGGACGCGAGCTTGTAATGGACTGAATCTGTCAAATTGTCTATTCCCTTCAACCATCTCTTGAACTTGCTGGATTTGTCGTGTATTTATACCTGTATGTCAGTGGTTGTGTCTCTTGATCATCGCTGACGCCTCATGGTGTGACTTCTTTTGCAAATCAATATAAAAATAATGTCGGAAATTCCCGAACGGGGGCAATGTCCAGATTCACCCCACATCTCGATCTGGTATCTCCTCTTAAATTGTCGTTGCCTTGTAGTCCTTCTTCTACGATTACCGCGGCCTTCTCTCTATCGTAAGAACGGCTCCGTCCATCCAACCCAAACTTGGGCTGATCCTTATCTGCTGGTCTCCCTCGACATCTCCCTTTAAAAGCTGATTTCGTCTTCTGCATCTCCCATACTAACGACACTCCTTTGATTTCAGCCGTAACCCGCCTTGTTGATTCAATGGCGCTCACTTACTTAACCATTGCGGATATATTCTTTGCTCTGCTCGCTCTATTCGTCTTTGCAAAATTTCTTTGGCACTCGACGCCATCGCCTGCGCCGCTTCCACCTGGTCCCAAAGGCTTGCCGCTTGTAGGAAATATTTTAGACATGCCTTCTGAGAAGACGTGGTTGACCTTCGCGCAATGGGGTGAACGATGGGGCAAGTTATCAGTCTATACGACCATACCCTCAGGCTAGTTAACACACCCCTCCTTGTCGTTTCAGGTGATATATGTTCTGTGACTGTGCTGGGCCAGTCCTTCATCATTCTTAACTCCGCCGAAGCTGCCATAGAGATACTTGAGAAGAAGAGTTCAATTTACTCTGAACGTCCAATTCTACAGATGGGAGGCGAGCTCGTTGGTTGGAAGAATACCCTTGTTCTGTTACCCTACGGTGACCGCTTCCGGCGTTCTCGTCGCCTGTTCCACCGGGCAATTGGAAACGCCCCAATGAAACAGTTTCTACCTCTGGAGGAGCTCGAGACCCGTCGCTTTCTCCGTCGAGTCTTGGCTAAACCCGGAGACCTCGCGGCTCACATTAGATGGTAAGGTAGTAACCTCCACCCAATTCTGCGTGTTGAATTCGATAACACCAGGACTGCTGGAGCCATAATCTTGCGTATTTCACACGGCTACGAGATCCAAGGCGCAAACGACCCATTTGTCGAACTTGCGGATAAAGCCACGGAACAATTCTCGCTTTCCACGACTCCCGGTGCATTCATGGTTGATCTCGTTCCTGCGTGTAATGAAGTTGCGCTTTTCGTCCCATAAAAACTCACCAACCTAACATCCAGTGCGTTACATTCCCTCGTGGTTTCCGGGAGCTGGCTTCCAGAACATAGCAAAGACCTGGGGGTCTACTCTCGTTGAAATGGTCGACCAACCATACCAGTTTGTAAAGCAGCAAATGGTGCGGACCTTAGACGTGCAGGCTCAGTGGTCGCTAACGCCAGGTCCTAACAGGCCGCTGGTACGGCTCCGGCTTCGTTTACATCGAACATGCTCGAAGATAAACACCCCACTCCCGAAGAAGAATTTGATCTCAAATGGAGTGCAGCTAGTTTATATTCAGGTGCAGTCTTTTTCGGAACACTCTATATCCGGCTCTGATCTCTGAAGTAGGTGGGGCCGATACCGTACGTCCTATGTCAACTGATTCGTCTGCATGATCGTATTCGTTTCCGTAGACGGTATCAGCGATATACTCGTTCTTCCTTGCAATGGCTCTTCACCCAGAGGTTGTGAAGAAAGCCCAGGCAGAAATTGATGCCGTTGTTGGCAACGACAGGCTTCCTGCCTTCAACGACCGCGAGCACCTGCCGTACATAAATGCTCTTTCCAAAGAGGTGCTTCGTTGGAACTCTGTTGCCCCCACTGGCGAGCGCCCCTCTTCCCTCCATAAGCTGTTAATCTGATGTTAGTCATTCCAGGCGTACCCCATCGGGCATCACAGGACGACATTCATGCAGGCTACTTCATCCCAAAGGGATCGCTTGTCATCCCTAATATATGGTCAGTTATACTCAGGAAGGCTTTAAAGTCCAGTGATCGATACGGCAGCTTGAACAGGAAGCTCACACATGACCCGAGGACTTACGCCAATCCTCATTCTTTCAATCCCGACCGGTTTATTACTTCCGAAGCCAAGGTAGCTGAGCCAGACCCGCATGGTTTATGCTTTGGGTTCGGCAGACGGTTTGTTTTAGTCTCTAGAACCATCGCAGCGTGAATTTCTGACACCAAAGCCCTAGGATTTGTCCAGGTACCTACTAGGATTGTTCATCAAGATTCAGGCAAGATCAGCTGACGTCCGTTTATAGGGTTGCACCTCGCTGATGCTTCAGTCTTCATCTCATGTGCAATGTCCCTGGCTGTATTTGATATATCCAAATGCGTCGAGAACGGCATGATAATCGAACCCGTTCATGATAACACAACAGGAACTATTAGGTATGTGGAGTGTGCCACCATTCTGTTTAGCGAAAGTTTCAACAACTTATGCCTTACAGTCACCCCAAGGATTTCAAATGTTCTATTAGACCTCGCTCACAAAAGGCAGTGTCTTTGATCCAGGCTGAACAGCTCAAGTGATTGGATTCGGTTCTTGAGGCTTGGAAGTGTTGACTTCTGTACTAGTTGCTATTCATTACATTTCTTGTTTCCTTCGTTACTCACACTTGCTGGACGTCGATGTACCTAATACAATATATCCTTTTCCATGGATCCAGGCTCATCGTTGAGTAAAAACAACGTACAAACAAGCTTCTTGCAAAGCTTAAGTTTCATGTATCTGTTATTGTGGTGGTGTTCGCGAGTTCGTCTGGCCGTAATTCATCCGCCATTTCCACGTCGACGAGGACGCCACCGGCTGTCGTGAGGTCTAGTTCTGCAAGAATAGTCGGTGATGACTCGGACTGTCCAGATAAGCCGGATAACTCCATCTTCTTGCTTTCTGGAACCTGCGGGGAGTTTTCCCGAAGCATGATAGCGGGCGACGTATTCGCGTTCAAAGTAACATTCGGAGATTGGAGGGCAGGAGACACTTCCGCTAACGGCCTCGAAAACACACCTTGATGTGATATCTTCGGAGAGTGGATCGCACCAGGTTCTCCCTGGTTTACATCGCTCTCATTGTCTATGTGGGTATTAATGAAAACCTTTTTTTTGCGGAGATGTGGCGCAAGGCGAACCCTTTCGAACTTGAGTTTGCGACTGAGACCTGCTCCCTCTGCCTTCGTGAAGGATTCTTTGAACAGACTTGCGGATATTTGCTGAAAAAACTGGATCGGAAAGCATTTTGACGTCCGCAGCTGCACGTTCAACGACTGGATATCTTGTCCAAGAAAAATTTAAACGATTGCACAAAATGCGAACCAGCATCATTCCCAAGCTAACCTGTCCATTTCCTGCATTAGCTCCCTATAAACAGCTTCCGTGGGGAGATATCGTAGCTTCTTGTCAGACGTAATTCGTTGCCGCGCAATATCTTCTATTCGAGTCTTGAAAGTAGAGATTCCATCCTTCGGAGAGTATTCAGGCGAGCAGCATTGTGGTTCAAAATTGGCGCACTTACGCTTTGCTGGAATTGCGAGAGAAGTTCGCGTCGCAAACGGTCGAATTCTCCTGATTTTTTGAACCTTGAATGATCGAGATGTGTCTGCTAAGGCACTTGTATAGAAAGAACTTACTCGTCTACAAGTTGGGTAGGGTTCGTGATAGACATGGACAGGTAACTACCAAGTACTATAACTATTTGTAGATTACAACAAGTTCGCGCCATTCCAAATCGTTTTCTTGACCTACTCGGATCCACCATAGAATGACTACCAAATTTCCAACTCTCAAAAACGATCTCCTGCTACGTGCGGCTCGAAGTAAGGTGCCAGAACTTATTGTTTTGCAGGCAATCTCATTCTTGTCGCAGATGAACAAACTGAACGTGCACCGGTCTGGGTGATGCGCCAGGCGGGACGCTACCTACCTGGTCTCAGCTCACCCTTTTAATGATAAGCTTGCATTTCTGAATCAGTTTGTTGTAGAATTCCGCAAAGTGCGCGAATCACACGAATTTTTTGAAATATGTAGAACACCACAGTTGGCTACGGAGATCACCATCCAGCCCATTCAACGATTCACAGGTCTTATCGATGCGGCAATCATATTCAGCGATATCCTTGTTGTTCCTCAGGCCATGGGCATGGAAGTTGTCATGAACCCTGGCCCCCATTTTCCCGACCCTCTCGTCACGCCCGCCGACGTAAAGAAGTTGTCGTTAAAAGTTGATGTCGACAAGGAGCTCGGGTACGTTTTTGAGGCCATCACAAGGACCAGACAGGAGCTCAATGGTGAAGTTCCATTGATTGGATTCTGTGGAGCGCCTTGGACGCTTTTCGCGTACATGATCGAGGGTGGAGGAAGCAAGAGCTTCACCAAGGCCAAGACGTGGATTTTCAAATACCCCGAGGAATCCAAGGCCCTCCTCACTCGTATTGCAGATGTTTGCGTGGACTTCCTCGTCGGCCAAGTCAGGGCGGGAGCACAGGCATGTCCACACTGCTCTGTTACGTGTTGACTGTTGAATAACATCAATATAATCTTACAGCTTCTTCAAGTGTTCGATTCATGGGCGGGCCAACTCTCCCCGAATGACTTTTCCTTGTTTTCTTTCCCTTCCCTATGCTTTATCTCTACGGCTGTACGGGCCCGCCTGGCCGCTGAGAATCTTCCAGAAACACCCATGACACTATTTGCTAAAGGCGCCAACCACGCACTAGGCTCTTTATCCGAGAAGGCTGGTTACAACGTCCTCGGACTCGACTGGTGTATCGATCCAGCCGAAGCACGACGGATCGTAGGGGACAAGGTTGCATTGCAGGGTAATTTAGACCCAGATCTGCTGTATGGTGGCAGGGATGCAATCGAAGCGGGTGTTAAACGGATGTGTGAAGGCTTCCGCGGCAAAGGAGGCTGGATTGCAAACCTAGGGCATGGAATTACGCCAGGGGTTGACCCGGCGGATCTACGGTGGTTCTTCGAGTGCATACACAAGTACTCATTATTATAGGGGATTGGTGTTTTATAAAATCTGGCAGATTTGTATTGTACAATGCAAGCATCTGTACGATCTTAACAAATTATATATACATCCTATGCAAAGCTTAAGACTGGGTGAAGGGAAGTACCTGCACCACATCTAGGGATATGTAAGTGAGGACGACTTGCCAATTGGATCAGAGTCAATCAATGACACTGGTGTCCGAGGGGATTCTTTAGAATGCATAAGTGGTAATACGACCTGTCAATAATAAAAATAGGATGGATGGATGGGGGATATCAGGGAAATGCACATGACAGATCAGAACGACACACAAAGAAGTGGTATACCCTGCTCGATAAACCAAGAGAAAGCTAGATCAACAAAAGTTGTGTCATTGGAGAAGGCAACGATGTCACTATGAATGGCGTCACGCAACCACATTTGCCGAGCTGAAGCTACTCCGCCTGCGTCTCACGCTTCTTAGCCCAGGACGTGCCGACTTCGTCGCAGGCACTACCACGGCAGACGCATTGTTCGTCATCCAAGCATCCGATGTTGCACCCGCACGTTTCACAGTAGCATTTGCCACTTCGCTCAATGATGAGGTGTGGGTTGGATGTGGCCTCTTTGATGGGATCAGTGTTGGAAGTCGAGAAGGGACAGGTGACGGTGGCGGTTGTGGACGGCGTGCAGTGATCGAGCGCGACTGTTGGGAAGAGGAGTCTGAATGAGTAGCAGAGGCTGCTGCTGCTTTGGCAGCAGAAGTATTCCGAGTAGTGGCAAGCCTAGGGATTTTGTTCGGACCTTGACCCGAAGGCTTTATTGGTGAAGCAGGAGTGGAAGCACCTGCGCCAGCTTTGCGCATGGCCAGGACGCCAGCTGTAGACCTTGTCACACGTGTTGGCCGTTGTTCTGACAACGTGACTCCCCGAGACATTGTTGGGTGTGATGTTTTTAGTTTACTACGAGGAGGCGCAACGCGCAATGCTGGGAGCACATCCGTTTCGTCGTCATCGTCGTCAGAATCACGGGCAATTCTTTTCGCAATAGGAGTCTTTCGAGGCTGACCTGGTGGAGCTATAGTTTTCGCTTTTGCGGCGGCAGATGCAATGTGTCGGCTTGGAGTTATGGGAAGAAGGGTTGCAGGTATATGTGGTGGAGCTGTTGGGGTCGTTTGCATAGCAACATCGTCCACTTCAGCTGGTGGTGTAGCAGGAGTGACGACAGTCGTGGTTGGGGCTATTTGGCGTTTCCGCATCTCATCTACTGCGCCCCATTTGACCCATTCAAGTTGCTTAAGGTACAGATACTGCTGCTGTGGTCCAACCACACTGCCAGGCCGGACAATGCGCATGAAAGCAATGGCTTCGTTCGCCGTAAATCCATATTTCCAGATGAGATAGGCACCTATTAATGTACCCGTCCGTCCCAGACCTGCTTTGCACTAAAAGATAACAATCATCAGAATGGGAAGGCATATTGGCATGAAAGCAACACCTACATGAACAGCTACTACACCTCCTCCATCGATGACGCGATCCGCAACATCTATAAATGTCCTCACGATCTCATCGGTAGGATTGGTGCCGTCGTCGAAGTAAAGCTCCATATGATCGATCCCACGATCCAAGAAGGTATTTCGGTCATAAAGTTCGGTGTTTAAACGAACGACGAGTTTGACATTTCGCTTTTCGAAATAATCTAAACAGTTGAGGAAAGGCTGGGGGAGTTTGCGCTGCAACGCAAGGTTGCATGAGCTTGCGGATGAGGATAAAGAACCAGCGCGACTTGTGGATGAGCTCGTCCCTGAAGCTTTGGAGTTTTCCTTCTCTCGTTTGAGCCAGTTCGCATCTACTGGAGATGCAAACGCTATAAAGTGAGGTGTTAACCAATTCCAGTCTCCATTCTCCACCTTTTCGTAGAATTCATAGTCTTCCACACTAAATTCGTTCATATCGCAGAGGCCATTTTGCATGGCCTTCCACATGCCCCAGAGGCAATCTTGGATATTCAGGTTGAAATCGGAAGGGCCACGCCCTGCATCTCGAAAAGGCATGAATTCAATTTCGGCGATAGGATGGAAGGCTTCCCATGGTGCGCGTCGTTGTACGATCATCTATGACGCGTCACCGGTTAGCATACAACACAAAAATGTACTCAGCAAAGCACTTGCAATATAGAGAGCCATTAGCAATGCAGCATTTGCCTTTCGTCGCGGGTCATTCGAGGAATAAAGCACGAGCCGGTGAGATGCCAGATCGTTGTCCTATCGAGGACAACAATAGGGATACGCGTTCACGTGAGTGGCATGCGGCAAATGTGTGTTGGAGAACCTTGGCATACCTCGAGGAGTTCGTGTATCAGGATACATGCTTTGTACACCATTGCGATATTGAGCGGACCCCAGTCCTGGAAGAAAGAGAGATAGAGGAGCTGGTCGTCGATAGTGAAATAGTAATAGGATGCCGAATCGTCCGGTGATGCAGAAGGACCACCTCTTGGTCGTGCGCGTACACGTGGTTGATTTCCAGGCTCTCCGGATATACGATTCAACGCTTGAGAGCTGGGGGGCGGGTGGGGGAACGTTGTGAAATAAAGCCTGCAGGCATAAGTTGGAAAATTGAGTCTGGAGTGTTGAATATATTACCTGTCGCCAAAATGGCACAAAGGCTCGCATGCTGGAGCCATTTGTGTGCTCGAAGGCGATGGCGGTGAGGAGAAGAACAAACGGGGATGGTGGAGGATGAAAGAGGCGTACGTGCTGCAAAATGGAGATGCACGTGAGACGTTGTTTGGTGCTATTGTCCATGGATATCTTGGCATCACACACGCCAATTGAAGGCGCTGTCCGCTTGCGATAGCTAGCATCTAGTAAAGTCAAATAAGATTGAAATATATATTACCCGACCGAGCGTTTGGCATTCTTCTGCTGTAGGATTGAACCCCACTGCCATGGGACGTTCTAGGTAAAAATTAGAAGCCATATATGTACACGGTATGTGTGTGTTTTTTTTTTGGCAGCGCTTATACTGCAACTGGTGGTTCAATCTTATTGCTAACACATAGTTCTACGTCTAAGAACAATCCTCCTCCAGATCTGTACTTTGCAATCCATAATTGCATGAAGTGACCCGCGTGGCTGAACCTAGGATATTTGTTGTTGTTGTTTCACGCGTTCCTCCTCGATACCAGTCATTCCAGGTGGGTTTGCAGATTAGGAGCCAAAGGACAGTACCCTTTAGTATCTTTGACTCGAAGGCTTCTAAAAGCGGCAGCATCAAATCATGCCGGAAGCTCAGATTTTCAAGGTCAATATCTTCTGCTTTCACATCTGTCAATCTCGCTG
>Ga0179587_10000694_pt1 | contig 14290 bp, 8 predicted proteins | sample CZODoug2_1_08_16_FD_185932 | JGI IMG/M metagenome (GOLD analysis project Ga0179587, IMG submission 185932) | Vadose zone soil fungal communities from Angelo Coast Range Reserve, California, USA - CZODoug2_1_08_16fungal | ecosystem: Environmental > Terrestrial > Soil > Vadose zone | place: USA...
ACCGGAGACAGTCTTTGCGGTTGGCCCGACCGCAGCTTTATCAGCATGCGCTTAGGGAGACAGGGTCAACGACTTCAGACCGCGGTCAGGAACGACACGCCGACGGCGCCGAGAAAGCTGCCGGCACGATCGCCGGACGCCGCTACGCTGCCGTAGTTCTCCGCCAACACACGGCTCACGCGATGCCGGTGATAGCTGCCGAGCAGTTGGCGGCAGGTGATCACCTGCCGATCCTTTCGGCTGTACAGGGAACGATGCAGCGCCGGCAAACGGTACCAGGGCACGCTCGGCCGGACATGATGCGCATTGTGATACGGGAAATTGAGCACCAACAGGTTCAGCCACCCCCACCGTTCGCTCACCAGATTCGAATAGGTGTTTTCGTACTCGTAGCGCAGATCGCGGCGCGGATCGGGCGCGGCCGCCTCGAGGGAGTACGTGGCGAACACTTCGTACGTATGCTGGAATGCATCCATGAAGCGCAACACGGTGAGGAACAGCACGTAGGCCAGGGCATACAACAGCACCGCCTTCACCGATATCAGCGCCAGCGCCCCGAAGCAGGCGACCCGCACGGCCAGCAGCGTGAGGACGCGGACGCGCTCCGCGGCGGTGCCGAACGAAAAGGGAGCCAATACCAGCATGCCCCGCATCACGAGTTCGACGGCCGGTATGTAGGCCCACTCCAGTGCGAGCACGCATCTTCGCGCCCAGGCCGGAGCTCGATTGACGGCGGCACGGTAATCGAAAGTCACGACATCGAGCCTGTCCGTGTGATGGCGCAAGTGCTTCTTCTTCAGGCGCGAATAGCTGGCAAGGCACGCGCCGTTGATCCAGCTCAGCAGGACTCCGAGGCGATCATTGCCCGACGTGGTCGAAAAAATGGCGTGGTGCACACAGTCATGAATCAGATACGCGGAACAGATAAGGGTGTGCGCGGCCAAGAGGACGCCCGACACATTGAGCCAGATCCCGGGCAGCGTCAGCATCCAGATGCCGCACGGCCATCCCGCCAGGGTGTAGCAGATCACCGCAATATTCGGCCACTCGCGGCCGGAGCGCGCAGATGGCCGGCTCATTGCCATGCTCCCGGACCGGCCTGCACGGCGTTCACGAAGGTCGCATCGAACGTCGCTTCGATGGGCGGCGAAGTGTCGATCTGTCCCTCGCGCTTGAGAATATCGGCGATGATCTTGCCGCTTGCATAGAACGACGGCAGCACGGCCGATTTCTTGAAGACATCGCCGAGATCGGCCAACGCGGGATTCTCGACGTTCGGCAATTGATCCCGGACCTCGGACGGACTGATCTCCAAGGTCTTCGCAATGATGGCCGCCGCCTTGCCGGGCTCGGCCTTCATGAACGCGAGTCCCTCCATCGTGCCGCGGATCAAACCGTCGACCAGCCTCGGATTCTTTGCGATGACGGTGTCCTTGAGGACCAGCACATCGGTGATCATGCCGCGCGCCTCGCGCGAGGACATCAACACGTGGAATCGCTTGCCGCCGCTGGATCCTACGACCACCGAAACATTCGGTTCATAGCTCACCCCGACTTCGGCCGAGCCGCCTGCCATGATGCCGACCACACCTTCGGGTGTGGTATTGACGGGTTCGACATCCCGTTCCGACATTCCATCCTTGGCCAGGGCGTAGCTCAACAAGAAGTCCGACGGTGATGCCGACATGAAGGCCACCTTGCGGCCTTTCAATTCCTTGATGCTCTTGATCTGCGTGCTCGCGAGTATGGCGTCGCCCCCCACCGAATAATCGACCGGCATGACGACCTTGAGTTTCCAACCTCGCGCGTTGGCGGCAATGACCTGGTCGTAGGTCAGCGTGGTTGCATCGATCTCGCCGCTCTGCACCGCGCCGGCCATGACCGAATTGTCGCTGAAGGTCACCAGCTTCACGTCGAGGCCGTACTTCTTGTAGTAGCCGTTGGCTGCCGCGCAGTAGATTGGGCCGTAGCCTATCCAGGTCACCACTCCCAAGTTCACCGGGGTGCCGGCTTGCGCGCACGGCGCAGCGCATAACGCGCCCGCCGCCACCGCCACGCTGAATAAGAGGCCCGCCGTGCGCTGCATTGCTAGTCCCCACTCCGAAAGCCAAACACTGGTTCGCATACTTCAATGAAACGAACTCGCACGCAACGAAAATAATCGACTGAGGGGCTCTCGTCGCTGGTGCGCACCGTAGCGGTGCGCAGCGTTGCCATCGGAGCACCTTATGGGTGCGTTGAGGGCGGCGTTCGGCTCGTCCATCTCAACGCAGTCGCACCAATTGCTTTCCGAAGTTCTCACCCTTGAGCATGCCGATGAATGCTTCGGGCGCCGCCGCCAGACCATCGGCGATGGTCTCCCGATACTTGATTCGACCCGACGCCACATGTCCGGCCAGCGCCATCAGCCCTTCCGGCCAAAGATCGAGATGGTCCGAGATGATGAACCCCTGCATCTTGAAGCGCGCCGTGAGAAAGAAACCCGGATTCGTGATCGCACTCTTCGGCATCTGACCCGGCGGCGAGTTGTAATCCGCGATGAGACCGCAGAGTGCCACTCGGGCGAACGGGTTGAGCAGCGTCATGACGGCATTCAACACATCGCCGCCCACGTTTTCAAAATGCGCGTCGATCCCCCGCGGCGCGGCAAGCCGGATCAATGCGGCCAGTGCCTTGACGTCGGCGGCCGTTTTATAGTCGATGCATGCGTCGAATCCAAGGTCCTCCGTGACATAGCGGCACTTCTCCGGGCCACCGGCAACGCCGATGACGTGAATCCCGGCGATGCGCGCGAGTTGTCCGACGACCCCGCCTACGGCGCCGCTGGCCGCGCTCACGACCACGGTTTCGCCCGCCTTGGGATCCATGATCTTGTGGAATCCATACCAGGCGGTCATCCCGGTCATGCCGAGCACACCCAGATAGGCGGAGAGCGGAATGCGGCGGGCGTCGACTTTCGTCAAACCACCGGCGCCGCCGACGCCGTAATCAGCCCATCCGAGCATGCCTCGAACGGTGTCGCCGACGGCGAAATCCCGATGGCGGGATTCGACCACCTCGCCCACGGTACCGCCGCCCATGGTCTCGTCGAGCTTCTGTGGCACGGCATAGGACTTGGCGTCGTTCATGCGCCCGCGCATGTAGGGATCGAGGGACAGGAAATGATTGCGAACACGGATTTCGCCTTCGGCGAGCGGCGGCATCGATATTTCCTCGAGGCGAAAATTGTCGACGGTGGCCCATCCGTGAGGACGCGAGGCGAGCACGATACGGCGGTAGGTGTCAGTCACGGGAGTTTCTCCTGATCGGGAGGGATGCGTCGAACCCTATCTTAACCCCCGTCGCTCGGCACTACGGCGACGATGATTCGATGATGACTTCATCGGGCCGCACATTCCATCCGCGCAGCGCCACCCGAGCGCAGCGCGACCGGCCCGCCGGGCATTGGATTTCGAGCTCGCGCGCCTCCCCCGCCAGCAAGGCGATGTAATTGTCGCTGTAGTACGCGGGAAGCACGCGAACTCCCGTCTCGTCCAATAGGGTGACTTTGGCGTTGAGTATCGGAACGCTGCCGGGATTCTTAAGAAGGACGGTTACCCGCAACTCGGTGCCCGACTCGCGACCGTGCGCCGTCATCTCGATCGACTGCGGCTTCAGTTCGTTGAGCCGCCGCTGATCGGCTGCGGTGCGGCCCTGCCAATAGATATTCTGGGACAGCAAGGCCCCGTCGGCATCCGTCAAGGTCAGCTTCACCAACACCAGACCCTCTCGAACGAGTGCATGAGTCAACTCGGTCAGCGGTGCAAGCGTGGTCGCCGCATTGGCCGACGCGTCGAGGTGGTCCACGCGCTCGCCGAGCAGACGACTGTCCAGCGACACGAGACGGCTGCGCAGAACCAGCCGCCGCCGATCGGTCTGTGTGGTGTTGATCACGGCAGGGCTGAAGTCAGGCAGGTTCAGCTGCGCATGCACCGGCTCGCACGCCTTTCTCACCGCGTAGTAGGCGGCTCCCGTGTCGTAGTCGGAGCTGTAGATCTGCCAGGTGTTGCTCGGCCACGAGGGGTGGGTCATCCACAGGAGCCTGCCGCTATTTTGGGTCCAGAGATGAGCCTGAAAGCCCTCGAATATGGCTCGGTAGGAGACGTAGTTCATCAGCTGCGCCTTGCGTTCGAAGTCCTCGAGACTTGCGCCCGCCCCATACTGCTCCTTAAGCGCGGCCATAAAGGTGGCCACATCGCCGTTACCGCCGAAATGCCAATCATGGTACGCGTAGGTATCGCTCAACGGCCACAAGTCGGCGGCCGGGATGGACGCCCGTAAGGACTCCAATGTCGCCAGTGAGGGGGTGCCCACTTCCACGGAGAAGCCGCGCGCGAGCTCCGTGAAATATTGTTCGGGCGGACGATAGTTATAAGGGCCGCTGCCCTGGAGGTTGATCGAGTTCGAGCTGCCGGTGTAGTACCGCGTGCCGTCGAGAGTTGCGACGAGGTCCGCCAGCCCCTCGTTGAGTATCGGCTGCGGCACGCCTTCATTGCGGCCGAACCACACGGCGATCGACGGGTGATTGCGGTAACGGCTGATGACGTCGCGCGCGTTGGCGAGGAACAGCGCGGGATCCTGCGGTTCCATTTGAAAGTCCTGCGTCGACACCCAGAAATCATTCAAGACGAGAAGGCCATATTCGTCGGCCAGGTCGTAAAAAACGTCCTCGGTATTCTGGCCGAGCCAGTTGCGGATGATGTTGAGGTGCGCATCGCGGTGCAAGCGGAAATAGGGTTCCAGCCGCCGGCGTGAGATCCGTTTGCGCGAATCGTCCATGCCCCAACTGCCGCCTCGCGCCGCGATGGAGACGCCGTTGACGCGAATCACGAGATACGGCGTCAACGATTCGCTTGAGCTTGGGCGCACGGCGGGCGTGTCCTCGCCGGCAGGCGTCAAGCTCTCGGCCCATCCTTCTGGAGTGCGTTTGATCGCTTCATGCCGCACGTCGATGAGGCGCTCGCCGCGGATCGTTCCCAGTGTGGGGTCCACTTCCACGCGCCGTAAACGGCCTTCATGGTCGAACAAGGACAATTCATAGGTCAGCTCACGAATTCCGAACCGGATCGACGTGGAATCGGACACCGCGCGGCCGGTCTCGACCTGGATCTGCATGAGGTGCAGATTTGGAGCTCCGTAATCGTTGGGCCACCACAGGCGTGGCGCTGTCAGATGCAGCTGCGGGAAGTCGGCAGCGCTGAATGTGACCTCGGTCGTTCCCGGATTGAATGAGACGGTCTTCTCGACGCTGATCCCGTCGAAACGCGCCACCACCCTTCCGGGGACTGCGGCGGCGCGGGAATTGCCGACGGGAACCACGATCGAGATATCCGCCGTATCGGTGCGCGGCAGAGGCAGATGACTGAGTACACGCGGATCGCCCAGGCGCAGCGCACCGGTGGCAAGAATTTCGACGTCCTGCCAGATGCCGGTGTTGCGGTCGCGGATTCCCGGAATCCAGTCCCATCCCTCGGATGCGATGAAGGTCGGCCCGTCGATGGCCATGGCGCCGCCGTTGTTGCCGGGACCGGCCGCGATCGATTGTTCGTGGAGTATGCCGGGGTGAGGCGGAGGCGCAATGCGCACCGCAATCGCATTACTCTCCCCCGCGCGCAGGATGCCCGTAACGTCGAACCGGCCGCGGGTAAAGGCGCCGCGGATGGATCCGAGTCGCCGGCCGTTCAACCATACCTGCGCCGCGTAGTTGATGCCCTTGAAGACCAGTGACAGATCGCGGTCGCGAAAGCTGCCCGGCGCCGAAAAGACGCTGCGATACCAATAGTCCTGGCGGCTCAGACTGTCCGGAATGGCGAGGTTGTTGAGGCCATAGTCGGGATCCGGGTAGACGCCTCTGGCAATCAACGTGGCGAGCACGGTGCCCGGCACCACGGCCGGATACCAATCCCGCTCCTGATAGTCCGGCTGCGAGAGCTGCTCTCCGCTCCCCTCGATCGCCGGCGCCGCGATGAGATGCCAATTCTCGACCCCGGACACTGCGGCGCCTTTCGCGCGGAGCGCGGTTGAAGCGGTCGGTGCTGCACTTGCAACGGCAGCGCTCGGAGGAGCGTTTCCATGCGGCAAGGTCCATGGATCCTGAGGCTCCTGCAGGCCCCGCCAGGCGTGTTCCTGCCACGGCCAGCCGGCACCGAGCACATTGAAGGTGATGAGTGAAAAATCGGGCCTCACTTCGGCGAGCGATTGAATCCGGGCCGCGCTCTGCGCAAACGGCGTGAACGTCAACAGCGCCAGCGACCCGCCGAAATGTCCACCGGTCGACGTGGATGCCGGGGAGGTGGGTGCCGGGATGCCCGTGGGCGCCAATTCGATCCGCGGATTCACCGTTTTCGTGGACGCATGCTGGGCACTCTCCAGCATGCCGTCGACGTAGAGCCGCGCCACCGCGCCGTCATAGGTCACTGCCACCGCGGTCCATCGGCCCGGTTGCAATTGCGTGGAACCGCGCAGCGTGACGCCGGGCGCTATCGACGCTCTCAGTTCGCCGTCGGCAAGATAGATTCCCCGCCACCCGTCGCCTGCCGGCGCGCCGGCGCCCACCGCGACCACCGCCAACTCTCCGGATTGACGCCGCGTCCAATGAAGCCAACCGGTCATCGACCAGGGAGCCGCGGTCGCGGACACCGGGGATCGTGCAGCCAGCGGCCGGACAATTCCGATGCCGCCCTCGAGAGCCGTCACATTGTAGGGCCCGAGATTGAGCGACGGGTCTGTTGGTGCCTCAAGGGTCCGGTCGACCCCTTGCGCGATGCTGGACCAAGGTGATGAGGCCGGCGCGAGAATCGCGACCAGGTACAGCCACATTGCCGGTCGTGAGTTGATGTGCCGCCCGATCAGGCACATGGTCAGGCGGTCTTGAGCAACGCAAAGCGCGTCGGCAGAAAGCGGTCGCTGAACGGCAGGATCGCGGCCCCGACCGCCGGCGCATCGTCCGCAGTCGCGGCCCGCGCGACCGGAGCGATGGCGGGCAGCTGAGCCGCGAAACGCGCCATGCTCTCGTTCACAGCCGCCGCGAGTTGATCGACGAGGACGGAAGGCAGGCGGCCGCCGATCAGGATGGCTTCAGGATTGATGAGACAGTTGATTGCGACGAAGGAGTTGACCAGTGCGGCGGTTGATTCATGGATCCAGCGATCCACGACGGCGCGCGCTTCAGGCTCGAGACGCGTCAATCCGCGCGGGGAGGCGACGCGAAATCCCCGGTCGGCCAGCCGTTGATACAGTGCCGACAGCGAAACGATGTTCTGCAGCTGCGTATCCTCGCCGGCGGCGTTCTGCGCATGCAACCAGCCTATCTCGCCGCTGCGGCCGTTGGCGCCGCGGAAATAGCTGCCATTCGCGACCAGGCCGCCGCCCAGCGCCGCAGTGATCAGGAGGTAGAAAAAGCTGCGGTACTGCTGGCCGGAGCCGAACTGCATCTCCCCGATCGCCGCGGCGGCCGCATCATTCTCGACGAACACCGGTACGCGCAAAACGTCGCGGATCAATTCGTCGACCTTGACGAACGCCCACGCGGCATAGTCGCCCGGCTGGTCCGGCAAATGCGCCCGGGTGATATCGTCCGGAAATGCCACTCCGACCCCGACCAGGCGGTCACGCGAGATCCCTGTCGTCGCAAGCAACTGTCTGACCGAACGCTCGAAGAAGGTGCGCACGGTATCCGGTTTCGCGAACGCAATCTCGCGCGAGAACCGCGCACGGACCTTCCCGACGAAATCGAGAACCACGAGCGTGATGTGGTCGCGGTCGACGTTGAGGCCGATGGAAAAGCAGCTGTCCGGATTGATGACCAGCTTGGTCGCGGGCTGCCCCCGCGCGCCGCGCAATCGGCCTGCCTCGAGTATCAGCCCGTCCTTGCGCAGCCGCTTGGTGATGTTCGCGATAGCCGCGGCAGTGAGCCCGGTCATCGCCGCGAGATCGGTTCGGGTGACCGGGCCGTTGACGCGGACCGCATGCAGCGTGACTCGCTGATTGTGATCCCCCGCCCGCACGAGATTGGTGCCGGAGAGCTCCGGCCCGAACGCGCGATCCGAATCCAGGGAGACACCGTCGTTGCTCTTTTTTCTCACGCGCTATCCGGTGACGCCGGCGGACGCCGATGGCGCTACCGCGGCGTGTGCATCAGCCGCCAGAGCCAGCGCCCCCAGCGGCCCCGAAAGCGGTCCCAAGCCCGGGACGACGACATAGCGGTCGATGTCCCCGGCCATCTCGTCGAGATCGATGTAGCCATTGAGGCTGTCCCTGAGCTGTCGCCGAATCCTGGTCAGCAAAGCCGGATGACCCTCCATCACGCCGCCGCCGATCAGGATACGTTGGGGCGCGGTGGCGAGCACCATCGTGTGCAACAGCTGCGCGAGCGCATGGGCCGCCAGATCCCACACGGGGCTGTCCGCAGGGATCTCCGCGGCCGGCATGCCCGCACGCGCGGCGATCGCGGGTCCTGAGGCCAGACCCTCGACGCAATCGCCGTGGAAATTGCAGATTCCGGGCCAGGTGTCGCCGGGAGCGCGCACCACGCGCACGTGTCCGAGCTCGCTGTGGTTGCAGCCGAACACGGTTCGCCCGCCCACCAAAAGTCCGACACCGACCCCGGTCCCGACGGTGATGTACGCGAAGTCCTCGAGGCCGCGCGCCGCGCCCCAACGTTTCTCGGCGAGAGCAGCGCCGTTGACGTCGGTATCGAACCCGATGCTCGTGTCTGGCCCGCGGTTCAATCGCCCCACGATGTCCGTGCGTGACCAGCCCGGCTTCGTCGTCGAGGTGATGAATCCGTATGTCGGCGATCGCCGCGATAGATTGATGGGTCCGAACGAAGCGATTCCAAGCGCCTTGATGACTCCGTGCGCCTCCTGCCAGTCGCTTAAAATCTTGTCGATGCGGCGAAGCGTAACGGCGGGGTCGCTGCCGGTCGGAATCGACGTCTGCGCCCTGATATCGCCCGGACCCGTGCCGATGACGCACACGCACTTGGTTCCGCCGAGTTCGACGCCGCCCAATAGCGGTTTGTGACCGATCATCGCGCGGCAGAGGCTCTGCCGCCGGGCGGGGCATTGGCCGTGAAGAAGCTACCGTGACTTCGAGCCGCTTTCGCGATCGCCGCCGTCGAGTTTGCCATCGAAGCGAGGATCTCGCGAAGTTTCGCGACCGGAACGACGTCGAGCAGCGGATCGCAGCTGTCCGGCCTTAGGCCCAAGCCCTCGAAAATATAGAACCACGAGAGATCGGTGAACAGTTCGCCCGCGCGCGGACGAATGCGTCCCGTGTGCCTGTACAGGTCGATCCGATCGCGAAGGCTGTCGGGAATGGCCATGGATCGGCAGTATCGCCACAGCGGCGCATCGTCGCGCTGGGTCAGGTGGTAGTGAAGAACGATGAAATCGCGGACCCGCTCGGCTTCGTCGATGAGCTCCGCATTGTAGGAGTCGATATTGGTCTGATCGAAGGCCTTGTCGGGAAAGTGTTCCAGCAAATGGAACATCCCGCTCGTGACCAAATGAATGCTGGTCGACTCCAAGGGCTCCAGAAACCCGGAAGACAGCCCAAGCGCAACGCAATTGCGGTTCCAATACAGTTTGCGACGGCCGGTAACGAAGCGCAGGAAGCGCGGATCGGCCAACGGCTTCTCGTTTAACGTGAGCGTCAAATCATCGAGCGCTTGGTTCTCGCTGCAATGTACGCTCGAGTAGACGTAACCATTCCCGTACCGGTGCTGCAGGGGAATCCGCCATTGCCAGCCGGCGCTCCGGGCCCATGAATGCGTATAGGGCGCAAGCGCCGCGTTCGACGCCGTCGGGAAGGCGACGGCCCGATCGCACGGCAGCATGGCGCTCCAGTCGATATAGCCGGTGCCGAGAATTCGTTCGATCAAGATCCCACGAAAGCCGCTGCAATCGATATACAGGTCGGCCTGCAGCGTGGAATGATCGGAAAATTGTATTTTGTCGAGAAATCCGTCGGACCGCATCGAAGCACTCACGACGGTGCGTTCGATGCGCGAGACGCCCAGGCGTTCCGCGTAGGCACGCAAATACTTCGCGACCAGCGTGGCATCGAAGTGCAGCGCATACCGTAGCCCCGCGGCCTCACTGCCCGGGTCGGCATCGGGAAAGCGAAACTTTCCCTCATCGCCGAGCGCCGCGCACAGACTGAAATCATTGAAGCGAGGCTCGAGGCCCGACGCCCGCGCCTTATGCCAGCAATGGTGGAAGGGGCGACGATTGATTGGAGCGCCGAAGGTGCCGAACGGGTGCCAATACGCGTGCCCCAACTCCTTCCAATCGCGGAACTTGATCCCCAGCTTGTAAGTCGCTTGAGTATGGCGGACAAAATCGCCTTCATCGATGCTGAGAAATCGCAGCAGATCGATGATGGGTGGAATCGTCGCCTCGCCTACGCCAATCGTGCCGATCTCGGGTGATTCGATGACGGTGATGGTGGTGCCGGTGCCCGGCAGTGCGCGCGCCAGCACGCTGGCGGCCACCCATCCGGCGGTGCCGCCCCCGACGATCGCGACGCTGGCGATTCGCTTGTCGTTCTGCTGGATCTCGGACATCGAACGCGGTGTGACTCGCTTGCCGATTACAGCTTGCCTTTTACGCCGAAAAACACGCGGCGGCCGGTGTCGTCGTAGGTGAACGGCTCGTTCTTCCATTGCAGATAGGTGTGCTGTTTGGCGTTGGCCAGATTGACCGCCGATGCCACGATGCCGAAGTGCGGACCGAAGTCGTAGCTCACCTGTCCATCCAACTGCCCGTACGCGGCCTGGTACACCGTGTAGATCTTCTGATTGTTCGCGATGTCCGCAAACGCGAACTGTGACCCCACGCCGCCGGAATTCACGGCCACATCGCGCCACGCGTAGGCGGCACGTGCCGAGAAGCCCGCTCGTTCGAAGTACACGGTGCCGTTGAAGGCGTTCTTGGATACTCCGGGAATCGCGATATTGTTTTCAAAGGAAGTGGATTGCGTCGACTCGGAATTCGACCGCGTGTAGTTGGCCGCAAACCCCAAGCCGAAGTCGAACGCGTATTGCGCTCCCAACTCGACCCCGTAGATCTTGCCGGTACCGCCATTGATCGGCGTGGCCACATTGGCGGTGGTGCCGCCCACGCCGTCGGCAACCAAAGTCGGCACATTCGCAGTCGTGACGAAATTGTCCACCGCCTTGTAGAAGTACCCGACGCTGAGCAGACCATTGCGGGAGAAATAGTCTTCCCACGACAAATTGAACTGCGAAGCGCGGAACGGATCGAGTCCGGCGTTCCCGCCGTGGCCTCCGTCGAATTTGAAGCACACCGTAGCACCCCCGGTGCACTCGGCGGGGGCGGCGCGGGTGAAGCCGTACTGCAGCCCGCTGCCCAGCTGCTGCAGGTTCTGCGGCGACATCACCCGGGCAGCGCCGAAGCGCAATTTCTGGGTCTCCGTGGCATTCAACACGAAGTTGAAAGACGGCAATACATCCGTATAGCTGCGGCTCCTCTCAAACGGTACGTCGTTGGCATTCACACCGTTCCAGGGCGCCGTACCTACATACGTGGAGCCATTCGGATTGGTCCCGGCGCCATCGACCGTCAGCTGCGTCTTGACGGCACGCACCCCGAAGTTGGCATGAAATAGACCCTGTGCGTCGCCCGCGTCGCCCATGATGAACACGGCGGTGGTCTTTTCCTTCACATTGTAAGAGTTGAGCGGGTCCTTGAAGAACCTCTCGGTATTGTTCGGAACTCCCGCCTGCTTCCACAGGGTATTCAAATAGGTCGCGGGATTAGTCATTCCGCCCGTCACGGGATTCTTCACGGCAATGGTGCCGTTGGCGAAATTGTTGTAATTCAAGACCAGATTCGGGTTCGTCTGCGGTGTGGAATAGGGAATCGCGGCGTAGCCGGGATCCTGGTAGTAGAGGTATGTGCCGGAAAATTGGTCGATACAGCAGTTCCCCGCCTTCGTGCCTGCGCCTACCCCGCCGATTCCATACGGGTCGATGCCGTTTTCCATGTATCGACCGTGCACGAAGTCGATCTCGCGGTCCTGGTAGCGCGCGCCTCCCGTCAAATCAACGATCCCTGCCTTGGCATGCAGATCGAACTTGAAGGAATACTGTTTCTCGTCGACCGTGTTCGCCCAGGCCCAATTGGACTTGAACAAGGTATAGGCGGGGTTCGACAAGAGATTCGTGTACCCATAATTGTTGGGGTAGCTGGCCGACGGCAGTCCGCCGGTGCCGCCATTGTTCCAGGTCCATGCATAGCCGTGATTGCCGTTGGTGCAATTGTTGGCGCCATTGTTGCAACCGGGGGCCGTGGGCTGGATCGACGGGCTCGGGCTGCCGAACGCACCATAAAAGCCATGCTCGACGTCCGCTTGGGCGGCCTCATAGTCGCCCGTGGCCTTCGCATACGCCAGAGCGAAATTGCCGGTCACCGGACCGTTGCCCGCAAACTTCGTGTTGAACTGAACGTTGTTGGCTTTGGTGTGGTTGCTCTCGTACAGCGTTGCCGTTTCCGCGCCGTTGGCCATCATGGTGGCCGATTGAATGACGCCGTGGCCATCGATCGAGTAAGGCTGCGACGGATCGATGCCCGGGAACGACGCCGGTCCGGTTCCGGCGGGAGGAGCCGGCGAATTGGTCTCGCCGCTGCCTCCGGAGAACCACGCCTTGTTCGAGTACGTGGTGCTTACTTCCTTTTCGTCGATGAAGAAATAGTTGAACGTGCTGGTGATGTCCTCGTTCCACTTCCATTCGGCGCCGACAGTCGCACCCTTGGTGGTTATTCGATCGAGGATGTCGCTGAAGTAGGCGAGCTGCGGATCGATATACGTCCGGCCGCCGGGCAAGGTGGTATTCGTGCCGGCGATGGGACTGCCGGCGTAGGATCCGACGGTGGCGGTATTGGTGATCAGCCATTGACTGCGATTCTGATCCTGGAACTGCTTGTCGTGAGTCTTTTCATCGTCGTAGGACACGCTCGCCGTGACGGCGAAGTCGTCGCTGAACTTGAAGCCGCCCACCAGGGTCCCGACCGGAGTCACGCCCCCTTCGGCATCCGTGGCCTTGGTGCCGCGCGCGTTGCCGCCGAGATTCAGGCCCATGTCCTGCGAGAGCGGGGAGCGCGTTTTCAAATCGATGATGCCGCCCAGGCCGCCTTCCCGATTCTGGGCCGTGGGATTCTTGATGACGTCGATGCCGCCGATTTCTTCGCTCGGGATGCCTTCCAGGGACGCGTATTGCAGCCCGCTGTTGCCGCCGCCGCCCGAACTCTCACCTGCGACGTAGATCTCCCTGCCGGTGAGGAGCACCTCGCCGTTCAGCGTGATGAGGTTGTTGCCCAAACCGTCGATGAGCACCTGCGTGCCCTTGCCGCCGGAGCGGTTGATGGAGATGCCGGGCAGGCGTTGCAGCGACTCGGAGACGTTTTGGTCGGGCATCTTGCCGATGTCTTCGGCTACCACCGACTCGATCGGCTGGACAGAAATGCGTTTCGCATCCAGCGCGGATTGCAGCGACTGGCGGAAGCCCGTGACGACGATCTCCATGAGATCGTCCGGCGCGTTGGCCTTTTGCGAAGTCGTCGAAGCGGGAGCCGCCGGTGCCTGCTGTGCCGCTGCTGGTGCGCAGTTGAATATCGCCGGCAGCGTTGTGGCGGTCATCATCGCGGCGCGCGCGGCGCGACGGGCTCGTTTCTGGACTCGATGCGACATAAATTTTTCCATCCCCTTGGAAAGTTATACGAATTCGGGGTGGTCACTTTCGGTGCGAGGCTGTCCGAAGTGGTTCACGGACTGACGATTCGCACCTCGGAAGACTCCCCCTCCACATCGCCCGCTTTCAACGACAGAGCTAATGTGGGACGGAGACTAAACCGAATGTCCAGCGCTGTCAAAAATTAAATGTTTTTGTTTTCGTTAATACGCAGGCCAAGAGGCCGGGAATTGCCCGCGCGACGCTCGAATCGACCGCGCTTTATGGCATGCCGTTCGTTCGCTGGGGGAGCAGGGGCAATGCTCCGTCATATGCCGGCATGCGGCTTGGTTGGTCCCTGTAAGCGACGCCTGCCTAGGAAAATACCTAATAAAATCAATGTGTGATGCGCGGCACTCCCTGACCGCGCCCACTCCTCAGGAGTGCTGCCGGGGCCCGTCACAGGGTTGGTCGCGCTGCCCGCGGCGATGCCGCAGTGCACCTCGCGCTGACGACGGAGTCATTCCGAATCCGCTCGCAGCGGGGACCTCGGCGGTC
>Ga0179587_10000695_pt1 | contig 14267 bp, 13 predicted proteins | sample CZODoug2_1_08_16_FD_185932 | JGI IMG/M metagenome (GOLD analysis project Ga0179587, IMG submission 185932) | Vadose zone soil fungal communities from Angelo Coast Range Reserve, California, USA - CZODoug2_1_08_16fungal | ecosystem: Environmental > Terrestrial > Soil > Vadose zone | place: USA...
GTCCGCTTTCATGGGTGGCCGAGGGCCCCATGGAAACGGAGCGAATCGCCTTGAGCCAACGAGAACGGGATCGACTGCGCGTGTTGCAGGACGTACAGCAAGGGCATTTAACGCAGGTCGCGGCTGCACAGCGGATCAAGATAACCGACCGTCAGGTGCGCCGGTTGGCCACGCGGAGAATTCCCTTTGACAATATCCACCAACTGTCCTATAGTCCTATGACAGAGAGACGCGCTTGATACTCCAAATCAATTTCAAGTCCGGCATGCCGATTTACCTTCAGCTGGTAGATCAGATCAAGGCCGCCGCCGCATCGGGAGCGCTGCGGCCCGGCGAGGTGCTCCCCTCCATCCGTCCGCTGGCTGAGGAACTTCGCGTCAACCGCAACACGGTCGCCAAGGCTTATTCCGAATTGGAAAGCCTGGGCGTGATCGAGACGCTGCCGGGGCGGGGTTGTTTCCTGAAAGCGAATCACTCGGCATTGCGAAAGGAAGTCCGGCGCAAGTTGCTGATCGTAGAGATCGACCAGGCCATCGTGCAGGCGCACCATTTGCAAGTGCCCCGCCAGGAGTTTCTGGAACTTGTCGATGAAAGAATGGATGTGCTCGAAGACAAACGGCGCGCCAACGTAAACCATAAGGAGAATTAACCAGCCATGAGATCTCCAACTCCCGCCATCCAAATCGAAAATCTCACCTACGCCTACGGGCGCGCCGAGGCGGTCCATAACCTGAAACTGACGGTGCAGCCGGACCGCTGTTACGGACTCTTCGGTCGCAACGGCGCGGGCAAGACAACTACCATGAAATGTCTGCTCAATCTGCTGCGACCGCAAAGCGGGCACGTGCGCGTATTCGGTCTCGATTCGGCAGAGCACGAAGTCGCGGTCAAGCGCCGTCTCGCTTACGTGCCGGACCAGGTCGCATTCTATCCGTGGATGAGCGTTCGCGAGACCCTGGATTACCTCGCTTCGTTTCGTGTTCAGTGGAACCGGAAGACTGAGCAAGAGTTGTTTGCTCGTTTCCAGCTCGATCCGGCGCAGCGCATCGCTAGTTTGTCGAAAGGTCAGCGGACCCAGGTCGCGTTAATCGCGGCGGTCTGCCCGGAGACGGAGTTGCTGGTGCTCGACGAACCGACGTCGGGCCTGGATCCCATCGTCCGCCGCGAGTTCATCGAGACGGTGATCGGTGCATACCAGGAAGGCAATCCGGGCAACCGCACGATCCTGGTCTCCACCCACCTCATCACTGAATTCGAGGGGTTGATTGACGAGTTCACTATCATAGATAACGGCCGCGCCGTGCTGACGCTCGACTCCGACCAGGCCCGCGAGCATTATCAGAAAATCCGCGCGCGTTTTGCTCAATCGCCGCCGGAACTCGACCTCACAGCGGCGTTGCGCGTGCGCCGCAACGGGCGCGAACTGGAGTTGATCACCAATGGTGCGGGTCCGGAATTGATGGAGCGCCTGCGGCAGCACAATCCGGAGGCGCTCTCGACGGAAACGCTGACACTCGAGGAAATCTTTGTCGCGACCTTGAAATCGTAGGGGACGAGGATGAACGCCAAAACCACAAGAATCCTCAAGGAAGCACGCCCCCTATTGTGGCCCTGGTGCGCCGTGGCCACCGCGGGGGTGCTGCCGCTCGTTCAGCCGTTGCATTCGATTGCAGACATTAGTTCGATTGGGTTCTTCCTGGGCATCCCGCTGTTGGCTACTCTCTCGCTCGGCAACGAATTCCAATACCGAACGCTTTCCCTCTTGCTCACTCAACCCGTTGACCGGATGGAAATCTGGGGCGAGAAGTTGAGCGTCACGGTCGTTGCCGTCCTGTCGGCGGCTCTGGTTTGTTTCTTTGGCTGGCGAGTGGCCGGGCTTCTGCCAGACCTACGGGAATTGGTGGTGGCGGGGGCGTATATCATCGCCACTATCGCCGCGGCGACATTCTGGACGCTGGTTGCAAGATCGACGCTGGGTGCCCTCGTCCTGAACTTTTTGTTCCCCAGTTTCATGATCATTGTCTGGGCGAACCTGCCGGAGCGTATTCGTGAAACCGGGCATCCTTTTTTGCCAGCCACCAACACTGGCGTTTCGATCGCCGCCTTCTTCTTCCTGTGCTACGCCGGTGTGATGCTCTGGCTTGGCCGGCGAATGCTTGCTCGGTTCCAGGTGACGGGAGGCATGGCCGGCGATGATCTGCTGATGGCCGGTCCGAACGTGATGCCTGGAGCTTTGGTCGGCTGGTTTCGCTGCCGACCCACCGGAGCGTTTCTCAACTTGATCCGCAAGGAATTTCGTCTGCTCCGGCCACTCTGGCTGATCACGCAGCTGGAGGTCCTGGGCTGGATTTGCCTGACCATGTTCCGGTTCGTGCCTGAACGCGGATCGACCAGGAATCTCCCCGTCGCGGTGGTGATGGTGGGTGCGTTCAGTATATTGATCGCGATTCTCGCCGGAAGCCTGTCGCTCGGGGAGGAAAGAACGTCAGGGACACACTCCTGGCACATGACCCAGCCGGTGCCGGCCCGCCGCCAGTGGCTCATCAAGCTTGTTATGGCCATCTTTACTGGTGTCGTTTGCGGGGTGCTGCTTCCAACCTTGGTGCTAATCGCTGGTGGATTGATCTTCGGATCGCCCTTCAAGTTTGTGGATCCCCATGCCGAAATGGTCTGGCTGCTCACGGTGTCACTCCTGAGCTTTGCCTCATTCTGGTGTGCGTGTGTGGTCGATGGGACCGTGCGGGCGGTGCTGTGGCTTTTTCCAATGATGGGCGCCCTCCTTCTCGCTGGTCGATTCGGCGACTGGGTTGCGCCCGAACTGATGGGCTTCGTTGTTTCGAGGTTCGATCCCTTCGCAGATTTCAGGTTCACCAACCTAATTTCAAACATCTTGTACAGCAGATACGCAACGACAGCGATGTTTGCAACACTCTTGTTCGTCCCGACGTTGCTCTTAGGGGTGATGCAAAGTTACCGCCTGTTTCGGGCACAGCTCCAGGACAGCGCTATGTCCGTGATCCGTTGTCTACTGCCTCTGGCCATCGTGGCATTCCTGTGCAGCTTTTCTCTAGCAGCATTCGTTGCCTTCGTGGATCACGCCAAGCAACAGATGTGGACACTGTTCCATGAAACCCACGAAGCGATTGAGAAAATCCAACCGGGCACCGCGAAGCTAGATGCGGCCCATCCGCTGGAGCTCACGGTAGAAGATTTGGCCAAGGCTTCTCCCCTCTCGGAACGTACTCGACACTGGCTGGGCAACTCCAGCATCACTGTCGCTCCCTACAAGCCTCATCCAGGTCGATACTGCTGCGGGGGGAACTCAAGGGGCATAACTTTCGTTCCTGACAAGGCTTATTCGTGGTATTTAGCCACCATCCGTCTGCCAAGCGGTTCAAACTGTACGGTGTCGTTCCAGGCCGGACGCGGGTACGGCATTCTCGGCGGAGTCTGTGAGTGAGGGTCTCTGGGCCAGCCAGGAACCTTTACGAAACATGCCCTGCGAAATCGAGCCTACACCTTCATCGAAACGCCACCCAATCCGCATTTCGCTGATTACGCCCACTGACAAGGCGCCATGGGACAACATGTACGCACGGCCGGTGGCCGCGTTCGGCATTCGATTCGAGCCACCACTTATCACTCCCGCAACGTCGGCAAACAGGAAGTAATTCGGTTACTTCCGGATGGCCCGTGAGCAATCACCACAGCCGTTATGTCTCTGGGTTGTCGTCGTATCGTGCGATTAGGATGCCGTGGAGCGTGCTAGGATCGTCGCATGTGGGAAGGCAACGTCGTCTCCATCCACCTCGCGACGGAAGCGTCGGCGCCAATGCAGTCGATCACCGAAGTGCGGGCGTTCCCGGGACGCGGGCTCGAGGGTGATCGGTATTTCGCCGGCACCGGGTTCTACTCTAAAAAGTCGAGCCACGGCGGGCGCGAAGTCACGCTGATCGAGATTGAGGCGGTTGAGGCGCTTTTCGGCGGCGTGCTCAATGCCGAGGGGGAACGTTTCGGAATCAAGCTGGCCGCTGCGGATACCCGCCGCAACATCGTGACGTCTAGTGTCCCGCTCAATCATCTCGTCGACCGTGAATTCTGGGTGGGCGCCGTGCTCATGCGCGGCACGCGTCTCTGCGAGCCGTGCAAGCACTTGGACGACCTCACTCAACATGGCGTGATGAGCGGCCTGATCCATCGCGGGGGCCTGCGAGCACTAATATTGAGCGAGGGCGTCATCCGTGTCAGCGACGCCGTGCGCCCGAAAGCCTCGTAGCCGTCCGACGACGGCAGGAATCCCTTCCAGAATAAAGAGCCAGCGCCAACCAGCGAGCGACTGCCAAGGTATCCCGAGCAGCCAGCCCGCTGCGGGCGACCCGATCAAAGCAGCGGCGGGGTTCCCTGCTTATAAGCAAGCGATGGCTCGGCTGCGGTCGCGCGCGCATTCTTTGGAGACATAGAGGAAGCGAGAAAGACGGCCTTCTCTAGCAAGACGAGCAGCAACAGCAAGAAACTCCTGCTGTCCCTCATATGCCTGATCGCCTTCGATCTTATGCAGGGCAGCACTTCGCAACGCCCGGGCAGCGCGTCTCGCCTCGGCAACCTTGGCCATATTCGTAGTGACATCTTCACACACCAGCAATCGCAACCCGCACTGGGCAATGGTGCGTTCGTTGTAGCCCTGCGGAACGAATAAGTAGAAACCTGCTGAACTGCGTAACTCGATTTCTACATTCGTCAGGGCTCCAGTCACGGTGACGGGGTCGGTGAACAGCAGTCGCCCGCCGGGCTTGAGCAGGCGGGCCCACTCCGCAATGACGCGCGGCCGGTCGGAGAAATGGTTGACCGCGTCAATACAGGTGATGGCTTCAAAGCTGGCGTCAGAAAATGGCAACGGCCCGGTAGCATCTGTAGACCGAAATTCGGCGCGCTCCACCAAGCCGCGCTGGGCCGCAAGTGACCTCGCCGTCGTAACTGCCTGTTCGTGAACGTCAATGCCGACGACAGAACAGCCCGTGGTGGCGGCGATTCGCAGCGCCGGGCCTCCTGCTCCACAAGCAACATCGAGCAGGGTCTTCCCTGGGGAAAGTTCGAGCCACTCCAAAAACCTGTCCTGCTCGTCTGAGGTGAGCCAACTGTTTTGTCCAATATCCTCGCCAAATGCTTCTTGGCGGATCTGGGCGTACAGTTCCGTTTCGAAATTACCGTAGTTGGTGTTGTAGTGGCTGGCGGGAGGCAGTGCGTTGGATTTGCCCATTTGAACCTCCGATCAAGCCGACTTACGGACTTGGGTTTTCGTGATTTCGAAAGCGCACAGAGAATTGTACGCTTTCTGCGCGCCCCGCGAATCGTCGTACCCTGGTAGCAACAGTTTAATCAAGCCCATTTTTTGTCTCACAGACCGCCATACATTGGGCCATATGGTTTTCGCTGTTTATCAGCGAATGGAACGTTTTGGCGGAGGATGGGGTACCGCACACTCTATAACTGGACGAAGTCGGCCACCGCTCGAAACACAGATGTCCTCCAATTCAACAAATCCATCAGCCTATTCCCCAAAGAGCTTCATGTTGCTTGCACAGAATAACCGAGCATCATTCGACAACCGCATGTCCTCGCTCGCCTGTGTCCAAAATTGCCGAGCTGCGTCGCGTGCATCGTCCCAAACATCCAACGTAGACGCAGTGGCGTGCGGCAGCATAAACCCGCGCGATGGTACTTGGCCGTCGCCCGTCGGGGCATACAGCATTGAGACTTGGTCGAATGCCGGAGCTAGACGCAAACGAGAGCCTTCTGCAAAGAACAGGATGTTGTACTGATGCCGATCCGTGTTTGCGATAAGTGCTCCGAACGCATCAAGCCAGCAAAGCCGCCTGGCATCTTCATCACTCAAACGCCTTGCCTCTTTGAGTGACACGGCCGCGCGTGCCCACGAGTCCGCGAGATCGTCGTGAACTGCCGCAAGACTTAAGACGGCAATCCTCCCGCGCGTCCCTAGGCGATCAAATCGCTCGCTCTCCAGAAACCAACAATCAGGCGTTTCGATGACGTTTGTATGCGCGGCCGGGATGCCATGTGACGCTACGACTTGCAACGCAATTCCCTCTAGGATCAGCAGATCGCACCAGCGCCTGGCAGCCATGTCCCCGATTCCTCCGCGGCCAGCAAATTTGACGAGCATATGCTGGTTGCCAACCAGCGCACCGAATTTCGGCCGCTCTCCCCCTGCCAAGGAACCCGGTGGATGACCTGCGATGGTTGCCTCTGCAAGAGCCGGGTAATCGTCGCGGCTTCTGGAAACAGGCTCAAGTACCTGCCATCGAGCGAATGATTCTTCGCCAATAACCAAACTGCCCGGTAAGTCTTCTCCCCGTCGAGACATCGCGAGCAAAATGTGATGATCAGACCAGTCCGATAATCGGGGCGGTAGCCTTAGATCAGCGTGGACGGCTGCGAAGTATCGGCCCAAGAAACCAGAAGGGCGGGCGTCAGCCAATTCGGCGGGAAGCCCACCCACGACTGTGCCCCCGGGCATCCAGGCCGACTGATGAGCGGCAAGTGTAATGAGTTCTCCCGCGTGGACTGCTGCGCCAGATTCGGTTATTCGGAATAGCGGAAACCGTGAACTTTCCAGATTCGGCCATATCTGACGCAAGCCATATTGCGTCGCCCTGCCTCGACCAATCCGCAGGATCTCCGGCCCAGCTTCTCTCACTATGCGCATAAGTGTCGCGGCCGACACACCAAGTCGCTCCCGGAGATCGGCGGCAGGCAATATGCCACGGTTCAGGTCGGCTATAACGTCTCTGCTCATGAAATGATTATACATCAAGAGCTGTGATAGTATCGCACTTATTTTCAGCTATATAGTACTAACTCAAACGATTAGTGAAATGCTTTATGAAACGATTCATGAAACTATAAATGCCTAAAGCACCCAGGAATCCGTCAACGCTTGTGATTCGCCGAAGCTCGTTGACTAGAAAGGCGGACCCCCAAGACGTCTGCTGTTGCAACACAACAAAATCCCACCGCGACAATTTGATTTCACTCCTAGCCTCACCACGGTCCCACAATTGGCGAAGTGTAGCCCCAGGCGCCACGACCATCTGTGTTTCGAATCGTGGGCCTCCTGCGTGTGCAGCAGCAAGAACCTTCAGCATTTCGGGCATGTTGCTGTAGAACGTGAAGCTATTTCCAACGTACAGAACGCGTATCGGTTCCGCTGCTCCCACATTGGCGACCAAGCACAAGGTGAAAAACAAGGTGACGGTCAATGCTGGCCGTCTGATGAAAGCGCGTGCGACACCCTTCAGTATCAATCGCTTCCCCGCGCTTGCGATCGCTTCAAATCCACCCGGATAGGAATCTTGCCTTCTGTACGACCAATTTTGGCTTTGACAATGTAGCTTCATGAAGCTACATTGTAATTATGAAAAGCGTGGGGCTTCGGGAACTGAAGAACAATTTGAGCGAGTACGTTCGGGACGTTCGGTCTGGCGAGACCGTGTTGGTGACCGATCGCGGTGAAGTCGTTGCAGAACTCCTCCCAGCGGGACAAGGGCTCGATGAGACGGGTGTCCCTTCCGGGCTAATGGCACTAGCGAGGAAAGGGCAGCTGACGCTCGGCGCGTCAAATGATGCGAAGTTGTATCCGAAAATTTCACCCCTCCTGAAGCGACATCGTGCCGCTGTCCTCCTCGATGAGGAGCGCGGTACCCGGTGAACGTCTATGCCGAGTCCAGCGCGGTGTTGGCGTGGCTGCTTGGGGAAGCGACTGGCCGCCGCGTCCGCGAGGTACTCCGGCGTGCGGATCTTGTGATGGCCTCCGATCTCGCGCTCATTGAGTGTGATCGCGTGTTGCTTCGTGCGGTCACGCTTGGAGAAATCGATGAAGCCACGGCCGCCGATCGCCGGGCGCTCCTGAATGCAGCCGCTGCACACTGGCACATGAGCCGAATCAGTTTGGACATTGTTGACAGAGCGAGACGTCCGTTTTCCCCGGAACCAGTGCGTACCCTTGATGCGATTCACTTGGCCTCCGCATTGGCCGTACGCTCCGCGGTCCCGAATATGGAACTCCTAAGTCTGGACGATCGCATTCGCCGCGCTGGTGAGCAGCTCGGATTCCACCTTCAACCGAGCTGACCAGCGGCAGGGCTTATAGGGAAGTGCCCCGGGCGAGAAACGAATATCGGGAGAAGTTTTCCGAGCTGCTAATTGAAACCAGAGAAACAATCCGGTCCAGCCTAACTAACCGCCAGACTCCGGGGCCCTGCTGGGGCACAAGCAGAGGAGGTATTTTGGCGCCTATGTGACGCCAAAATAAGGGCTTATAGAGCTCGGTTGTTTGGTTAACAGTGGAATGCTCTACCCTTGAGCTACCGGGGATCCGTTTAACATCATGTTTTCATTCTAGTTACAGCAAACAGATTCACGCCATGACCATGCGGAACCAGGCCTAAATGTTTTGGTGTGTTGAGCTACCCGGGAACATCCGCATTTTGTGTAAGGGCACTGTCATGCCATGCAACTTGCCGCCAAAGGGAATAATACAGATGGTAATCAACCACAAGATGGAGGATTATCATTAGCCGATAAACGCCTCGGGCAAATTGACTTCTAAATGTGGGGCACAGTTGGGGCACAATCAGAGGAGAAAGCCCGTCTACGGCCTGGCGCAGCGTAGGCGCGAGATGGGAATAGGAATGGCGCTCGGCGCGCAACGCAAAAGCGTTCTCCTGCTGATGATGCGGGCGAAATGAGAGCAGTCCTGCTGGGCGGAATCTTCAGCCTTCCCCTCATGCCCGGCCTGGCTCTGGCGTATGACCGCCCTGCTCTACGGCCTGCCCGGATTTGATTTTTTGTCGGTGACCGGAGCCTTTGTCGTATTGAGCTCCGTAGGGTTGGCGCCCAGCTTCCGGCGCTGGGGGCTAGGGAGGCGCCGCTTACCAAATTGTTGATCAAATAAGGAGACGGAGCAGGCGGCGCGACCGCTCCTTAGTACGCTTGAGTTTACTGCCGAGGAATAATTTCGTGGAAAGCTTGCTGCAAGACATCCGTTACGCGGCCCGCACGCTGTCCAAGAATCCGGTTTTTGCCGTGGTCGCGGTATTGACTCTGGCACTGGGCATCGGAGCCAATACAGCGATATTCAGCGTGGTCGAAAACGTGCTGCTCCGCCCGCTACCTTATCCTCAGCCGGGAAACCTAGTGCAAATCTGGAATACCTATCCGCCGCAGGTACCGCGCGGCGGACTGTCGCCGGGCGACTACGCGGACTGGCGCGAGCAGAACGCCAGCTTCTCGGAGATGGGCGCGTACGTACAACTCTCGCAGGGGTTCAATTTGACCGGCGAAGGCGAGCCACAGCGGGTGCTGGGGAGCTACGCAAGCGCGGGACTGTTCCCCATGCTGGGGATACACCTTGCGGCGGGCCATTTCTTCGTTCCGGAAGAGGATCGAGCGGGTAGTTCCCCGGTGGTGCTTTTGAGCCATCGCCTTTGGCAAAGCCGGTTTGGGGGCGATCCCGCGGTGGTAGGGCGAACCATCGCGCTCGACAACCAGCGGTATACGGTAACGGGCGTGCTGCCGGCAGACTTTCGTCTTCTGCGCTGGCCCGACTTTTGGATGCCCATCGGCCAGTATGCAGATGATTTGACCGAGCACATTCATCACGCATTCATCGGCGTCGCGCGGCTCAAGCCCGGCGTCACGCTGGCACAAGCTCGCGACGAGATGGTGCGACTGAATCAACAGGAAACCATCAACTATCCGGATTCGCACAAGTTTTTTGGAGTGCTCGTTGAGCTGATGGAAGATCCGTCCGCCGCGAAACTGCAAGGCATCCTACTGGTTCTTTCCGGGGCCGTGGGACTGGTGCTGCTGATTGCCTGCGCGAACATCGTGAATCTGCTGCTGGTGCGCAATGCCGGCAGGGAGCGGGAAGTGGCGTTGCGCACGGCGTTAGGCGCCGGCTCCTGGCGGTTATCACGTCAGTTGCTCACCGAAAGCATGCTGCTGTCGCTGGCGGGCGGTGTGTTCGGATTGCTGCTGGCGATCGCCGGTTTGCGCGCCTTGATGGCATTTGTTCCCGCGGATCTGGGCGTGTTGCGGGAGAGCGGCCTGAACGGCAAGGTTCTGGGATTCACGGCCGCGGTTTGCGTGGCCACCGGAATGATTTGCGGGCTGCTCCCGGCGCTGCGCACGCTGCGGTCGGATCTCGCGGCGGTTCTGAAGCAAGGAAGCAAAGGGACAAGCGGGCCGGGGCGTCACCGGATCCACAACGCCCTGGTGATCTCGGAGATTGCCATGGCGCTGGTACCGCTGATGGGGGCGGGCCTGCTGCTGCGGAGTTTTCAACATTTATTGGAAGTGGATCCCGGTTTCCGCGTGGACCATATCCTGACGATGGACGTGGAACAGGCCTCGCTGCCTTTCGTGCAGGCCAAGCAGCTTGTGCAGGAAGACTGGATCCAGCTTCAACAGAAGCAGTCCCTGGAATTCGAGCAAATCGTGGAGCACATCCGCGCACTTCCAGGCGTGAAGGAAGCCGCGGGCATCGACGATCTGCCCTTGAGCAACGAGTTTCGCCAGGCGTCGCGATTCGTGATCGAGGGCCAGCCCGTCCCGAATGCGGGAGCGCGGCCGATTGTGCAATACCGGACCGTGAGCCTCAGCTATTTTTCCACGGTGGGGATTCCCCTGCGCAAGGGCCGATTCTTTACCGCGGAAGACTGGAAAGTGCCGAGGGCGGTGATCAACGAGACGATGGAGCAGCGTTTCTGGCCCCAGGGCGACGCACTTGGGAAGCGCATCAATCTCTGCTCGTTCGATCCCAAGCCGTGCTGGAGCACGCTCATTGGCATCGTTGGAAACGTGCATCAGTTTGGGCTGGATGCCGAGCCAACCTTTGACGTTTACTTCGTGGGCGGATGGACACCGTATGTGGTGGTGCGGACGGCGTCCGACCCGGCAACGCTGGCGGCCGCGGTTACGGACGCGATCCACAAAGAGGATCCGAATCTGCCGGTAACCCGCGTGATGACCATGGACGGGCTGCTCTCGGACTCCATCTCTCCCCGGCGATTCTCGGCGATGCTGGTTGGGATTTTCGCCATGCTTGCAGTGGTGCTCGCGGCGGTGGGCATTTATGGGGTGATGAGTTACACAGTGAGCCAGAGAACACAGGAAATTGGCGTGCGCATGGCGCTGGGAGCGCAGACTGCCAATGTCCGAAGCATGATCCTGGCGCAAACTATCAAGTTGACGGTCCTTGGCGTAGCGATTGGGCTGGCCGGAGCGTTCGTGGTGGCACGATTCTTGAGCAGCTTGCTTTTTGGCATAGGGACGCACGATCCAGTTACGTTTTTGGCCGTGGCGCTGCTGCTGATTCTGGTGGCCGTGGTGGCTGCCTACCTACCCGCGCGGAGAGCCATGAGCGTGGACCCAATCGTGGCGTTGCGGTACGAATAAAGCGCCGCGAGCCGGACCGGTTTCCCCAACCTGAAGGTGAAACTCGACAAACTGTTTGTCCGTCCAATCAGGGGTTTCGCGGAGTGGGCGGAACCTTTTTGGTGCACTTGCCGAATTCCTGGTGGCCCGAGAATTTTTCTGCTTGCCAAGGGAGAGGTGTGAAATGAGAAGAGACCTGTGCGTGCTGATTGGAATTTGTGTACTGTTCGCTGCGACTGCGGCGATGAGCCAAAGCGATCCGCCGCGCCCTGCGGAATCGCCATCGCAGCAAATGACCGTCCCACCGGCACAGCAACCGCCGCAGCAACGCCAGCGCACGCAGCGCACGCCGGAACAAGCGGCTTCGCAACCTGAAGCCGCGCAAGGAAAAGCGGCGCAGCACCCACCGGTGGCGGAAGAAAAATCTTCGGTGACGCATCACTCCGCACGCATCGGCGGGCAGGAGATCAAGTACATAGCGACCGCCGCGACCTACAACATCAAAGCGGATGACGGCACACCGAAGGCCACGATGTTTTACGTGGCGTACACAAAAGACGGCGTGTCCGACATGGCCAAGCGGCCCATCAGCTTTGTTTACAACGGCGGGCCGGGCTCGGCGTCGTTGTTCACGCACATGGGCATGGGACCAAAGCGGGTAGTTCTGACGCCGGATGGCCACGGCATGCCCGCACCCTATACGGTGGTGGACAATGAAGATTCGTTCCTGGACACAACGGATCTGGTCTTCATTGACGCCATCTCGACGGGCTTCAGCCGCCCGGCGCCGGGGGAAGCTCCGAGTCAATTTCACGGGATCATCGCGGACGCCAACTGGTTCGCGGATTTCATCTACCAGTACATCACCCGGAACGAGCGCTGGGCCTCGCCCAAATTTCTGATTGGCGAAAGCTACGGCACGACGCGGTCGGCGGAGCTGGCCGGCGTTCTTCAAGAGCGCCATCAAATCTACCTGAGCGGCATCGCGCTGCTTTCCTCGGTGGCGTTCTCCAATTGGGGCGCCGACAACCGCTCGGAATTTTTCCTGCCAACCTATACGACGACGGCCTGGTATCACCATCTGTTGCCGTCCGACTTGCAGAACCTCACTGTCGAGCAGGTAGCGCAGCAAGCACGCGAATTCGCGCACGGTGAATATGCCGCGGCGCTTGAAAAGGGCGATGCTCTTTCCGCGGCAGAGCACCAAAAAGTCGTTGCGGACGTGGCGCGCTTCACCGGGCTTACTCCGAGATACATCGAAGAAACCAACCTGCGGATCAGCCCTTTCCGCTGGTTCAAGGAACTGGAGCGCGACAAACGACGCACCATCGGGCGGCTGGATTCGCGGTTCGAGGGCATGGACGCGGACGCCGCCGGCGAGCGCGTGGAGTACGACCCGAGCGAAGCGTCTTATGAGGGTGCCTTTGTGGCGACATTTCACGACTACGTGCGGCGCGAACTCAACTGGGACAGCGACGCGTACTACACGGTGACGGCGAATGTGCGGCCGTGGGACCAGACCGGCAATACGGAAGTGGCGGAAGTTTTACGCGCGGCGATGACCCAGCAGAGTTACCTGAAAGTGCTGGTGCTGTGCGGCTACTATGACGTGGCCACGCCGTTCAACGGCATCGAGAACACGTTTGCGCACATGAACATCGAGCCGCCGGTGCGGAAAAACGTCAGCTTCGCTTATTACGAGGCCGGGCACATGATGTACATTGACGAGAAAGAGCATCACAAACTGCACAAAGACGTGGATGCGTTCATCAATACGGGGTATACGCGCTGAGTCAAGGCGAGTTTGCCCCGGCTGGGCACGGGTGCGCGTGCGGCGGGCGGGGATTTGCAACACCGACGTGGAGACTCTGCGCGGGTAGCACAGTTTTCGCGGGACGCGGAAGCGATGGACGGGGCGGCGGGCTTGCGGGGAGATTAATGTTTCGCATTCGGGGTATGCCTTTAGGCCGGTATGCGAGTTTTGCCGACGAGGATTGAAAACGCATGGCGCGCGGCGGACGGTGCTGGGAATTGTGGCCTTTCACGCATTTCAAGTTCTGTCGAGGCACAACCGGCTATGACATTCGATTGATTCTAGGGCTACCAGGGTGCCTGCTGGCACTGCGTTAGTTTGCTGGACACCGACTGTGTTGTTCGGGGGATCCCACGCTGGATCGGCGCCATCTTAGTTCAGTGATACGTGGCTGTGGGACAGTACTACATGGGCCCCGCTAACACACTTGGCGGCGTACACCCGCCGGAGCGCTATGCCTTCGGTATGGCCTACGATCCTTCACACGGGTTTTGATTTACGGTACCCTCGACATATCCGACAGCGTTACCTTGAACGATATGTGGTCGCTTACACCGTGAGGCCGGAGACTCGGAAGCCAATTGGGATCTTTCCAGGCGGTCGTAAATGTCTTGTCTGACGGAAGGGGACGGCCAAGCTGCCAACAGCCCGCGCCAGGCCACATCACGCTTGTTTGAACGGGCGTTTGCCTTCAACACTCACTGTTAACAGCCGAAATGCGTCAATTCTTGTGACAGTTGTAACAAGTCGTCGCGCCGTAGACGTACTGGCCGCCCACACTTGGATGCGACATGCCCGGCTGGTGGGCCGTCCGCGTGTGGCAGTTGATGCAGGAGAATGTCGAGTAGTCCGTCGAGACCAAGTGGCAGTCCGAACAGACCGAGCCATTATGCGGAATGCGGAACCAGGTGTGATTAGCCGCAGATAAGGTCGCCCCCAGCCAGCCCGTGGTGACCCACGTGGTGTGGCAGCTCACACAACTGGTTGAGAACTGCGCGGC
>Ga0179587_10000698_pt1 | contig 14264 bp, 25 predicted proteins | sample CZODoug2_1_08_16_FD_185932 | JGI IMG/M metagenome (GOLD analysis project Ga0179587, IMG submission 185932) | Vadose zone soil fungal communities from Angelo Coast Range Reserve, California, USA - CZODoug2_1_08_16fungal | ecosystem: Environmental > Terrestrial > Soil > Vadose zone | place: USA...
GGGCCCTTGACTCTGCGTAGCCGACTACGGACAGCAAACAGCCCTCCCGCCTTGCTCGCGAGAGGGCTGCTGCTGTCGGTCGAGGGGGGCTCTACGTCGACCTGGTCAGGCTACATCCGCGTCCACAGGAAGGCCACCGTCGTGCCGGCCAGCGCGCACGCCAGGAGCAGCAGGAGCAGCGCGGCCAGTGCGATGCCCGTCGCGGTGGCCCGGGGCGTCTTGGGGGATCTCACGGGCCCTGAGGGCCCGTTTGACGACGGCCAGCCGCTCGTGCTCGGTGACGGCAGGGAGCCTGTCTGCTGGAGCTGCGTCCACAGTCGCTGGTAGTCGGGGGGCGGCAGTGGTGCCATCGGCGCATCGGATGCGTCGCTTCTCGTTCCATCGGACGCTGAAGGGTCGTTTTCTGATGGTGACACGATCGAATTCTCCTGTCTTCACTGAATGCTCAAGCCCTGTCCACACTTCACCAAGCCATTGCGTGTCTCCTACCCTTTCTGCCCCTCGCGGCATCCCTGCGAACTTGGCGGTATCACCCAAAATGAGGGCCCGGGGTCCGTATATCTCCCAGCCACGGTGACGCTCCTTGAGACGAAGCCCCGCACAGTCACTCGCATTCCCTTGCCGTTCGATAGTGCCGGCCCCGTTGGCGTCGACAACCAGACTATCCGTGTCCATGTAGTAAACATGAGCTGCGCCTACTTTCTCGATGACTCTCCACAGTTTGGCCCGTGCTTCGGACATGATGTAGCCGGTGATCTGTGGACAACTGTTGGGCGCCTCCTGGTAGTCGCTCAGGACGTAGAATTCGTGTCCTAGCTGCATGGTGTCGGCCGACGTTCCGGTATCCCGGTCGACCATGGTTCCGATGCGTATCCCTGACACTGGCAGGGTCCCGAAGCGTTCCCAGCTCTGGTATCGCATGGCGAATCGCCCGATGAGCGATCGGCTCCAGTGCTTGAGGACAATAGGAAGCCACCGCAGTTCCCGCACGGTATCCGAGTGAATTCCATTTAACGTCCACCTCGCCCACTCTTGGAGTGCAGGGCCTTTTTGATACATCCATACTCGGCGCACCCGAATTGTTGCGCCACTGCTGGCGAGTAGGCGCAACTCAGGGTCCCACAGGGTCGTGGCGAATGTTCCAACGGGCCATACGATTCCGTCGTCGGTGCGGGCAGGAACGCAGGGAACGTCCGTGGTGACTTCCACGTCCGCGAGAATGGCATAACGTGCCCACAGTTTCGGCAGTGCAGATGTAGACACCCGATCCGATACGCCGAGAAAGCGTGTCGGCACAAGAGTGTCCTGAGCCACGCGTGGATACGCGTTGCTCCAGTCGTACTCGAACACGGGATCAGTTGCATCCCGACCCCATCGCCAGTTCTCAGCACGGCCTGTCCAGAGGGCACGGCGTTCCGCGTCCGTCGCTTCCGTGTCATGGTGTATCAGCACTTTCTCGGTGTAGTGACAGTGCCGCCAGTGCGCCCAACTTTGCGAACTGCCGGTCATCTGCCAGTTGCCGGCCGCGCCGGTCTTCAGCCAGTCGAGATACTGGAGCATGACCGTGGTCAGGATCTCGACGTCGGTGCGGCACCGCTGGAGCCAGCCGCTCGTATCATCCCCATCGGGTAGTGGCGCCTTGCGTTTCTCGACCAGAAGCGCCAACGTCGCGAGGGTGCAGGGAAAAATGCTGGCACTGTCACATAGAATGAGTGACGCTTTATCTCTAGTCCATCGGGACCAAGAGCCGCGTGAATCAAGCCGTATATTCTCCAGTACCCACCTACGCCCAGGGAGACATTCCAGCGCTCTACCGATGCGCATGTCGTAAGGTAGATTGTGAGCGTAGAGAACGGTTCGGGCGCCTTTGCGTGTATGCGCTCCAATATCTGTCCACAGGTTGTGCACATCTGTGTACTCCTCAGTTCGCTGCCGCCAGTTGCCTTTGCTTGTGCGGTGGATGAAGTTGGCGACACCGCACCGCCAAGTCTGTGTTTCAACCCCGTCCACTACGGTTGTCCGGGCTTCGGTGTCCAGGATGACGAACCTGTTCGGCACCTGGGCTGACTCGTTGGGTCTGATCCAGTGGTCGGGTGCCGCGCTCACGCCGGGCCCCCGGCCACGAGTTCGTACGATCCGACATAGACCGCGCCGAGTACCACCTGTTCTTCGTACTTGTTGTCCTGCTGCGCGGCGGACATGGTGTCCAGCGCGGCGTTGATGGCGTCCTGGCGGGACACCATGGCGGCACCCTTCACGCTGAAGGGCCGGTTGACCACGGTGTCGGTGCCCTTCACCCGGTATAGCACCTCGACCTGCTGAATGACACCGGTGGCTTTCACGGTGGAGAACGTGGTGACCTCAGTGCCGCTGGGAATGCCGGTCAGGCTGGCCGCCATCTCGGCGGGCCGTGCCGCCAGCGCGGCACCCGCCTCAGCCCGTAGGGCCAGCCACGCGGAACGGCCGATGCGGCCGCCAGCTTCACGGAACTGGCGTAGACCCTCGTTGGCGGACAACCCTTCCTTGATGGATGAAGTAGCCGCCCACCCGGGGTATATTGGCACCGTTGCTGCCTCCTGTCTGGCAACGAGCGTGACCGCCCGTGTCCATCGAGCGGTGAGGGCCCGATCCCCCGTGTTGGCTCCACGGTGCTGATCGGGCCCTCAGCTTACGTCTGCCGACCGCCTACGGGGTCCCGGCGGGAACCAGTGGGATCGGCTCGTTCGGCGCTTCTTCGCCCACGTCGGCCGCCGAGCCGATGCCCGACAGCGCTAACTGGTCGGGGTCGACCTCAGGAGGCAGGCCGTCCTGCTTTATGGCGAACTCGATCGCCCTGACTGCGGCCACGCCCGAGTCAATCAGCAGTGCCACCCGACACGCGAAGCACAAGTCGCGGCGCAGGCCGGCCACGGAGACCCGTTTCACGGCCTGCTCCCGTGAGTCCCAGCGGCCACACCGATCACAGGTGCGCACTCCTACGCGAGCCATTTGCTCAACACCTCATTTCTCTGGTCTCGGTTGAGGCCCAGTTCTGCCAGGAGTCGGTTGGCATCCTCTACGCAGATGAAGACGCGCCGATTGTTGATGGTGCGGGACTCGATGACCGCGCCCGGCACGAACTGCCGGAAACACAGGTCACAGGCCACATCAAGGACCGGCATCGGTGCTCATCACACTTTTGCCGATACGGGTCACGCTGGACGCGTACGCTTCGTGGTAGGCGCCCAGTTGGTGATCGGGTATCTCCAATCCGATCGCGATGCCGATGACGCAGTCCGCGCACAAATGCTGTCGCTCTTGTTTGGAGTTGAAAAACTCCAGCATGGATAGCGAGCCATGAGTGAAGCCGCAGCCCGCGCAGAGATCAGTTCGGACGATCTTCACGGGTCACATCCACGGCCACGAGGCGCAGCGGGTAGGTGCCGAACCGGTTGGGCTTGTTCCCCTGCTTGATGACGACGGGATAGGGGTACTCGCCGAACTCGTGCAGCTTGATGAGCTGCGCCATCAACGCCTGGTGACCGCAGTTGACCACCGATCGGGTGTCGGTGTCCGGGAAGTGCACGTCCATGCTGGCGTACCACGGGGAACCCGCGTCGAAGTCGGACTCGTTGAAGCGGGTCGCGATGAGCGCGAACGGCCGGCCGACAATGTCCTTGGCGTTCAGGATCTCCGTGTCCGTCAGGACGTCCATAGCGGACTCGCGGGTCAAGATCTGCTGCACGATGTCGCGGTGCGTGCTGACCGTGTCCAGTTGGCTGTCGTTGGCCTCGTTGGACAGGTACTCGCCGAGTCCCGTGTCGTCCAGGGGGACGACCACCTGGCCGTCTTCGTTGACGATGTCCAGGCTGGTGCCCGGGTCTTCCGCTTTCTTGGTCGCCATTATCGGCCGCCTTCCTGTCTGGTCTTGGTGCTGGGTAGAGCTGTCGGTGCGGTCGCGGCGCAGGAGGAGAACCGGTTGCCGTTACCGCCCGTCGGGGTGGTGCATCCGGCGACGAACAGCCCGACCCCGGGGGGGATCGTCTCGCTGATCGTCGTGCCGGACTTCAGGTACAGCGCGGGCAGGTCGATTTCCACGGTGAACCGCCGGACCAGCACCGTGGTGCCGGGTAGCTCGCAGGCGATGACATGCGCGAGCACGCACCGCCCGTCCGCCGGGTGTCCACACGGGACGGGGATGCTGGCGAACCTGTTCTCCGACAGCACCATCTCCACCGATCGGGTGGAGATCGCCTTGAACAGGGCCCGCACCCGCATCCGGACCTTCAGCTTCACGTCCGCGATCATGCCCCGTCTACCTCTCTGGGGGCCGGTTTCACTGCAAGATCCACCGGCAGCATCGGCAGTGGTGGCGCCGCGCGGGGCGCCCCGGCGGTGAACCGGCGCACGGGTGTGCGTCGATTCGCTCTGACCGACTGGTACTGCTGCGCCAACAGGCGCAGGTCGGCCCCGTCCAGTGGGGACCGGTCGCACACCACGTGCAGCAGGTACAGCCAGGCTTCGGCGTTCTCGACCGACTTGCGGACCCATTTGACGCGCTCGGACAGGTCGACCTTCTTGCCGGCCGCGATGTCGTCGAGGTCGTCCGCCAGGGCGCGCAGTGCGGCCACGACAGCCCGGATCGGGAAGGGCTGGCGTGACCGCAGCGACAACGCTACCGGCACCTTGGGTGCCATGGCTCAGAACGGTTCAACGGCCAGGCGGGTGGACGCGAACCGCAGCGCGCCCCAGACCGCCTCGCCCACGGCGAGCGGGTACGGGATATCCACCCCGTCGACCGTGATGCTCGACATACTGGCGGTCACGCACTGACAGTTCGTCGACCCGGATACGTATAGCTCCACCGTGTCCAGGACGTCGGCGTACGTGGCGCCGCGCGAGGTGTCCAGACCCAACTTCTCGATGACGTCCGGCGTGGTGGCGCCCCAGGTCTTAAAAATGGCTTGCACGCTGTAAGCGACCGCTGAGACGCGCGCCTCGTGCTCCTCACTCGGGACGGGCACTAGGTGTCGGTTCACGTAGAGCTGGAATGCGGTGATCTCGACCGCGTGTAGCGAGTACAGGTTCACGTGGCCAGTGTGGATGCCGAGCGCGGTGACGTAGTTGTCGGCCGCGTACCACACCTCACTCGGCCGGAAGCCCATCTCCGAGTAGTGGTGCACGAGCGATTTGCGTGACACGAGAACCGTGTCCGATGATCCCATGGCTGCCGCCTTCTGTTGGGCCCCCGTTTGGGGCCAGGTCAGACTCTCACACTGGACGTCGTTGCGGTACCCCCGAACGTTACCGATCGCGTGCCCGGAAATTGGCGTGATCCCCGATCGAGACTTGCGCTAGCAGCCCGCTCGATCGGGGATCACCTTCCCGGCGGCAGCAGGGAAGACATCGGCCGCGCACTTCCCCTGCACGGTTGATTACCGGCCCAGGTTAGCCGCTGCCGCACGATCAGACGTTCGACAGCCCGAGTGTCCAGGCCGTGTCCGCCGTGTACTGGAGGGACGCCTGAGTGGCCCCCTGAGGGATGCCGACCGGCCCGGGCTGGTCGTCCAGCCACGCCTGCATCTCCGGCGTGTCGCCGCCGTTGCCGACACCCCCGGGCAGGTAGTTGGGCTGTTCGGGCACGGTCGAGTCCCCGATCCACACCAGCCGCTCGATCGTGACGTCGTGGGCCCAGCCGTTCGCGTGCCGCATCTTGGTGTAGCCGGCCACGTTCACGCAGCGCTGCACGCTGGTGCCGGCCGGCATGTCGACGATCACGGGCTCCTCCTTGGGGGTGTAGCTCCACTGGCCGTAGTCGGCCGCGTGCGCCTCGTTGACGTCCACCAGGAAGCCGCCCCAGGTGACGCCATTGGCCACCTGGCGCAGGTGCGTGAGCGGTGCCCACTGGCCGTGTGACCAGGCGTAGGACTGCCACACGTGGCTGATCAGGCCGGTCGTGGGCAGGAATTCGGCGACCCGTAGCCCGCCGTAAACGCCGACCGGCGAGGTTCCCGACTCGTGGCGCAAGCCCTGGAAGTAGGCCGCGACCCGGCCCTCCTGGTCGGGCTGCATGTCGAAGTCCACCGTGAAGTAGGCCGGCCGGCTGGCCGGCAACCCCAACGGCGCGTGCTGGGCCCGGGCTGCTGCCGCGTCTAACTGGCCGGCCGCGTAGCCCTCCAGTGCGCGCAATGCGGTCGTCTCGAACACGGACACGATGTCCAGGCCGGCCGCACGCAGGCGCACGACTTCCGGCGCGGTCAGGTTCTTCGGGTTGCCGGGCGTGGACGCGTAGCGGCACACGAACTTCCCGCCGTGCGCGACCACCTGGGCCAGCGACGTCTCCACGTTACCGTAGTCCACGCCCATCGCGTAGATCGTCATCCGGTCACCTCCGTCATGCGGTGCGGCGAGTGGGCCGCGAACTCGTGCATCCACTCCTGTGGGTTCAGTCCCAGTAGGACGTGTGCCTGGTCAGTGTAGGCGACCACCTGAACCCGGGTGTCGACAGCATGATCGAACACGATGTGTGTCGTGCCGTCCAGCTTCGACACCACGGACAGGATCTCACTGCGCGGGGCCACTGGGACTCACCTGGCCTGCCGTGTCGTCCGGGGCCGGCTCGATCGGCGGAAGCAGCTCTCGGGCCGCGTCCACCATGGCCTGCTGCGCGCTGGCGTGCCGCTCGAGGGCGTGTCGCAGCGCGTGATGCGGGTGATGATCCGCTCCCGTGGTCATGGTCTCCTCCTCAAAGCTGTAGGTAGATCCCAGCGTCGTCGGCCGAATAGCCGTCGTCCACGAGTCGTGCGAGTGCGACGTCCCCGGTGATCACCCCGTTGTTGGCGGCCTTGCGGATCTCCGACGGGGTGAGCACCTTCACCCGGGCGCCGCGCTCCAGTAGCCACAGCGCCATCAGGTGATCCTTCTCGGTGGGCGCCACACCGATGTTGTCCAGGATGTTCGACGCGGTCTCCGCGCTGATGTGGTGCCCCACGTACTGACTGTGTGCCGCACCGATCGCCGCCTGAAAGTACTTCTCAAACCGCTTCATGTCGTTGACCAGGAGAATGAACTCCGCTTCCGCCTGGTCGTAACCCAGCAGGGACAACAGGTTCAGCGCGGCCGGCTGGCCGATCGCCCGCTCCACATACAGGGCCTCGATCGTGGACACCGCCAGATTGCGATGTGCCTGCACCTTGGTCTTGCTTGCGCCCGAGAGGTACGCGGCGGCCAGGTCCGGCGATAGTCCCGCATCACCGAACAGCTTGAGTGCTTGCGCTTGGGTGATGGCGTGCTCGGTGTACAGCGCGGACACGGTACGCGGCGGGGGAGCGTAGACAGCAACCGACCGGAACGCATCCGCCCACTTGTTACGCCACGGCCCTTCCAGGAACGCTTGCGCGTAGGACACGGCGCCGGCGCCGGTACCCTCCCACGGGATGATGCCGCGACGCGCCATCAGCGCGGCCTCGGGGGGAGTCGGTGCCGACCCCCGGGTGTCGTACATCAACTGGAAATACTCGGGGTCGCCGCCTAGTTTTTGGTACAGCGTCACGGCTTCGTCGTGGCCCACCTGTCCCTGTAGGTAGGCCTGGAGAATGTCGGTGGACGTCGGCTCGTCCAGTCCCAGTTCGTGCACGATGGGAATCCACTCGTCCCGCACTCTGGATTGCCGGATCGCGTGGTCCAACGTGGCCGCGTCCACCTTGCCGCGCCGGAACAGTTGCAACATCTCCACCAGCGCGGGCGGTTCCCCGGAGTTCGTGACCATGAGCTTGAACAGTTCGGGCGAGATGCCGGAACGCTTGGCCTGCTCCGTCCCGTAGTCCGCACCAATCACACCACGGACCACCATGTCCGCCAATTCGGCCGGTGAGAGCGGGATGATCGGCGTTTTGGCCCACAGGTCGTCCTGCAGTGCGCGCGTGAAGGGGCCCGTGGCGGCACCGATCACGGAACCCAGGACGTTCCACACCAGCATCTGCCGCGCGACACTGCCTTCGCCGAGTAGCCCCCCGGCGAAGCCTTTGAGCGTGCTGATGATCCCCGTCACGTGATCATCGTACCCGCGTGGTCATGCCAGACCGATCAGCGACAGCACGCCGGTGGCAAACTCGTTGACCGGCCCGCCGACCGTGTCCGCGACCGCGCCCGCCGTGTCCTCGGGTGCCGTCACCATCGCCGTGACCAGTCCGCCGAGTAGCACCGTAGTGATCAGCCCGTCCAGTTCCGCCGTGTCATCGGCGAAGGTGTGCAGCTTGTCGAACAGTGGCGCACAGCCTGAACTCTGCACGGCGGTGACGAAGCCCAGCGCGGACGCAGTGGCTTCGGCGAGTCCGCCAACCCCGGGTATCGGCTCGGGTGGCACGTCCAGCGCGCGCGCGCTCACCAGCGGCAGGGTCGCCAGAAGCTTCAGCGCGGTCACTTCGATGTTGCGGAACACCAGGGGCCACAACAGGTCCATGCCAGCGGCTATCTGGGCAATGGTCAACTCGGTGTACACGGCGAACGCGCCCGGGATGTAGGTGGTCGTCAGCCACAGCGACAGGGCGGCGATCGCCGCCGCGAACTCCAGTTTGGCCAGGTTCAGCGCGCGGGTCGCGTCGTCCCGTACCTGCGTCGCAAACGCTATGGCGTTGGCGTGCAAGGAATCCATGCGCTGATTCGCGGCGACCACGACGCGGTTGATGGTGTCGACGAGTGCGCCGTAGACAGCTTGGGTGTACCCGAGCGCGACGCCTTCCGCAGTGCTGATCTGCCGTGCCAGGTAGGAGATCTCGCTGTACAGGTAGGAGTAGATCGAATTGACGTCGCCGTACAGTGCGGACAGCGCCGAGTAGTACAGGTTGTAGGCGGTGGCGCGCACGTCGTAGTACAGCGACCAGGCCAGCGACGTGACGCGGGATTCCGCAGCGGGCACCAGGTAGTTCTGTATCCATCGACGCTGGCCCTGCATGGTGACCAGCGTGGTCGCGGTAGTGCCAGCGACGTCGGCTAGTGCTTCGGGATCGGCGGTGAGCCAGTCGATCGACCCGGGTGCCCCCGGGTACATCCGGTTGGTGATCCACAGCAGGAAGTCGTCCGCTATCTGGATAATGCCGTTCTTGATGAAGCCGAACGGGCCCCAGTTCTGCCGGCTCAGGGCGTCGTAGATGCCCTGCATTGTGTACTGGATGCCACCCATCATTTCCGCCGACCACAGCCCGTTCATGGTCGTCTGGAAATCCCGTGGCTGTCGCATGGCGCTACTGCCCCGCCGTGCCCGACAACTGGTGCCGCGCATAGGCTTCGTTAACAGCCTTCTGCACCGCCGCGCGCACCGTGTCGATATTGGTCGCGTCGGCGGCCGGCACGAACGTCGTACCGGTCACGGTGCCACCCATGATCCAGGTGATGTTGACGCCCTGCTCCAGCGCGCCGCCCGGGATTGGCTGCACCGTCTGCTGCTGCGCCGTCACGTGCCACTCGGGACCGTTGCTACCCAAGGCATCCGTCATCGTCTACCACGCCCTCGCCCAGAAGATACCGTTGTTGAGTTCATCCAACCGTGGCCCGTACAGCCAGTCCAGGTAGTTCCACGCGTTGACCATCGTGTACCACTCCCACATGGCGCTACCGCCTTCCCTTACGCCGCAAGTCGATCAGCGCGAGTCCGAACGCGATCAGCGCCACGAGGCAGCCGCAACCGCAGCCCGATTCGGCACACCCGTCGGCACAGCCGGCCGGCCCGTAGTCCCTCCGGCTGTCGCTCACGACGCAGCCCTGGAATGCGTACCGTCGTCGTCGCGCCAGAACAGCATCCCGCCGTGTGCGATGGCGAGACTTTCATTGTGCGTCATCCCGTACGCCCACTCGGGAAATTGACCGGAGAACCCTGGTGGCGGAACGAGCCGGTTGCCTACCTGCGTCCACCCGCTGTCACGGCCGCCGGGCCCCAGGATGCCGAGCACTGGAGTGCCGCCGGTCTGCTCCACCGTGCCGGACTTCGGGCCGCCAATGAACACGTCGTAGGTCGCGGTCGGTGCCGAGAACTCCGGTCGCCGCATCCAGGCGATCCACGGTGCCAGCGCCGCACGCAGCGCCGCAGCCTCCCGGTCGCCAAGGTTGTCGCTGTAGTCGATTCCTGCGTCGACGAGTGCTTTGACCAGTACGTCAATGGGGTCCATGGTCGCCTCCTGCTGCCTACGGTGAGAGTACACCAGCGCTGGTCAGCAGCACGGAGGGCACGACGGCGGGCACGGTCGAGCCTTGCGGGCCGATGGTGTTCAGGTCGGCGATCGTGGCACGCAGGTAGTGCGTGTGTGGATACAGGTCCGTATTGAAGGTCAGCACGATCAGCCTTCCTTCGGTGAGCTCCTCATCGATTAGTATCGGCACGGTTTCCCCGTTGGCGATGAGGGGGATCGTGTTGCCGCGCGGGATTACTTGCTGGGTAGACCGAACGAAACGGATACCGGTCAACCCGTTGTGGCCAGCCGGAGTCATGACGTCGATGCGTACCAGTTGATTGAACTCCAGTACCCAGGTGGTCGACTGTGGCGCGGCAGCGGTCGTGCCAGCCGGCGTGGTGACCGGCAGGACATAGAATCTGTTCGCCATTCAGTACAGCCCCCCCGTCGCGTAAAGCGCGTAGCCGAAGGTGACAGGGGCTCCTGAGTTGTTGAACAGTTTAATGAACACCGCCTTTTCCGGCAGGTAGACCACATTGTTTTCAGTATTAGGAATGGGTGAGAATTCCGCGATGATATCCCCTTCCGTACCGTCCGTATTGTACACCGCAACTACGGCTATAGAATTGCCAGTAAGATCCGTTGAATTAATCCGGAGCTGAGCCGGCCCCGGCATGAGACCCGGCAGCGGATCAGTGAAAGTGCTACCCGCCGCAACTATTCGGGCAGGGTTGGAGACGAAACAGTTCGGGGTGTAATACGTGGGGTAGGCCATGACGTTGTTGGTGGCCCGGGCCTGGATAGTGCCGGTCAGGTGCGCGGCCCCGTTGAAATTGATAACGTGCACCGCATACGTCAGACCATCGATCGGCATCTGTACGTTGCAGCCCCCGGCCGGAAAGGTAAACTCGTTGCGGCGATACTCTGACACAATAGGAATCTGGTCCCCGAAAATGACCCGGCACACTCCCGGTCGATTCAGTCCGGTCAGGGCGATGGAGATCCCGGCAAAGTTCGACGCGGCGCCCGCGCCGAACTGCGCATCGGTATTGGGATTGAGGTCGAAGGGGGCCGCAATGGACGTGCCGACCCGCCAGGTTTGGGCATCCTGAAAGTCAGGGTGCCCCGCCAGCGGGAACGTCATGGTCAGCCGATCCAGTCAATTTCGTATGGCTTGCCGCCGACGGCCGGCTCCATGGGGCCGGTCGGTATCCGGGTGGTCCACAGTTGGATGACGGAAATCTGGTCGGCCACGTCCAGCCCGGTGGCACCCACGACCAGGTGGTAGCCGGCCGGCAGCGACTCATCCCGCAACGGCCCGTCAACAAAACCGGCCGCCACCTGGGGGTTGGTGTCCAGGTCGCGGGAGAACGTGGCATCCACGGTCAACCCGGCCGTGACGGGCGCCCCGGCCACCGTGCGGTAGAACTCGATACCATCCCCGTTGGTGTACGCCACAAACGGGAACCGGTTCGCGACGGCGGCAGACGCGACCAGCCGGAACCGCACCGACCGGAAGCGCTCGAACGTGATCCCGGGCACCAGTCGGGTGAAGGTCAAGCCCGCACCCGGCTGGGCCGGGGTGATCAGTTCATCCCACGACATGAGGGACATCGGGTACCTCCGGGGTGACCGCAGGCGGTGCCTGCGTGGCCGCGACGACGCTGGACGCATGCACTCCGATGGTGGCGCCCGACCCCATGCCCACGGCGCCGAGGATGACGGACAGGCCGGCAACCGCGTCGATCTTGCCGGCCACCACCATCACGGTGACCGACGCGATCACGGCGACAACCACCGCGCCCTGCCCTATCTGCGCCAACGTTGCTCCTGTCAGTGCCACGCGCTGCTCCGATCAGTTGGGTGTTCCCACCAGCGCGATCGCCACAGCGGCCTGCGACGTGCCTGCGGCGGTCGCGGCGGTCTGCTGCACCGTGATGACGTAGCTCGCGTTCGCGAGCTCGCCGGGCTGGTCGACGTAGGCGCCCGCCAGGTCCACGGGGACGGCGGCCGCCTCGGTAGGGGTCTCGGCGGTCCCGACCAGGGTGCCCGTGGCGTCCACGCCCCGGCGGCACCGCACCGTGACAGCCGTAGTGCTGGCTCCGGTGAGCAGCGTGCCGGCATACGTGATCGCCACGGGCATCCCAGCGCGTGGCAGCGTGACACCCGAGATCGTCGCTACCACTGTCTCGGTCACGTTGGGCACGTTCGCTCCGACCGGGCCCGTGACCGGGTACATGAGACTCATCGACGTCCGCCCTTACCGTCAGGCCGTGGGGGCGAGTTCGGCCAGAATCCAGCCCACCGTGGTGGTAGCGCTGGCACTGGCGGACACCTGGAATGCCAGTGTGGCCCCCTTGTTCGCGGCGTTGACAATGGGAATCCAGGGTCGGCCCAATACTCGGCTCTGGCGCACGAACCAGTCCCGGGTTTCCAGCTCCTCCGTGGTGCCGGGTCCGCCGATGCGCACGTTGCCGGTGTCGGGACCGCGCAGCGCGACAGCGGCCACGCCAGCGCCACACAGGTAGCCGAGCACCGCGTAGTCCACATTGGCCTTGAGGAGGTCGAACGTGGTGTTGATCGTGGTGCCTGCGCTCCAGTCGCCCACGGTCGCGGCGCCGGTGATCGCCACTTCTTGCGTGAGGATGCTCCGGATGCGCGGGGACACCTGTTCCCAGGTGGCCAAGCGCGCGTCCAGGCCCTGCACGTTCTCGTAGTACATGCACAAGCAGCCGACGTCGGTTTCGGCGCCGCCGCCGGACAGTTCCACGATCAGTACGTCCTGGGACCACACGGGCTGGTTCACCAGGTCGGGCAGGAGTGCCCGCGCGCTCGCGGTGGCATTGGCCACCCGGATGCCCTGCACGTTGTCGTGGAAACGGGGCGAGCGCACGCGCAGGATGCCCGGGGTCGCCTCATGCGCCCACAGGTCGTCCAGCCACGCGCTGGAGCCGGCCGCCATGGCGCGGATGGCGAAGGAGTCCCCGGAGTCCGGGGTGAGTGCGGTCAATGCGGCGCCGGGATTGACGACCCGGCCGGCCAAGACCTCTACTGCAAGTCCCATGTGGATCGGGCCCCTCAGCCGTTCGCCTGGCGGACGAACGTGGCGTTGTGCCGCATCATGGCCACGGCACGCTGGATACGCGCCTCCATGTCGCCGTCGGGCATTGCCTTGACCTTGGCGATGCCTGCGTCGAGGTGCGGGTAGAACTGCGACGCGAACGCGGTGTACTTGCCCTGCTTGGCGGCGGCACCCGACGCGATGCGCGGGATACCCACAGTGGTCATCATCGTCTGCCACTGCTGGAGACTGACGTTCGCGACGTTGCGCTTCCACTTGTCCGCTGCGGCGTTGACTCCGGTGAGCCACTTCTGTTGCTTCGCCGCCGCGAGTTGCCCGGGGGCGACGGTGACGGCGTTGACACCGTTGGTGACGTCCTGTGTGGACGCGGACAGGCGCGTCTTCCACTTGTCCGAACCTGCCTGTGGGCTGACACGCACCATGGCGCCGCACTCCGATCGTCAGGGAACAGCCCGAGACCGGGCGTAGCGCCAGGGTAACACGTTAGGCAGCCTGTCTAACTAATTGCCGAACACGTTCGTGCGTGGCGTCCATCCAAGAGGGGGGGTAGTAATTTTGGGGCAACCCGGAGTGCCCTTGCGGTACTCGATTTCCCACCTCTTGTATGGCACCGATTGCGGGTCTGCCAGCCCCCGCAAGTTCTCGGCCACCAGGGCGTGCGCACACGGGTAGCAGTGCCCCGTATACGACAAGGGCCCCACGTCGGGGATTTCACGCAAGCACGAGCGGCAGCCATACCGGCCGTGACGATCACAGCTCATGATCACGCTCCAGTGATGCGACAACGAACAGCTCTACCGAGTGTTTCACGTGAAACACCAGCGGCGGCCGGCCATGACCCGGGCAGTGGCAGTGCACCTCGCCGGGAATGGCAGCCCACGTGCCACCAGGCGGCCGGCAGCCTGCCAGGGGTTACCGGAGGTCGGGTGCCCCGTGACAACCGCGCAGCGGCCGACCTAGAGCCCCTGGAGGGAATGCCTGGTGATCATGCCTGAACCCTCTTCCTCCCGAGGGGCGCGGGGGGTGCGGAGCGTCCG
>Ga0179587_10000704_pt1 | contig 14222 bp, 8 predicted proteins | sample CZODoug2_1_08_16_FD_185932 | JGI IMG/M metagenome (GOLD analysis project Ga0179587, IMG submission 185932) | Vadose zone soil fungal communities from Angelo Coast Range Reserve, California, USA - CZODoug2_1_08_16fungal | ecosystem: Environmental > Terrestrial > Soil > Vadose zone | place: USA...
ACAAACTTGAAAGGCGCGAACGCGGGCGATCGCAAGAATTTCGACGTGGAATATCCGGCGGACTATCCGGACCCCAAGCTGGCGGGGAAAAAGTATCACTATGCGGTCGAAGTGCTGGGCATCAAAACGAAGAAGCTGCCGGAATTGAACGACGAATTCGCAAAAGACGTGAGCGACGCCACTTCGCTGGATGAACTAAAAAAGAAGGTTCGCCAAGGGCTGGAACACCAGCGCGACCACAAACACAGGGAATTGCTGCACGAAAAAGTCCTGGCGGAAATTGTGAAGCAGCACGACTTCCCTGTACCGGAAGCGCTCGTGGAGCATCAAATGGACGTGCGGCTGGAACGCGTGGTGCGGTCGCTGGCGGCGCAGGGAGTGGATCCGCGGGCCGTGAACGTGGACTGGGTGACGCTGCGGAAGCGCCAGGAAGAGCGCGCCAAGGATGACGTGAAGGCTGAACTGATTATCGACCGCATCGCGACGGCCGAAAACATCGATGTGATCGACGAAGAGCTCACGCACGAACTTGAACACATGGCGGGGCATAGTAACGAATCAGCGGAAGCGATTCGGGCTCGTTTGACAAAGCAAGGGACGCTCGATAGGATGAAAGCCAAGCTGCGCAGCGACAAGACACTCGACTGGCTCGCGCAGAATGCCAAAATCAAAACTGTTGCGGCAGCGAATGCAGCGACGGATGCAAAGTGAAACACTCCGGCCCAGTGCCAGCGACATTTACCCAATGAAAAATTTCGAAGAACCAGAGTATCGCGGTACAACGCTCGTACCGATGGTGGTGGAACAGACCAGCCGCGGCGAACGCGCCTACGACATTTATTCGCGGCTCCTGAAAGAGCACATCATTTTCATCGGGACGCCGATTGACGATCACGTCGCCAACCTGGCGACGGCGCAGATGCTCTTCCTACAGGCGGAGGATCCCGAAAAGGACATTCAGCTGTACATCAACTCGCCGGGCGGGTCGATCACGGCGGGATTTGCGATTTACGATACGATGCAGTTCGTGAAGCCGGACGTGGTGACGACTTGCGTTGGACAAGCGGCGTCGATTGCAGCCGTGCTTCTAGCGGGCGGCGCGGCCAAAAAGCGTTTTGCGCTGCCGAATGCGCGCATCCTGATTCACCAGCCGTGGATGTCCGGGTTGGGCGGGCAAGCAACGGACATTGATTTGCACGCCAAAGAAATTCTGCGCATGCGCACGACGATCAATACGCTGCTGTCGAAGCACAGCGGGCAGCCCGTGGACCGCATTGAGAAAGATGTCGACCGCGACTACATCATGAATCCCGAGCAAGCCAAGGAATACGGGATGATTGATGAAATTATTTTCAAACATCGCTAGATTTCGCGCGGTGGAGTGCTTTGCGGTTTGAAGTGAGGGAATTCACAGCAGTTCCAAAAGGTTAGCAGCCTATCGACTTTCTCTTTGTTCCGGGGAATAATCGGCCTAGAATAGTGCCTAGAGACTCCGTCAAAGCCCAGCGGAGACGAGGCCTTCATACCAGTGAAAAAATTTAACCCAGATGAGCCGCTGCGCTGCTCCTTCTGCCACAAGACACAGGAGCAGGTCGAAAAGCTGATCAGTTCGCCTTCGGACTATCCGCGCGCCTACATCTGCAACGAGTGCGTGGGCGTTTGCCAGACGATTCTGGAAGATGAGAAGCGTGAACAAGCGGCTGCGCCGACGAAGCGGCTTCCGCGCCCGCCGGAGATCAAGCAATTCCTGGATGGCTACGTGATCGGGCAGGACCGCACGAAAAAGAAACTGGCGGTCGCCGTTTACAACCATTACAAGCGGATTTTCCTGAACAAGCAGCCGGGCGACATTGAGCTGAGCAAGTCGAACATTTTGTTGATCGGCCCGACCGGCACGGGCAAGACGTTGCTGGCGCAGACGCTCTCGCGGATGCTGGACGTGCCCTTCGCCATCGTGGATGCCACAACGCTCACCGAAGCTGGCTACGTTGGAGAAGATGTCGAGAATATTATTCTAAAGCTGCTGCAAGCCGCCGACGGCGACGTGCAGAAAGCCCAGCAAGGCATCATCTATATAGACGAGATCGACAAGATCGCCAAGAAGGACGAGAACCCTTCGATCACCCGCGATGTTTCCGGCGAAGGCGTGCAGCAGGCGCTGCTGAAGATTCTCGAAGGCACGGTGGCCAATGTGCCTCCGCAGGGTGGGCGCAAGCATCCGCACCAGGAATTCACGCCCGTGGACACGACCAACATTCTTTTTATTTGCGGCGGAGCTTTCGTGGGCCTCGAGAAAATCATCGAGAAGCGGGCCGGACGGCGTTCGCTGGGTTTCCACACTGACGCCGCCCCAACCACGCCGCAGCGCCGCAACACGGAATTGCTGGAGCAGGTGCAGCCGGGTGATCTGATCCGCTACGGACTAATCCCCGAATTTGTCGGCCGTCTGCCGGTCGCGGGCGTCATGAACGATCTGGACAAGGGCGCACTGATGAAAATCTTGACGGAGCCGAAGAACGCTCTGTTGAAGCAGTACCAGCGCCTGTTCGAATTCGAGAACGTGCGTTTGCGATTTACGGACGACGCGCTTGAGACCGTGGCGGAGTTAGCACTTCAGCGCAAAGTTGGCGCGCGTGGCTTGCGTATGATTCTCGAAGACCTCATGCTAGAACTGATGTATCACCTGCCCATGCAGCGCAAGGTACGCGATTTCGTGGTGACGGCGGACATGGTCCGCACGCGCGAAATCAATTGGAGTTTGCTCGAGAAGGCCGGATAAGCTGCTCGGGCTCGAATTTTACGATGCGGCCTGCCCGGCGCCGCATGCGCAGAACCCAGGGGACTGAATGTTCACTCGCGAAAAACAGGAAATGAAACGCGTGCCTATGATGCCGGTGCGCGACATGGTCATCTTTCCGCAACAGATGACTCCGTTTATCGTCGGCCGCGAAGCGAGCGTCCGGGCGCTCGAAGAGGCATTGGCCGGCGACAAAAAGATTTTCCTATCCACGCAACACGATGCTTCAGTCGACGATCCCAAGCCGGAAGAAATCTATGCCGTGGGGACACTGGCGAACATCGTGCAGAGCGTCAAGCTTCCCGATGGCAACATCAAGGTCCTGGTGGAAGGCGTGGAGCGCGCCCGGGCGCTTTCGATCGCCACGGAAGAAGGCTTCTTCCGCGCCACGGTCCGGCTGCTGGGGGCGCGCGTCGAGCCGTCTCCGCAGGTCGATCAGACCGTGCAGAAGATTACTGGCCTCTACGAACAGTTCATCAAACTTTCCCAGAGCCTGAATTACGACACGATGATCGCAGCCGCACGCGTGGATGATCCAGCGCGCCTCTCGGATACGATTGCCGCGAACCTGCAACTGCCGGTCGATGAAAAGCAGGATTTGCTCGAAACAGTCGATCCCGTCGAGCGGCTGAATCGCATTGGCGACATTCTCGAGATCGAGCTCGAGAAGCTGAACGTCGACCGCAACATCAATACGCGCGTGAAGCGCCAGATGGAGCGCGCGCAAAAAGAGTACTACCTGAACGCAAAGCTAAAGGCCATTCAGAAGGAACTGGGACGTGGCGAGAAAAGCGAAATCGACGAACTGAAAAAGAAAATCGATACCGCCGGAATGTCCAAGGAAGTCCATGAGAAGGCCATCCAGGAGCTGAAGCGCCTGGAATTGATGCCGCCGATGTCCGCGGAGTCCACCGTCAGCCGAAATTACCTGGATTGGCTGCTCGCAGTACCCTGGAAGAAAAGGTCGAAGGAAATTCGCGACATCAAGGCTGCGGAGAAAATCCTAAACGAAGAGCACTACGGCCTCGAGAAGGTCAAAGAGCGCATCCTTGAATTCCTGGCCGTCCGGCAGTTGGTGAAAAATCCAAAAGGCTCGATTCTCTGCTTCGTCGGACCTCCGGGCGTGGGCAAAACTTCTCTGGCCATGTCCATTGGGCATGCAACTGGGCGCAAGTTTGTGCGCGTGTCGCTCGGCGGCGTGCGTGATGAAGCCGAAATTCGCGGGCATCGCCGCACCTATATCGGCGCCCTGCCCGGCCAGATCATCCAGATGATGAAGAAGGCCGGGACGGTGAACCCGATTTTCGTGCTGGACGAAGTGGACAAGATGTCCACGGACTTCCGCGGCGATCCGTCCGCGGCGCTGATGGAAGTGCTCGATCCGGAACTGAACGGTTCTTTTACTGACCATTACCTGGACGTGGAGTACGACCTTTCGAAAGTGATGTTTGTCTGCACGGCCAATGTGCTGCATACCATCCCGCAGCCGCTTCAAGATCGCATGGAAATCCTGCGGCTCCCGGGTTATACGGAGCAGGAAAAGCTGGAGATTGCCAAGCGTTTCCTGGTGAAGCGCGCGCGCGAGGCGACCGGCCTGACCGACAAGAACCTCAAGTTTACAGACGAGGGGCTTCTTCACATCATCCGGCACTACACGCACGAGGCTGGAGTTCGCAGCCTGGAGAGGGAAATTCAGAACATCGCGCGCAAGATGGCTCGCAAGGTGGTTACCGACGGTGCGAGTTCGAACGTGGAAATCACGCCCGCAAACGTGAACGATTTCCTCGGCGTGCTGAAGTACCGCGAATTCTGGCTCGAGAAGCAAAATGAAATCGGCTTGACCACCGGCCTTGCCTGGACAGAGGTGGGAGGTTCCGTGCTGGCCACGGAAGCCACGCTGATGGAAGGCAAAGGCCGTCTTACGCTCACGGGAAAACTTGGAGACGTGATGCAGGAATCCGCACAAGCGGCAATGAGTTATGTCCGCTCGCGCTCCAATTTGCTCGGACTGCCCAGGGACTTCTATCGCACGATTGACATTCACGTACACGTGCCCGAAGGAGCCATCCCGAAGGACGGGCCTTCCGCGGGCATCACCATCTGCACGTCGATCGTGAGCGCGCTGACAAAGAATCCCGTGCGCCGTGACGTTACCATGACCGGCGAAATCACGCTGCGTGGCAAAGTGCTGCCCATCGGCGGCGTCAAGGAGAAGCTGCTGGCCGCCCACCGAATGGGCTTGCGTACAGTGGTGCTTCCGAAGGACAATGAGAAGGACCTAGCGGAAATCCCGCAGGAGATCCTCGCCAGTCTTACGATGCACTTTGTAGAAACGATGGATGAAGTGCTGCAGATTGCGCTGGAGCGGCCCACGGTGCCGCTCGAGCACGCCGCAGTTGCGCCCGTAGCGGAACCCTATGTAGCCGGCGCCGAGAAAGACAAGAGTTTGACCAACTAAGCAGCGTTGTTTGGGCCCGGCCCTTCCCGCGAGTTGACACCGGCATGGCCGGTGTTACGCTTGAGGAACTTTCTGGTTCGCCTCGTCCCGGCGCTGCCTCCGGTTGCAGAAAGTCTGGTTTGCCCATCTCGGCAGGTTTTCGCGTCTTCGGTTATTGTGACCGCGGAGCGGTCAACGGCCAGAGCGGCGCGCCACCTCAAGAACAATCCGGATTCCCAGGGTCAATTTTCACAATCAAAGCTAAGGATATATGCCAAAAGAAACAAACGTTGAAGGAAGCAATCAGATGAGCATCAGCCTTGCCGAGCTGAAGGAAAAGAACATCACCGACCTCGCCAAGATCGCCAAGGACTTGAACATTCCCGGGGCGAGCGGCATGCGCAAGCAGGAGTTGATCTTCCAAATCCTCCGCGCGCAAACCGAAAAGAACGGATTGATTTTCTCCGAAGGTGTCCTCGAATGCCTGCCCGACGGGTTCGGATTCCTGCGCGCTCCGGAATACAACTATCTCCCCGGGCCGGACGATATCTATGTTTCGCCGTCGCAGATCCGCAAGTTCGACCTGCGCACCGGCGACACCGTCTCCGGCCAGGTACGTCCGCCGAAAGATGGCGAGCGCTATTTCGCGCTGATCAAAGTCGAAGCCGTCAATTTTGAGGACCCGGAAGTCGCGCGCAACAAGATTTTCTTCGATAACCTGACGCCGCTGTATCCCCAGGGCCGTTTGAAGATGGAAACGACCAAGGAAAACATGACTGGCCGCGTTCTGGATCTTCTCTGCCCCGTCGGCAAAGGCCAGCGCGGGCTGGTCAATGCCCCGCCGCGCACCGGCAAGACCATGATGCTGCAAGCCATGGCCAACGCGGTGGCCACCAATCATCCGGAAGTCGCCCTGATCGTGCTGCTGATCGACGAGCGCCCGGAAGAAGTCACCGACATGCAGCGTACGGTGAAGGGCGAGGTCATCAGTTCGACGTTTGACGAAGCGCCCCAGCGTCACATCCAGGTAGCGGAAATGGTTTTGGAGAAGGCCAAGCGCCTCGTAGAGCACAAACGCGACGTCGTTGTACTGCTGGACTCCATCACGCGCCTGGCGCGCGCTTACAACGCGGTCACGCCGCCCTCCGGCAAAGTGCTCTCCGGCGGTATTGATGCCAACGCGTTGCAGCGCCCGCGGCGCTTTTTCGCCGCTGCGCGCAACGTGGAAGAGGGCGGCTCGCTCACCATCATTGCCACGGCGCTGATCGATACCGGCAGCCGCATGGATGATGTCATCTTCGAAGAGTTCAAGGGCACCGGCAACATGGAAATCTACCTCGACCGCCGCCTAGCCGATAAGCGCGTCTTCCCCGCTATCGACATTCAACGCTCCGGCACCCGCAAGGATGAACTGCTTCTCCCGCCGGAAGAGTTGAGCCGAGTGTGGGTGCTACGCAAGGTTTTGAGCCCGCTCTCGACCGTCGAGGCCATGGAGCTGTTGATTAGCCGGCTGTCGAAGTCGAAGGCCAACATGGAATTTTTGAGCTCGATGTCGGCGCCGGCCTGAGCAGTCCTCAATTCTTCCATCTCATCGACCGCGAAAAAGAGGTACCGCGCTTCAGCGCTGCGCCGGTTATAGCAATTACCGGTCGATGCGGCAGGAAACGTTTGAATTTCTCGCGCTTGCCCTTCCCTGCGGGCAAGGCAACCTCCCAGGCACTGGGAGGCTCGAGCGTGTTCTCAACGAGTTTTTCGAAACGCGTTCCTGCCGGGCATCTTTCGGCTCTGCGTGGCAGAGAAACTGCAAGTCGCTCAACTTCACCTCCTTCCGGGAACACTTCTCCCCGCAACGAAAATTCTGAGAACAGAGCGGTCACGCCGCGGCAAAAAACACAAATGCCGAAGCGGATTGCTTTGGATCGAAACGACTTAGGCTGATTTTCTTACGGTCGCGTGAGCAAGCAGTCCACGAAACCCTGCCGCCAAGGCATCGACGCGTATTGGCTTTTGTCTTCGTGTCTCATAGTCTGCTTTTCCCGCTCAGTGGGAACCCCGGCCAAGCCGAGGCGTACGACTGAGTTACACCAAGAGTAAACGAATTCCAAAAATCTGTCAAGAAATATTTTGAAAAACCACATTTTTGGCTATTTTTTTGCATAACTTGTTAATTTTAAAGTACCTAGCGCGGAAGAGTCCCCAAAACATGGAGGGGCTAGTCTGAGCGACATGGCGCCATTTTATGGCAAGCAGGGTGTGGCAAGCTTTAGTGCGTCGCTTGCGAATCCATCCACGGCTTCATGTGGGCTTCTAGCACGCTCAACGGCACAGCTCCGTTTTCGAGCACGGCATCGTGAAATTTGCGCACGTCGAATTTCGCGCCGAGTTTTTTCTCCGCTTCCGTCCGCGACTCGCGAATCTTCAACTGCCCGATCTTGTATGCGAGCGCCTGCCCCGGCCACACGATGTAGCGATCGACTTCGACGGTGATGTCCTGGTCGGTCTTTCCGGTATTCTCACGGAAGAAATCGATCGCCTGCTCGCGCGTCCAGCCCATGGAATGCATTCCGGTATCCACCACGAGCCGCACGGCGCGCCACATTTCGTAACTGAGCTGTCCGAATTTCGAGTACGGATCCTTGTACATTCCAAGGTCTTCGCCAAGGCTCTCCGAATACAGAGCCCAGCCCTCGACAAACGCCGAGTAGCCAGCGTGCTTTCGGAATTCAGGCTGCCCCTCCAGCTCCTGGGCCAAGGAAATCTGCAGGTGATGTCCTGGAACAGATTCGTGCAGGGATAGGGCTTCCATCTCCCATTTCGGCCGCGCGCGCAGGTTGTAAGTGTTCACGAAATAACAGCCGGGCCGGCCGGCAGCGGGCGCGCCAGCCTGGTAGTACGCGGTGGTTTGCGAAGGAGCTTTGAACTCTGGAATCACGCACACGCCGTAGGGCAGCCGCGGTAGTTTGCCGAAGAGGTGCGCTAGTTCCGGGTCGATCTTCTTCGCGATGATGCGGTAACCGTTCACTAGATCATCCGGCTGCTCGTAGAAAAAGTGGGAATCAGTCCGCAGAAATTCCGCGAAGTCATGGAAGCTGCCCTTGAAACCGGTCGAAACGATGACTTTGTCCATTTCCGCGCGGATTCGCTTCGCTTCGGAAAGGCCGATTTCATGAATCTGCTGGGGCGTCAGATTCGTGGTGGTTTGCCAGCGCACATGAAACGCGTATGCTGCGGAGCCATTGGGCAGCGCCGTCGCGGCAATGGATTCGCGGCACGCCGGTATATAAGTTTGTGCGACGTAGTCGTGCAGTTTCTGGAATGCAGGCGCCACCAGGCCAACATAAAGTTTGGACGCGCGATCCCTGAGCGACTTTCGCCGCCGCTCGGGAATGCCCAAGGGGATATCTCCGAACGGCGCAAGCAGCGCGCTTTTCCACGCATCATCAGGAATCAGGTCCGCGATCTGCTTCGGCAGATCCCGGAGCATCAGCTTAGGCGGCGTGTAGCCCTTCTTTAGACCCTCCTGAAGCAGTGCAATATTTTGCTCCACGTTCTTCGGCGCTGACTCGAGCCGCGCAAGAATGTCCTCGTAGTCCGCCACCGTCTGATGGGGCATCGTCGCCAGCGTCGACGGAATTCCCTGCTGGATTCCTCCCATCTGCGTTATCGGCATCCACATGTTGAAGGGCACCACATGGCGGAAGGGCATGGGGTCGTCGCCATACTGCAAACCCTCTTCCGCCGTTTCCAACAGTTCCCGGTAAAGGTCGTAATTGAGTTGCTCGCCGGCAGGTAGCTCGTCGCGCGAAATCGACTTCAGCTTCGCGAGGCTCTCGTGGAGGTGACGGATTCTCGCCTCAATACCCTCTCGGGAAACGTCGCTCCACCGGCGATTCTGTCCGGAAAATCCGGCGGAGGTCGCCGCTTCGGGATATTCCTGCATCCAGCGTTTCCAATCCTCGTCGAGATACCCGCGGAATTTTCCCGTTGCTTCTACTGGGCTGGAACTCGTCTGCGCAAGTGCCAGCAGAGGCATCACGAACAACGCGCTGCCAGCGGAAAATGCCAGCGTCAGCAATGTTCGAATCACGGTTTTCCTCTGGCGTCTCCCGCCAATTCTTTTTCGCGTTCCCCTGCGAGCATGACGATCAATCGCGCCGTTTCTTCGATGCCCATCGCGGTGTTGTCGACGAGGACGGCATCCGCGGCGCGCACCAACGGTGACACTTTGCGCTCGCGGTCGCGGTTGTCACGCTCAATCACTTCGTCGAAGACTTCCGGGAGCGTAACCCGGTCGCCTTTTTCCTGGTGTTCCTTCCAGCGGCGTTCCGCGCGCACTTCCGGCGAAGCGTCTAGAAAAATCTTCAGCTCGGCTTTGGGGAACACCACGGTTCCGATGTCGCGCCCTTCCATCACGATCCCGCCGCCAGCGCCGGCGCGTTGCTGTTCGGCGACGAGGACATGGCGGACTTCTGCAATTGTTGCGAGCCGCGAAGCCGCTTGCGCAACCTCACTCGTCCGAATGTCGCGAGTGACGTCAGCTCCATCCAGGAAGACACAGTTTTTTGCGCCCGCTGCTTCGTGCTCCGCAGTGGGAGCACGCAGTTCGATGTGTGTTTGGTTCGCGACCGCCACGAGCCGGGCTTCATCGTCCAACGGAATGCGCTGCCGGAGAGCCTTGAGCCCAAGTGCGCGGTACATCGCACCACTGTCCAAATACAAATACCCGAGCATTGCCGCAACGCGGCGCGCCACACTGCTCTTGCCGGACCCCGCGGGACCGTCGATGGCGATGGTGAGTTTGGACATTTTGGTAGGACAGCCAATCTGAGCTGTGCCCAATTCTCTCGGATTGTTACAAAAACAACTCACGCAAAAATGCCCGCGCTGCTAAAAACCCATGATGTTGTAGCCGCAATCGACGAAGATTATCTCGCCGGTGATCCCCGAGCCGGCCTCGGAAAGCAGAAACGCCGCGGTTCCACCAACTTCGCCGGGATCCACGTTGCGTTTCAACGGCGCGCGCTCGGCATGCGCCTTTAACATGTCGCCAAGATTAGAAATACCCCGGGCCGCGAGCGTCTTGATGGGCCCAGCGGAAATTGCATTGACGCGAATGCCACGCGGCCCAAGATCGTTCGCCAGATAACGCACCGTGGACTCGAGTGCGGCTTTGGCCACGCCCATCACGTTATACTTCGGCACGACTTTTTCCGCGCCGTAGTACGTCAGCGTAACGATTCCGCCGCCTGCGGTCATCAACGGAGCAGCCGCTCGAGACACCGCAATCAGCGAGTACACGCTGATGTCATGCGCGATGCGAAATCCTTCGCGCGTCGTGTTTACGAATTCGCCCTTCAATTCTTCCGCCGGCGCGAACGCCACGCTGTGCACGATGCCGTTCAACACGCCGAACCGCGCGCTTAGCTCATCGAAGAGCTTTGCGATTTGTTGGTCCGAAGAGACGTCGCACATAAAGCCGGAAGCGCCCGGCAAATCCGCAATCAGATCCTTGGCTTCCTGCTCCAATCGTTCGTTCTGGTAAGTGATAGCCAGCCGCCACCCGGCTTGGTGCAATTTCTGCGCGATGGCCCAAGCGATGCTGCGCTTGTTCGCCAGGCCGAAGATCACTACTGTTCTCTGTTCGTTCAAGTTTTCCTCTCGGCTTGAATGAATTAAGTCATGTTATTCAGGCAAATAATATTTTATTTTCAGAAAGTCCAAGGCCTCGATCACCCTCCCACGTATTTGTTGCCTTTTCTCCTCGCTTAGCTGTTCGTGCTGATAAGGAGGTAGCCATCCGGCAATCAAACCTAAGTAGATAATCCAATCGACGTCCACAGCTGCTCTTGCAACTCCAACTCGAAGGACGTGATCGCCTTCGCGATACTCTAATCCGTGGCTGAGGCCCCGCAGCCGCACACTGTACCCTTCTTTGCTGCGCGCAGATCGAATACCTTGCCACCAAACGCGGCTCAGTGTTGCTCGCATCTAAATACGATGAAACGCCTTTTCAATTTCTTTGATGGAATAGCGCAGCACCACTGGCCGGCCATGCGGGCAGCTCATCGGAAAATCGGTTTTCGCCAGCGCGTCGAGCAGCCATTCCATTTTCGATTGCTCCAGCGGCATGTTCACCTTGATGGCCGCATGGCACGCCGTCGACGCGGCGATTTTTGCTTGCAACGTTTCGATGGAAATCGCAGCATTCTCGCGCGCCATGCCATCGAGAATCTCTCGAAGCAGTTTTTCCGCATCGGGAGCGATCACTCCCGCGGGCACGGCCTGGATGGCCACGCTCTTTGGCCCCATGAGTTCGACCTCGAATCCGTTGGCGCCGAGTTCTTCCGCGATTTTCTCACAGGTCACGATTTGCCGCGGCGAAAGTTCGATGACCAGTGGCATAAGCATCCGTTGCGCTTCGATTTTTCCGGCGCGCCGCGCTTCGAGGTGCTGTTCGAAGAGCACGCGTTCGTGCGCCACATGCTGATCGACGAGCCAGAGGCCATCGCCATTCACGGCAACGATGAAGCTCGCGCTGACTTGTCCCAACGGCTTGAGGTCCGCGATTTGTTCTGGGCGCGGGAGGCTTGCAGGAGCATCTGCGCTCGGAGCTGCGAGATTCGCGGCCCAATGTCCGGCGGTGGAAATCTGCGCCGGTGCGATACCCGCGCCAAATGCCGTTGCTGAGGCGAATGGAATTCGCTGCTCGACCGGCCGCATCGGCGCGCCGGTTAGATCGAATCCTCCACTTGAGCCGTGGTCCGAGCCGACGCCTGAGCCCACGCCGATCTCTTCCATCGGAGGAATCATCGCGCGCGGCACTCCGGAGTCCACGGGCGCGGGCGTGATTCCGCCGGACAACGCTCCGTTCCCGCCGCCTGCCGTCGGCGCGGCAGCAGCGGCTGCAAAACGGGCAATCGGCCGCGCACCCATCAGCGCCTGGCGAATCGCATCGCGCGTAAAATCGTGCACGAATTGCGAGCGACGGAAGCGCACTTCGATTTTTGCGGGATGCACGTTCACGTCGACTTCTTCGTAGGGCATCTCCAGGAAAAGCAGCGTCGCGGGAAAAACGGCCGGCGGCAGAATGTTGCGGTAGGCTTCGTGAATCGCGTGCAGAATCAAACGGTCGCGCACCAGCCGGCGGTTCACAAAAATGTAGATGCCGTTGCGATTCAATCTCTGAATGTCAGGCCGCGAAGTAAAGCCGCTGACTGTGAACGAAGCTTTTTCTTCCCCCAGCTCAAGTTCCGGCTCGGTGATTGCGGCGCGGAAGGGCGCGGAAACCGCGGGAATTTCGACCAACTCTTCCAGCGATTGCCTTCCGAAGAGCTGATATACGCGATCGGCGAGTTTTTCCGCCGGAGGACAATTGATGATTTCCTGCGTCGGCGTAGTGAGAATGAATTGCTTTCCGGGATTCGCCAGCGCGTAGTGCGTGACTAGCGAGGCGATGTGACCCAGCTCCGTCGTGTCGGACTTGAGAAATGTTCGGCGCGCCGGGACACAATAAAAAATATCGGCGACGCTGACCGTTGTTCCTGGCGGCAATCCTGCAGGCTTGACTCCCATAAGCTTGCCGCCGGCAAATTCAATACGCGTGCCTTCGGCTTCCACTTCGTCGCGCGTTTCGAGCAGCAGCCGCGAAACCGCGGCGATGGTCGGCAAAGCCTCACCGCGAAATCCCAGCGTAGCAATCGAAAGCAGATCGTCGGCGGATTTGAGCTTGCTTGTGGCGTGGCGCTCGAACGCCAGCAGCGCGTCGTCATGCGACATCCCGTGACCATCGTCAATCACACGGATCATGCGTTTGCCGCCAACTTCCACTTCGACACGAATGGTCTTCGCGCCAGCATCGATGGCGTTCTCCAATAGCTCTTTCACCACCGACGCCGGCCGCTCGACAACTTCGCCCGCGGCGATTTTATTCGCCACCGCCTCCGGCAATATGCGTATCCGGCTCATATCATTCAGCGGCTTTCTTCTTTTCTTGAATAGCAATCCCCAGTTGGTCGAGCTGATCCTTGTCCACCGGTGACGGCGAGTCGGCCATCAAGTCTTGGGCGGTGGTGGTTTTCGCGAAGGCGGTGACTTCGCGAATGGATTTTTCGCCAGCGAGGAGCATGACCACGCGATCGACGCCGAGAGCGATGCCGCCATGCGGCGGCGTGCCGTAGGTCAGCGCGTCGAGGAAAAAGCCGAAGCGGCGGCGCAACTGTTCTTCACTAAGGCCGAGCGCTTTGAACAAGCGCTCTTGAACGTCCTGGCGGTGGATTCGGATGCTGCCGGAGCCGAGTTCGTAGCCGTTCAAAACAAGGTCGTAGCCTTTGGAGCGCACTTCCCACGGCGCGGATTCGAGTTTATCCAGGTCTTCGTCGACAATGCCAGTGAAGGGGTGCTGCGCGCTGACCCAGGTTTTGTCTGTTTCGCCCCACTCGAAGAGCGGAAAACCTGTGACCCACAGGAATTTCCACTGCGACTTGTCGATCACGCCGAGAGCTTCGCCAAGCTGCAAGCGCAATTGGCCGGCGATGAGGGCCGCGGCTTCGGTGCCCTTGATTTGTTCTTTGGCGGAAACGGCGACGACAAGATCGCCGGGCTTTGCGCCGCAAGCTTCGGCGAACTTTTTTACATTCTCCGCGCCGATTAGTTTTTCGACAGTGGAGGTGAGACCTTCGGGCGCAACCTTCACGAAATAAGCGCCGCGCGCTTTGAGCGCCTTGGCTTTTTCGGCCAGTTCGTCCAGTTGCTTGCGCGAATAGACCGCCGCACCGGGAGCGGCGAGCGCGAAGATGTTGCCTTCGATTTGCAGTTTTTGCCTGGCTTCTTCCGGAAAGCAGTGCGTCACTTGTTGAAGTTCCATGCCAAAGCGCAGGTCCGGCTTGTCGCTGCCGTACTTGCGAATCACGTCTTTGTACTGCATGTGCGGAAACGGCGCTTCCGCTTTGACTCCAGCGACGGCGCAGGCGCGCACCATCACTTGCTCGA
>Ga0179587_10000706_pt1 | contig 14197 bp, 20 predicted proteins | sample CZODoug2_1_08_16_FD_185932 | JGI IMG/M metagenome (GOLD analysis project Ga0179587, IMG submission 185932) | Vadose zone soil fungal communities from Angelo Coast Range Reserve, California, USA - CZODoug2_1_08_16fungal | ecosystem: Environmental > Terrestrial > Soil > Vadose zone | place: USA...
GAACAACTCCTCGAAAAAGAACCCGCCGCTGCGGTTGCGTCTGCGCGGTAACCTGCCGCCAAACTATTCTAATTTAGAATAGTCCGGACTAGTCTAATTTAGAATAGTCGAAACGCTTCGCGCTCTAGTTACCTCCCTTGCAAAACGTGTCAGCGTTCCTCGCGGAACTGTCCTCATGTTATCTCTGGATATACGTCCTCTAATAAATATAAAGCAGCCAAGACGTAAGTCTTTGGTGAAGACGATGGACGCGAGGGCTGCGATGGACGTTGAAGAGACTGGGCAAGGACGATTCTGCGAAGCGTTCAGCGGGAACGTTGGGGAGAGAGAGTGGAAGCCGGCAGCGCACACGATGCTGGGCACACTCCCGGAGCCGAACGGCCGCCATCTGGTGAGCGCAAGAGCTGGCGGCAAACTCGAGATTGAGCGCCGAAAAATCGGTTTCACTTCAAGTGGGGCCTCGGTTTGCGGGCGGCGCGACCGACCGATCCGCAAAAAGATTATCGGACACGGAATGTCCATTTTTCCCTGTCGATTCACTCGGCAGAGCGTCTTCCTGAACTTGCTGCGGACGCTCCCGCTGTTCCATCAACCAGCGCGCGAGCATGGCGGAGGAATTTTCCTCGATCCAAAGATCGCGAAGCGCGCCGATCTCCTTACGGAGATTGGCGGCATGGCTGAGACGCGAGAGTTCATAACTCCGCAGCGAGTTGCGCGAAGCGGAGAGAAGAAACTCCCACGGAGGTTGGGTTTTGCAGTGGTTCACGGGGCCTCCCGGTGAGTGCGCTTCGTAAGTTAACAGTTAATTAAGTAGTGTCAAGAGTAACGATGAGGTGGAGCGCTGTGGAAATGTGTGGAAAAGTTTGGCGGCAACGGCAATGGAGTGCTGCTGAGCGCAGAGCGCAGGACACAGTTTACTCGATTCCTGGCGCTATAGGGGTGAATGAGATGCGTGCTTGCAGCGCTTGCGCCGGGGATTACGAAGATCCGGACCGCACGGCCTGGAGGCCCGACGATACGGAAGATCCGGAATTGGACGACGCGCCGTGTGCGGCCGGGGAAGAGTTTCCTGCCGAGGAATGAAATTGGCGGAAAAGGAGGAAAAGATGCGGAAAATTCGGAGAAGGGAACTGCTGCGAATCGCCCGGCGAAGGCAGCGAGACGTGCTGTGCGACGTGATGCTGAGCGCGCGGCAATGCGAAACGTGGCTGACGCTGGACGAACTTTCAAAATTGACGCACTACCCGCCGGCGAGCATTTCCGCGCAGCTGCGGCATTTGCGGAAGCCGGAGTTCGGCGGCTACGCCGTGGAGAAGCGGCAGCGTGAAACGGGGCGGATTCTGCGCGGCGAAGATTTCGGAACGGTATGGGAATACCAGCTGAAGCGCGCCATCCGCAGGAAGATCGCGGGGGCGAACCTGCGAGGCAGCGGGAGCAGAGTGGCGTCCTCGGCGTTGGCGCATTGAGGAACACCACGAAGTTCAAGCCTCGAAACTTTTGAGGCGTTGTCATCCTGAGCGAAGCGAAGGATCTCAGCCTGTCGATGCTTCGCCAATGCAGCGGTCGAGATCCTTCGGCGAACCTTGTCGGTGCGCTTCAGGATGACACGCGTTGGTGCCTGATGGAGTTGTATCGAGCGAAGCGGTCTTGGCGGAGGGGCGATGAGCGTCAAACCGGAACTTGCATTTGACGTCTGTTGGGAAGTCTACCGCGGCGCGCGAGAGGTGCTGGAGACGAAGCGCGGCATTTCGGCGCTGAACTGGAAAGACACGGGAAAATTCCTTTGGCGGCCGGATTTTCGCCCACGGCTCAACGAGTGGGTGGCGGATTTTGCACTTGCAGGGAAGTCGGCTCTCGATGGGCCGGACTGGGCTTCGCGCATGGTACTGTTCCGCCTCTACTATCTGGGGCTCGCTCCGTACGAAAATGCGCGGCACTTTCTCGGCTTGAGCGAGTACAGCTGGGTGAACTGGACCGAGCAGATTCGCCATCGCTGCGGCAAGGAGCTTCTGGGCCGCGGCATGTTCCCGCCGAGAAAGTACTTCAACGGGGAATGCACCTTCCACAGAAGGGATGGTGCATAATGCCTTTTAGTGATGCCAAAACACGTTTTTGCATTTTTGGCCGGTGCAGGTGTGCTTGCTGATACAGTTCTGCCCATAATCGCCCCGGCCGGACAGCTTGGTTGGCTACGGTGGCGCATACCGATAGTAGCTTGCGCGCTCATCGCGTTGGTTGCGCTTGCAATTCAATTGTTCCTTCAGGGCAAAGAAGATCGCGAAAACAGAAGGCAGCAGGATGCAAGAGATAAGCGATTTGAAGAATTCGCCAAACTTCTCACGGAAAAAAACACGTCGCCGACGCAGCCGACGAATGCCCCGTCTGCGGCCCTAGCGCCGCGTGACAAGGTTTTGCAGCTCGGACAGGACTTATTCGCTTTTCTGAGGGAAGCTGGGCCAAAACCAGAAGTCCCTATCGATCACCTAAGGAGTACAGCCGCTAATTTGGAGCGCATTTGGAATGTGAGAGGGCCATACGTGGAACGCATTCACCACGGGTACTTGGGCAGGTTCAAGGACCGCACGGTTAAGCTATTTCACGAACTGGCGGAATATGGAATCAGTGACCCTGAAATCGAAAGTTGGGAGATTGATCCGCCCCAGGCAGTGCGAGCGCAAACTGTTAGGAAGGTTGCCGAGCACCTGTTCTTAATCGCAGCGAGGATGGACGTGAAAGATGCCTCCAAGGGCACTTAGGGCGCCTCCTGTGCGTCAGGTGAGTCGAACGCCGAGGCTCCAGTTTGGCGTCGGGGAGCGGACCGCGCTAAAATAGCCAGGACAGCCCGGAGTGGAGGGAAGAAATGGACCCCGAAACGAAGCGCGCATGGCGCAGGCTGCTGAGAGAAGTAAGAGAGAACACGCCCATTGTGGTGCGCGGTGTGGCAAGCTCGGGGAAGCAAATGCCCCGGAAGCTCTATTGTGCCGTTGTTCGCGGCTTCAAGTCCTTGACCGATCGCGCGAAAAATTGGGAATTGCCAATCGGCGACAGAAAAACGCTAGTCTCCCGGCTCGCCCGCGTGCGGCTGCGTTCGCCGATTTATAAGGTCTAATAGCCTGGCCGCATCCAGTCAACCCCCGCCGTTCTTCAAGGGCGTCGTGTTGCCCTCTGGTGCGGTATACCCCGGCGCGAAATATTCACACTCGGGCGGACCAACACCGGGCAGCGGCCGGCTATGCGACAGCGCGGAGAGACATCGGAACGATAGCGAGGATTTGCCGCTTGCCATCGAGTACCGCGAGCTATAGGCTAACGACACTTAACCGCGCTGAAACTACATTCGGCGGTTGGTCCGTTGGCTCCGATGAGCGTCAAGATCGCACACATTTCCGATGTCCACTGGGAAAGCCGCGACGACGACGTCTCGATTCATCTCGGTAATGCGCTGCTCAGGGAAAAGCCCAATTTCCTGGTGTTCACGGGAGACCTGGTGGACAACCCATGGAAAATCCCTGCCGGAAAGAAATGGCTGCTGGAACTCTGCCAAAGAGCCGGACTGAAAGCGGAAACACAGTTACTGGTCGTTCGCGGCAACCACGATATTCGCATTCTCGGGAATTTTGGATTCCGCCCGCTTACAGGGCTGATTTTCCGCAGAGCGTTCCGGGAGTGGATGAAAACTCGAGTGCAAGCCTTTCCTGAACACTCGTTGGTGTTTCTGCGGATCGACTCGAACCCTGTCATGTGGGGTTTTGCCCGCGGCCATGTTGGCTGGTGGGAGGCGAGGAAATTACGGCAAGAGCTGAGCCAACTGGCCAAGAAGTTAAGCGGAGAAGAGGGAGCCGCGCAGTTGGAGGAATACACCAAGATCGCGCTCGTGCATCATCATGTCTTGCCAATGCCTTACGAGGGGGGCGACCGTTTTCTGCTGCTGAAAGACGCACAGCGCTTGCTTCAACTGTTGGCAGAGAAGAGAGTGGACGTCGTGCTCCACGGCCACAAACATCGCGCGCCGTATTCGCTGGTGACGCTCGGGACTTGCGGCGGCGGTGACCGCGTTATGGAGATCCTTGGGGCGGGCGCCACGGTCAAGAAAACGGATCATGATCCACGCGGACACAACTTTAATCTCTTGTGCATCGAAGACACAGGTTTGCGCTACGTACGCCAGTTTTTCGCGCCTCCTGGCGAAGATTTCCGCGAATCCTTCAACCTCGGATTTGTCAGCCATGCTATCGAACATGTTCACCGCCGGGCCTTGCAGCAGGGGTACCGGTATAAGTCAATTCGCTGGGTGATGGTAATCGACGTGGAAGGCGACCGTTTCAATCAGCTCTCCTACGACGGGCTGATGGTGACGGAACCAGCCGTCTCGTTGCGGGAGATCACTCCGCCTCCGTATAAAGTGGCGACAGGTCATCTTTCCGAAGTGAGATTAAACGAAGCGGCCTGCACACCGGGGACCACGCTGAAAATCTCGCCGCATTCTCTTCGAGAGATGGCGTTCCGCATCCATCTGCCGGATACCCCCACGGCAGATAAGCCGATGCGCTTCACCCTGGAGTCGTATGACTTCAATGGTTCGGCACTGAACGCCGAAGAACTCAAGAAAAAATTTCCCAAGCGCCTTACGGCCATGGAATGGGATGAGAAACTGATCCGCGTGCCTGTAGATGAGTTCTCCTGGGTGATTCGTTTCCCCGAGGAGATGAAATTCAATGAGGGCCGGCTTCCCGAGTTTGAAGTGCTGGATGATGCCAAGCAAAAGCATGATTGGCTGACCCGCGCGCTCCAGCCGTGTTTTCACTACTCTCAGGCGGTGCATTCAGCAGTTCTCGCCATTCACAAACCGCCAGTAGGGTACCAATATCGAATCAAATGGTATGTGCCGGAGGGCGCGAAGAGCCCAAAAGCTGCTCCTGGGCCGGAGGTCGCCAAGTCCATGCAGTTCGCCGATATGCTCCTCGAGTCCCTGAATATGCGCAAGCCGGAGGAGGAACTGCCGGAATTGATCGCGAAAGCCAAGAGAGTTCTTGAAGAATTTCTGGCGGAAGTTGTGAAGCACCTCGCAGCAAAATTGAACGACAAGGTCAACGCCCGCGAGCTCGACGTAAGCTATATGATATACGACGAAGGCACAGGAGAAGAGCCGGCGAAATTGCGCGTGGTGGCGTGCGCAGGAAAGTTCAGCGGGAGTTTTTGGAGTTTCAGTCTGGAGGTAGGGGACGGAAACGCAGGTCGCGCCTTCAAGAGTGGCGTCGTAAGGTGGTACGACAGATCGAAGGAAGACTTCAAAGACCAGGCCTACGTTGGAATTAGTGGACAAGTGCCGCATGAATTTCTGTGCTCGATCCCATTCAAAGTGGACGCTCCGGCCAGCATGGACTTCGGGGTTCTGAACATAGGGACTTTTTCACCTATTCAGGCAAGCCAACTAAAGTCTCTCAAAAAAGACAGCGAGATGAAGTGGTTGATGCAACAGGCCTACGAAAGGGTGTTGGACAAACTCCTGAAGATATGCGATATTAGCTTTGAGGCAGAGGCGGCTTTGCCTCCGAAAGAGCAGGGTTAGAACGATGGCATTCACCATCCAACTCGGCGAATCCACCACCATCGGCGGGGTGACCCGTACTTCATTTTCCGTGGCACTGCCGGGGGCGGCTATTGGCCTGGCAGCGACGAACAATCAACCTGCCGCATCTGCCCCGGTTACGATTGCGGCGGACGGCAAACCTTCCCCCGTTGTTAGTGCCGCAGAGCCCAAACGGGTTGAGTTCTAGTTTCTCGATTTCTCGAGCAGATCCCTGTTAGTTCTTTGCGGTTTCCTCGCAGTTGGGTCCCTGGAGGGTCTTTCTGTGCGGAGAATTCTGCAAGAAGTGGCACTCGGTACCTTCCTTTAGCTCGCCGCAAATTCAAGCCAACGACAATAGATCACCGATGCGGAGGAGTTTGCCGGTTTCGGTGGAGGCCAGGCGGGTGTTGGTGGCGAAGCGGTAGTAGTGGTCGAAGCGGGCTTCGGGGCACCACGCCGGAATATGCGAGCGGCGGTAATCGCTGAACATTTTTTGGAAGCGGGGGATGATTTCTCCAGTGCGCGGGTCGCGCGGGGGAACCGGACAGCGCGCGCAGGGATTGCTGCCCTCGAAATTCACTTTACCGATGCGGAAGCGCAGGGCGCTGCGTTCCTTTTCGCCGAAGAGTTGGTCTTCCCAGAACGCGGGGACTCCATCGATTTCGAGTGTGGTGCGGAAGCGCTGGCGCGCTTCGTCGAGGTCCATGCCGGGGAACAACTCGCAAACAGACTGCAAGCTCGCGGTGGAAACAATGGTGGGGCCGTAAGCGATGGTGTCGTCGGGAAAACCCTCTGGGGAATGGCGCACGGTGATGGGCTGATCGAAGAACTCGGAAAACCACTTCGAGGCGGCTGCCGTGTCACCTGGGAAGGCAAATGTGGTGGCCGGAATTTTGCGCTGGTCACCGTGAACAGAAAGCGTGACAGAGCTGAGGTCCGGCGCGAAGGCCGTTCGGATCAAGTGGATTGCTGCGGTGCGCTTGCCATTCACCCATTGGCCGTCGACGGAGTAGAGCGCCCAGGCGCGGTCGAATTCGAGCCCGCCGCCCGGTCCGATGCGTGCCTCTATCACATGCACTGGATCGAGCGATTTGATGGGATGGAGACGAATGTTGGCAAGGCGGGGAAGACTGGGGGAAGAAGTCATGCTGGGATTTTAGCAGAGGCAAAGCGGCGCGTGCGATTCGTCACGATAGCGTGCAAGGATTTGTTGATGCGCGTAAGCGTACAAATCAAAGGATTTGCACGTTTATGTACAAATCAAGGAAATGCTGCAGAATCTCAATAAGTGTCTTTCAGTTCCCGCGGCGGGACGATACCGTTCTCGCGCAGGTATAGGAGCATTTGGCCGTAGTGGTCGGCGGCATGCCAGATGACTACGGTGGCCAGGCCGAGGCGTGTCCTCTTGAAAACAATCGGCGTCACGAAATTTTCAAAAAGGGTAAAAATTACACTTGACAAATCCTTGTTTTCTGATACACTTATATTTGTAGATAAGTGCGCCCCGATTTGCTCGGGGCGTTTTGCTTTTTAGGGCAGCGAAAATTCCCTTTACGTCTTCTTTGTCATTGAGTTGCGGCAACTAAGGCGGTTCCCCGCATTCTGCTCCGACCCCGGTTAGGGTGAAGACCTGAGCTTACTATCCGTGGAATACCTGATTGAGTTGCCGTGCTGACCCCAGCAGAGTCTATCTGTGTTGCGACCCAGTCTGGCAGCGCTGCGGATAAATCTGCGGCATTCGGGGTGGCATATGGACTCGCGTCCTTCTCGTCGGACCGAGAATCGCACGCGTCTTGAAGTGGCCATAACGCTGGTGAGCCTGGACTTGGCCACCTACGAGGTCACGACCACGCAGGATGTGAGCCTTCACGGCGCTTGCGTTTTGACGAAACAGCAGTGGAGGCCCAACCGCCGCATCGACGTGCGGTCTCTCCAGGGGAGTTTCAACGGCCTTGCCCGTGTGGTCCACTGTCAGCAGAGAAAAGGCGTCACTTTTGCCATGGGGTTGGAGTTCTTTTTCACGGACGGCGACTGGAAGCAAGATCGTGGACACTCCGCCGCCGCGACTGGGTAAAAATTTCACTTGACATTAATTCATTATGTGATACACTGGTTGACGTAGAGAAGTGCGTCCCGGTGCAAACCGGGACGTTTTGCTTTTAGGGCCGTTCGCAGGACTCTCCAAGACTACATAGACGCGGGCTAAAGCCTGTGCCAACAAGACTTTCGAGCCGCTTGGCCGGATCAGCACATCCGTGTGCTTGCTGCCAGCTGCCAATCGAAATCGCGGCGAAATAGGAGCCAAGATGCCGACCTACCAAAACGTGACTCCGCCGATCTCCCTCTTTTCGGGGGACATGGGTTTCAGTTTTAACAATGAGACGTTTCCCGCTGCCAACACGGCGGGCAGCCAGTTCGCGCTCCCCAGCTTCACGGGACTGTCGGATAGCGGTACAGCAGTGCGTTGGCAGACGATTTTTGGCACCGCGCCCACGGCCGTGAACATGGTCCTGCAGGGCGCCATGGCGGACGTCGACGCGGAATACCAGACGATCGACACCACGATCGCAACCACGGGTGAAGCCCGCACTGTCGCCAGCGTGCAAGCAAAATTCCTGCGCATCAAGTTTGTCTCTTCCACCGGCGGCGCTGGCTTGACTGCCAAGCTGATGGTGTAAGTACGCTACGGAGTTGTTTACGAAGGACCAATCGGGGAGGGGCGAATCGCGGCAACCATGAAGTGTATTGCCTATGTCCGGCACGGGCGCAATGGGAATCGCTGGATTCCTTGTAACCGGCGAGCCACAGCCGGGAGTGCGTTTTGCCGCTCGCACCGTGACGCCGCAAACGGCGTAATTCTCGGACTTTGGGTGAAGGGCTATCCGGAACGCCGTGTTCGAGATCTGTGCGCTCGCCCGCCTGCCGGAAAAACTGGCATCAGGACCGATTCTTCGAGCGGCACCGTTAAGTAGCCAAACACTTGGACATCGCGAGGCGTGTTTCGTCTGGAGGGTTTATGAGCGATGCGGAACGCAACTTGTGGCGCGCGGTACTCGCTCAGGCTCTCGAGGACGCGGAGATGACGCTGGTTGTCGAAGACACGGTAGTCGAACCGCTCGTGACTTCGCGGGCGCGCTGCTATTTGCGCGCGGATGATCTCCAGGAAGCCGAGCATCTCAAAGTGGTCTGCGAGTTCGCGGATGTCCCCGCGGACCGCCTAATTTTGTGGGCGCGGCAGCGTTTTGCGCAAGCCGCCTGAGGATCTGTAATGAGACTCCCGAGAAACCAGCGCGAACCTAACGGACATGCCGGAGAAGATGATCGCCCTGGCGGTACGGGTGGCCGCCAAAGGGTCAACGGTCATGCTCTGGCCTCCACGGAGCGGGGTGGGATCCCGGTGCAGCGGGATCAAGCTGCGTCTGACGACACTCGCAGAGCCTCCGCTGCAATGGACGCAAGCTCCATCATCGCGCCCGGCACGGACTGCGCAGAGTACGCTGAGGTGGCACCGCTCCGCTCGAATGGACACCCGCACGATTTGGCCAGCAAAGCATTCAAACGCCGTGGCGAAAATGAGCCAATCCCAGGCGGTGAATTTTCTCTTCCCGAGAACCCTGGAGATTTCGTCGAAGAAATTCATCGCCGTGCCGATTTGTTCATCGTTTGGCAAGAGCTGCTCAACTCTAAGGACGAAAAAATTAAGCAGCGCGCCGCCGAGAAGCTGACCGAGATGCGCTACAAGGGCGCCGCCGCGTTGGCCGACGAGCCACAGCAAATCATCATCGATATCGATAGCGCTGTCGCCAGGCGCGCAGCGGAAGGAGCAAGAAAATGACCGGAGTCCCCATTCCCAGTCCGTCTTTTTTCGAGAAGCTAACGAACGCAATTCATCTGGACTACGTGCTGAAGATTGCCGGCGTAGGCGGTTTTGTCTGGGCGTTTCTGGCTTCCTGGCAGACCCTCGGCTTGGGCGTGAAGGCGGGCATGATCGCTTCCGTGGCGGCGTGGCTCGTCGGCAGCCGATTCACAAAGATCTACAGGTAAATGCATCTCAGCGACCATTACAAGCCTTTCGATCGCCAGAAGCAATTTCACGAAAGCCCTGCGAAATACAGACTCTTCGGCGGCGCTGCTGGCCCGGGAAAAACCAGGGCACTACTTTCGGAAGCCATTATCCAGGCGCATTCGCATGCCGGCGTAGACACACTTCTCCTGCGCCGGACATATCCCGAGCTGGAATCGTCGCTCGCGTATTTCCGCCGCGATGTGCCGCGCCCTTTCTATAAGAGCTACAACGAATCGAAGCACATCGTTACCTGGAAAAACGGTTCGACCACAAGGTTCGGTTACTGCCGCAACGAAAATGATGTTTACCAATATCAGGGCGCGGAGTTTCTGTTCATTGGGATCGATGAGCTGACGCACTTCACGTTGAAGCAGTGGCAATTCCTGACCTCTCGTAACCGTTGCCCCGTTCCAAATAGTTTCAGCAACATGGCGGGCGCGACGAACCCGGGAAACATTGGTCACGCTTGGGTGAAAGCACTCTGGGTCGATAAGCAGGCTCCGTCGGGGTTCGACCGTCCTGATTTGTACGTCGCCAGTGACTATGACTTCATTCGCGCGCGCATCGACGACAATCCCATCTACGCCAACGATGCGGAATACCGACGCACGCTCGAAGCGCTGCCGGAACATTTGCGGCGGGCGTTTCTCGACGGCGACTGGAACGTTTTTGCCGGACAATACTTCGACATCTTCGATATCGGGCGCCATACTGCGCGGCCGGAAGAAATTCGGCTGGAGCCCTGGTGGCCGCGGTGGATTTCCATTGACTGGGGCTTCCAGCATCCCAGTGCGGTGTATTGGCATTGCGCGGTGCCAGCTTCCGACGCCTACGGCTCTGCGTGTCATCCTGAGCGTAGCGAAGGATCTCAGCAACAGAATCCATTGAGATCCTTCAGACCGGCACAAAACGCCGTACCTCAGGATGACAATGCGAGTGCAGTGAGCACTCGCATTGTCACCTACCGCGAATTCGTGCAGAACGGCCTATCGCCGCGCATGCTGGCGCAAGCCATCGCGGAACGCAGCGGCCGCGAGCGCATCAGCGAGATTTTTCTTTCGCCCGACGCTTTCGCGCACCGCACATCGGAATCCTCGATCGCCGAGCAGCTCGGCGACGTGCTGGTCGTGAACGGTTTGCCACGCCCTGCACCGGCGGATGACGACCGCGTCGGCGGCTGGCAGTTGATGTACCAGATGATGGAATCGAACGTCTGGGTCATCACCGAAAATTGCGCGAAACTGATCGAGTGTATCCCACAGTTGGTCCGCGATGAACGGCGCCGCGAGGACATTCGCAAAGTCGAAGGCGATGATCCTGCCGACGCTGCACGCTATGGATTGGTCTCCGGCGGAAGGCTCGCCGGTGTTGGGCCGGCCTTTGTGCCGTCCAGGGCGGGGCAGGCCCCGCCCTTTAATCCGCCGGGGAGTGCGCCGCATTTCGTGACCGGCATGCCGCTCGGCGAACAGATTGCGCGCCAAGTCACTGCTGAGGATCCCACTTCCCGCGCGATTCATTATCAGCGCCTCGAATCGGAAGCCAAGAAGTTTTTTCGCCCCAAGCCTCTCCCGCGCCGCCGGTAGCACCGGAAACTCAGGGTGCGTCAGGGTCATAGCTGCGGCGAATAGCGGCGGACACTTGGCGCATCCGATTGGCTGACAGGGCGCGGGGGAACCTTTCAATGAGCTGAGATTTTGGCAAGGTCATGATGAAGTGTCCGCGCAGGCAAGAGACACCTGGCAGACTAGTTTCACCCGCTGGAAGCACCACCGTACTCGGTGTTTCGACAATACGCGATGCGAAGGGTACGGCAAGCACGGTGAAAGCGTTATCGCTAAGGTTCCGCGCGTCCAGCGACACGCACAAAACCCAGCGGCCCTGCTTAAAAGGGGCCTCGAGATAGGCGGTCCAGATTTCTCCGCGGCGCGGAGCGACACGCGGTGTACGCGGATTACTCGCCATCGAAATCCACGAGAGAGGAAGCGCTGCCCGCTGCTAATTCAAGCTTCTTCTCTTCGTCAAGGGCCTTACCTGAGAGCGACTCATAGTACGCAGAAGTGGCGGCTTCCAGCCGACGGCGAGATTCCATACGCCGGGCCACGGCCACTGCCCGATCAACGGCTTCCGCCAATGAAGATGCTTTCCCCTGACGAATAAGGGACTTCAAGAATGTGTCGGTCTCCGGCGCCACGGTGGTGGAAATTTTCCGGCGATTGCTGCGGGCTTGCATGGTGGAATCCTCATTTCGAAGTATACCATGAATTGTCTGAACTATACAGGACAATATGTCCTCCACAATAGGTGATATGAAGGATTTTTTTCAACGGCTACTTCAGGGGCGTTACGTCGGCTTGCTCGAAGGTGAAGTAACGCGCCTGCGCGCAGAGAATCGCGCGCTGACGAACTCGCTGCTGGGCACGGCGGAGTTTCCGCCAGTGGAGTTTCCCGAAGTGCCGAAACCGCAGCCCCTGCCGCGGCTAAGAAAGCGCTCCTGGCACCAACTCCAGGCCTGGCGCGAAGCCGGCGCCAACCGCGAGGCTGCTGCGAAGTTTGAAGAGAAATTCCCTGAGAGGACGAATGGACCAGTACCGCACAGCTGAATCTTGGACCGGCGCGCCTGGCGCGATCGCGCCGGCGGACGGTAACCTAGCCGCTGGCGTAGCGCCGGGCTTCAGCCCGGCATCTCACGAAGCGGACGAAGATGCCGCCCTAAAGGGCGGCGCTACAACTCGTCCGGCCGATCTGGGCTCAAACAACGAGTGGCTTGAGGATGTAAAGCCAGAACTCGTAAACGCGCTCCGCGAACTGGTGCGGCAATATCGCCAGGAAGGCGTTGTCGCGCGGCGGCATGAAATCCGGCGGATTCGCCAGGCGCGGCTCTTCTGGCAGGGTTTGCAATACGCGTGGTGGAATCCCAACGACATGAACTGGCATTTGCCGTTCGAGCAGCGCTTCAGCGACGATCGCGAGCTCGAAGAGATGCCGCGCTACCAGTTCGTCACCAATTTTTACCAGGGATTTGGGCTTTCGTTCATTGCGGTGCTTTCGCAGGATGTTCCGAGCGAAATGACCGACGAGGAGCGCGCCAGCATTGACGCGCTCAACCAGCAATTCCTCGGCCAGCAGCAGCAAATCGGAAACACGCTGCTGCCGCAATATCAAAGCATTCTGAACAATCCCGGCCTCAGCCCGGCAGACAAAGCAGCGGTGACCGGGCAATCGCAAGGCTCTCTGGCCAGCGCCTTCGATTCGCTCCAGCAGTCCGCGCAGAACCGCTTGGCGCGCACACGCAATTCCGCTGGCTTCGGCGAACTCACCGACGAACTCGCGCGCCAGAAGGGAATTGCGGAAGCCGGCCAGGCGCAGCAGAATCAGCTCGCCTTCACCAACACCGCCTTTCAGCGTCAAATGGCCGCGCTGCAAGGGCTCTCCGGCCTTTTTGGCGTGGACTCCAATCTTCTCGGCCGTACGCTTGGCATTCCCGCGGAGCTACTCAATACGCGCGCGAACGCCTCGCGCAGCAGCGGCGGGGGCTTCTTTTCTGCTCTCGGCTCCGGCCTAGGCTCCGCGCTGGGCGCGTTGCCTGGCGCGTTTATCTAGTTTTGGAGTGCGGGAGCCAAGCTCCCGCTTTTCCTTCGGCGCCCGATGCATCACCCATAAAAAGCGGCAGCCCGGCTGCCGCACTCCAAAAGGATCCCGCATGCCCGCCCATTGGTACGCCGTCTTAACCACCATTGTCACCGTCGGCGTGCAGTTCGTTGTGTTCCTGCGCTGGCTGCATCGCCGCATGCGCAAGGAAGAAATCGCGCATGCCTTTATTCTCGACATCGCCACCAACCATCTGCCGCACATCTACACGGCGCTGCACGAAATCGCCAAGCGGCAGGGAATTAAGCTGCCCGATATACCGATGGTGCGTTTCGTGGATTTCAACGGCCATCGCCGCCGTTCTTAACAGAGCGCATACGCTCGGTTTACCGACCATCCCCTGGCCGTGACGCGCTGTCCAACGCTGCAGAAATGGCTAAAACGCAAGGATTTACACGCAACTGGTCGGAAAACCGAGCATAAGCCAGTGTTTTTGCTTTTCGCTGGTTTCGCGAGCGAACCTGCTGCTTCTCCTATGGTTCGAAAACAATGAATGCCCCATCTCAACTTCTCGTACTGGCGCGCAAAGCGGCCACTGCCCAGTCGCTCGACCCAGCTCTCGTCTGTGCGGTGGTCGAGCAAGAGTCCGCCTGGAATCCCTGGGCCATGCGCTACGAGCCCGCGTTTTTCAGCAAATATGTCGCGCCCTTATATACCAACAACAAGATTGCCGCGACAGAAGCTTACACGCGCGGTTTCTCCTGGGGCTTGATGCAAGTGATGGGGCAGGTCGCGCGCGAAGCAGGGTTTGATGCCCTGTTTCTTTCGGCTTTGTGCGATCCCGAACAAGGCCTAACCGTCGGCTGCAAAGTCCTGCGCAAGAAATTCGACGCTATGGCTGGCGACACAACGCGCGCCCTGCTTGCCTGGAACGGTGGCGCCAACACGACTTACGCCGGGCAAGTGATCGCCCG
>Ga0179587_10000707_pt1 | contig 14196 bp, 8 predicted proteins | sample CZODoug2_1_08_16_FD_185932 | JGI IMG/M metagenome (GOLD analysis project Ga0179587, IMG submission 185932) | Vadose zone soil fungal communities from Angelo Coast Range Reserve, California, USA - CZODoug2_1_08_16fungal | ecosystem: Environmental > Terrestrial > Soil > Vadose zone | place: USA...
GCATCGAGCCGGAACTTCATAAGCGCGTCATCAGCCAGGATAAGGCCATCACCGCTTTGGCTCGCGCCATTCGCCGCAGCCGCGCGGGCCTCAAGTCGCCCCTTCGCCCGGTGGGCTGCTTCTTTTTCCTCGGGCCGACCGGCGTGGGCAAGACGGAAGTCGCCCGGCGCCTGGCAGAGTTTTTGTTTGGGTCGGAGAAGTCGCTGGTGCGCTTCGACATGTCGGAGTTTATGGAGAAGCACTCCGTGTCGAAGCTGATCGGCGCGCCTCCAGGGTACGTGGGCTACGAAGAAGGCGGTCAATTAACAGAGCGCGTCCGCCGGACTCCTTACTCGGTCATCCTCCTCGATGAAATCGAGAAAGCGCATCCGGATGTCTTTAATATACTCTTGCAGGTTTTTGAAGACGGTCAGTTGACGGACGGACTCGGCAATACCGTGGATTTCCGAAACACCATCATCATCATGACGTCCAATCTCGGCGCGCGGCATTTGCAAAAACGCACCGCGATGGGCTTCCAGTCCGGCGCCGATGAAGCCGGGCGGAAGAGCATGGAAGATATGGTGATGAACGAAGTAAAGCGGGTGTTCAATCCGGAGTTCTTGAACCGGCTGGACGAAGTGATTATTTTCAATCCGCTCGGCGACGAAGATTTGCTCCGCATCATCGATTTGCTGGTGGGCCAGCTCAACGATACGCTGATTCACCGGCAGGTGCAGATTGTCGTCTCTCCGGAAGCAAGACAGTGGATACTCGAGAAAACGTGTGCGGACCGCAGTTATGGGGCTCGTCCGCTGCGCCGGGCTTTGCAGAAGTATGTAGAGGACCCGCTCTCCGAGGCGCTGATCCAGGGTGGAATTCAGAGGCCGGCGACATTGCAGATTTACGTCGCAGGGGAAGGCCTTTCGTTCCGTCCGGTCGGCGAGGCAACCCCGGTCGTCCACTAGCGAATCTGACACAACGCACGGCTGGCCCACACCGGGTCCAGCGGGAGAATAACAACTTGAGTTTGGGGGCGCGGCCATGACGACCTCATTGGCCGCTCAAAGAAGAGTCTGTTCGCCGTTTGGTTTTTTTGCGGCTCGAGTGACGTGGATGATCGCTCTTGTGTTTCTTTTTGCGATCGCGTCACCGGCGGCCCCGCGCGAAAACAACAGCGCCGACGCGTCCTCGCCTGCTTCCGTGGTTCTTTTCTCTGCTTCCTTTGATTACACTACGGGCAAAGACGTTATACAAGACCGTTCCACGGCGAATCCGCAGGCCGCGGCGCAGCAGTTCGTCATCGACCGCATCGATTTTATCGGCAACCGCAGGGTGCGCAGCGACACGCTAAGCGCGCGCATCTTCAGCCGCAAGGGTGACGTATACAACGAAGAGACGCTGCGCCGTGATTTCCAGGCTTTGTGGAACACGCAATTCTTCGAAGACGTGAAGCTGCGCGTCGAGGACTCCCCAAACAACGCCAACGGCAAAATCATTATCTTTGACGTGAAAGAGCGTCCACAGATCCGCCGCATCCGCTACGACGGCAACCACTCCGTCTCTGAATCGGACATTCTCGACCGCTTCAAGGAACGCAAAGTCGGCCTCAGCGTCGAAAGTCAGTTCGATCCCACCAAAATCAAGAAAGCGGAAGTCGTGCTGAAGGAATTGCTGGGCGAACACGGCCGCCAATTCGCGAAGGTCACTCCGCAGTACGAACGCATCGCTTCCAGCAACGCCGTGATTCTCGTTTTCAAAATCGAGGAAGGCCCCAAGGTTAAAGTCGGCAAAATCAAGTTCACTGGAAACCACGCCTTTAGCGACCGCAAGCTCATCCGCGCCATGCGTCACGACCGCCCCTACTCGATTCCTCTCTACTTCTGGTATATCCCGGTGCTCACAAAGACTTACGACCGCGAAAAATTGAGCGAGGATCTGGAAGTTGGCGTTCGCGGTCTCTATCGAGACAGTGGCTACTTCAAGGTTTCCGTCGGCGAACCCATCCTCGAAAACATTGACACCACGCATTCGCGCCTCGGCGTTCCCCTCGTTACCGGAAAAGGCCACGGCAAGGCCGTCAATGTCACCATCCCCATCGAAGAGGGCGAGCGCTACCGCATGGGCACTCTCAAAATCGTAAGTTCCGACCCGGACAAAGCCCTGTCCCTCAAGGTTGATGCTCTGAAGGCCGCTTTCCCCCTCAAACAAGGCGACATCTTCTCCACTGAGAAAGTTCGCAAGGCTCTCGAGACCTACGGCAAAATTTACGGTGAATACGGATTCATCGATTTTACCCCCGAGCCGGACACGGAAGTCGATGACGCAAATAAAATCATTAATCTCACCATGCGATTTGACGAGCAGAAGCAGTATTTCGTCAGGCGCATCGACTTCACCGGCAACACCACCACGCGCGACAAGGTCATTCGTCGCGAATTGGCCATCGACGAGGGCCAGCTCTTCAACAAGCGCTTGTGGGAGATGAGTATTCTCCGCCTGAATCAGCTCGACTACTTCGACAAGATCGAAGCGGACAAGGCCGCCGAGATCAAGCGCAACAGTAAAGAAGGCACGGTCGACATCAACCTCAAACTCAAGGAAAAAGGCAAGCAGTCCATCGGGCTGCAGGGTGGCGTCAGCGGTTTGGCCGGCAGCTTCATCGGCTTGACCTATCAGACCAACAATTTCCTCGGCCTGGGCGAAACGCTGACCTTCTCAGCGAATTTCGGCGATCTCTCGCGCAGTTTCGTTTTCGGATTCACCGAGCCCTATCTCTTTGACCGGCCTATCTCTTCGGGTTTCACGATTTTTTCCAGCCGCTACAAATTTGACCAAGCGCGCCAAGCGGCGCTCTATACCGGACAAGCCGTCAGCATCAACCCGCAGTTCATCCAGAATTACAATCAGGACAGCACCGGCTTCACGGCTTTTGCCAGCTATCCCGTTCGAAAGCTCTCCTTCACCCGCATCGGGCTGCAGTATGGGCTGACGCGCACCAACATTACCGCCTTCAACGATGCTTCCAAGCTGCTCTTCACCCAAGTTCAATTCCGCAGCATCGCCGGTCCCAGCGCGCTGAACGGAATTGTTTCGAGTACCATCACGCCGTCGGTCACCTATAACACAGTCAACAATCCAATTAATCCCACCGGAGGGAAAAGCTACTTTTATTCAATGGGTTTTTCAGGGCTGGGCGGCAACGTCAAGAGCATTAGCAACGTTTTTGATTGGAAGTACTACCATCCGGTGAATAAGCGCCGCAACGTTTTGGGTCTGCACGCTTCGGGAGCGTTCATCACCGGATTCGGCGGTGGCGAACCGCCCCCCTACAGCCGCTTCTACATGGGCGGAGAGTCGGACATCCGCGGGTTTGACATTCGCTCCATCACCCCGGTCACGTTTATTCCCGTCAAAACGGCGCAGCAGTTCACCTACACCTGCAATACCTGCCTGAACCAGTTTGGTCAGCCGACCCAGCGGACCATTAGCCTGCCGGTGCTGGGATACACCATCAGCTTCCCGGGTGGCGATACGCAAGGCTATGGAAACGTCGAGTACCGCATCCCCATCATCGGCAACACCTTTCAGACCGTGTTGTTTTTTGACGGCGGCACCAATGGGATCCTTCGCAAAGGGGCGTTGCGCCTCGATCCGACGGGCTTTAACAATTTGAAGGTCCCGCAAGATGGTACTCCAGGTTTTCCAAATGCTCCCAATCTTTCTCAGCAGCTTTCCATTGCCCCGGGAACGAATTTTCGGCTTCGCGGATCGACGGGCATTGAATTCGTCGTGCAACTGCCGATTATTCAGGCGCCTTTCCGGGTCTATTACGCGTACAACATCCATCCGCTGCATTCACGGATTATTGCTCCTAACAACTTCATCGAGCCCAGCTTGATTTGCGACCGGCAACACGATGGCTTGCCGGCTTGTCCCGCCGGCACCACGTTGGGGTACTGGCCGGCCCAGTTGCCGGACGTCTTTGATAACCAGATGAAGCCTATCCTGCAGCAATTGCTCCTCAACCCCGGGAGCCTTAACTATTTCGAGCCGAAGCGTACCTTCCGCTTTACCGTCAGCAGGACATTCTAGAGTGTGGGAATGATCGAGATTTTGGCAAAGACTTGGGAATTTAGCGGCGCAGCAGAGACGAAATCGTCGCCAAGCGCGCAAATGTGGGGGAGACAGTGGGTATGATGTGGCGTAGGAATAAGAATCAGAGAAACATCCTGTTGGCGATGATCCTCGCCGGCGTTGGGATGAGCGGGTGTGGCAGCAGCGGTGCCGCCAACCAGGTGGTTGTCACGGTCATTCCCAGCCAGCTCGTCTTGGTTCCCACTCAGACTCAGACGATGACCGCCAACGTCACTGGCGCAACTGATGTCTCTGCCACTTTCGACTGCTCCTTCACCACTACTCCCACCCCGACAACTGCCGTGCCGAGTCCCAAGCCTTCAGCATCCGCGGAGTGCAGTACTGCCAAGACCGCCAGCGGCGATCCTGCTGTCGGCACTCTCTCCAACATCGTGAACACTAGTACCACCGTCGCTTCCACCGCTACCTTCACCGCTCCCGCGGTTTTTCCGGATCAAACCAAGTTCCCCAACGTCCTCGTCACTATCACCGCAACCTCCAACGCCGACAAGAAGAAAACGGGTAAAGCCATCATTGGTTTCGATTCCGGTATCCGCATCACCCTTACTCCCGCCACTGCCACTTTGGGTACCGTCGAAACGCAGCAGTTCTTTGCCAAGGATTTCAACGGCTTAATCATTGATCCTACGCAGCTTACTTGGCATGTGACTTTCGAAGTTACCGCGAGGATCAGTAGTGCCGACTGCAGCACTGGGAGCAATAGTTGCGGCTCGATTGATAAGAACGGACTCTACACCGCGCCGGCATCTGTGCCCACGGCGGCACCGGCTTCAACCACTACCCCGGTGAACGCCGCTGGGATTGTCACAGTTTTCGCTTTTTCAAACGTCGACAATGCGCGCATCGCCCAGGCCGCCGTCACCATCGTCAAAGCGGGTGACATAACTTACAGCGACTTTTCGCCAAAAGTTGCGCCTCAAGGCGGCTTGCGGCAGGACATCTTCCTAGCCGCCACCAACGCTACTTCCCAGCTCGGCGTGACCATCGACCCCACCGATTCGAACTGCACCCCAGTCAAGGGTGTAAACACCATTGATCCTTCGCAGATCAAAGTTGTTTTTGCCCCCGGCGCGGCTTCTGCCTCCATCGGAGCTCGTGTCCGGCTGAACACCTTGCAGCATCCCGATCAATTAAGAACCCCTGGGTTTTATCAAGTGCAAGTCTCCAGCAGCAATACTTCGATTAACGTCAAGACTGTTCCACCTAATTCCACGTTTTGCCTGCAGATCGTGCCCGTGCGCCCCACCATCGTCAGCACCTCCCCGGATAATTTCCAGGAGTCCAGGCTGGGCCAGACCTCGGGCTTGCCCTTTGTAATGGACGGCGGTTACTTCGGTCCTCCTGGTTCACCTACGATCGCCGCAAATTTTGACGGACAAGCGTTGATCACCAACGCCTCATCATTAGCCGCTTCGACGGCCCGACGCCTCACGAGCTTCCTGCCCCCAGCGGCGGTCAGCGGAAATTTCGCCGGACTCTTCCCGGTGAGCGTCACTTACACGACTTCACCCGCCCCGTTCACTGCCCCGAATCCTGCCAGCGCTTTCAGTAATATGGCAGTGACCCCAGACTATGGCGGCTCGAATCCGCCCGTTGACATTACTACCAATCCGCCGAGCCCGTTGACGTTGAAACCAGTGCCAAACCCGCCTCCGCCGAACCCGCCGAAAATCTATATCGGTCCCGCCCCGTTGCTCTCCTTTGGCATGGGTTCCGCGCCCAGCAGCATTGCCATGGACCCCACAGACGGCTTGGCCATCGTGACCCTTGCAGGCGTACCTTCGAACAATGTGCAATTCATTGATGTGACCGGCGCGACGCCTGCCAAGACAATTTCGGTTTCCTCCGGCGGAAATCTTGCGACTGGCGTCGCCGTGGACGACCAGCTCACTCTTCTCACTCCGCCGCAGTCCAACCTTGCCGCGGTCGTGAATTACGCCAGTAAGTCACTCTCCCTTCTTTCGGTTCCCGCGGGCACGCCGATCGCAACTGTGGATCTCAGCTGCGTGATTCCTCAAAGCGATCCCCTATGCAAGGCGAGCCCGGAACCGTTTCCATACTCCGTGGGCATCGATCCGTTTGCGCATCGAGCGGTTGTGGCATTTGCTTCTACAAATGTTGGGCTAATCATCAATTTGGACAAAAACGCACCGGTCAGTTGTCTTCCAAACACTGTTACCCCATGGCAGCCGCCCTATTGCCCCATCGACTTCATTACACTGAATACCGGTACAAACCCTCAGGTTGCCTTCGAGCCCGGCGCGCGCTTGACCTATGTGACTCCCGGAGGAGCAGGCTTGCTTTCTGGCGTGGACTTGGCCAATCCATCTGGTGGAACGCCAATCGACATTCTCAGTGCCAGTCGCGCCTCCAATGCTGTCACCATTACTACAAAACAGAACCACAATCTCAATCCAAGCAATCCAGGCACCGTGCTCGTCAGCGGATTGCCCGTGGGAAAAACCGATTTCAACGGATCTTTTTCCGTCGGCCAGGTCCTCGATGCCACCCACTTTCAGTATTTCCAGGCCGCTCCAGACGATACGAGCACCTGCACCGCTACCTGCAAAGCCGGTTTTGGAACTCCATTTCTGACTTACTCCATCTCCCCTTCGATTGTCGGCATCTCTTTCAACCCCATTACCCGAACCGCGATCCTCGCCGACCCCAACGCCACCTTCAGCCAAATCTCATTCATAGATCCCAAGAGTCAATCTGTCAGCTCCATGTCCCTGTTTTCCGAACAGACCGGCCCGGCGACTACCGGCCTTCCGGAACTCGGCGCTGCAGAAGTGGCCTTCCAGCCCTTTACCAATACCGCGGTCTTATTGAATCCGAAGACCAACGAGGTTTCGCTGATCGATCCATCTATCTCGGAGCGTCCCGCCATCGTCACCACTGGCCAGACCGGTCTCGCCTGCTTTACCGCGGCGGGAGCGCCTTTAAGTTGCACTTCTACCAGTCCCACTCCGAGCGTTACCATCTTCGGAGCCATCGCTGTGGAACCTATCAACAATCTGGTCCTCACGCTGAACTCCGGCAGCGGCACGCTCACGGGCTTTAGACTTGGCACCATCAAGCCCGTCCACATCGAACGCGTGCTGACCCCCGCTATCGACGACTCGACAGTCCCCACTCCGGCGAACTTCAGCCCTGCTGCAAAAATCACGTTGGGCGCCGCGCCGAAGGCCGTCGGTCCTGTGAAGATTTTTGGCTCCGGCTTCAGCACCACGCCTCTGCACGTCCGGTTGGATGGCAACGACGTAGCTACGCTCGGTGCTACCGTTACGATCGTGAGCAACCAGGAAATTGATGTGACTTTTCCGGCCACTGTCCCTGGCTCGAACCCCGCCGTGCCATTTTTCTCCGGTCCTCATCACTTTGCTCTGGATGTTGTCACTTCTGCCGCTGCCGGCTTGAACAATTCGAACGTGGTGGACTTCACCGTGATCGAAGAAATTCCCATTGTTCCCTGCAACATAACCACTACCACGCCTCCGACCACCAGCCCTTCCGCTCCGGGGGGCGTGGCCATCGACGAAGTCCATGATCTCGCGGTCGTTACCAACACCGGCTCGGGCTGCAATCAGGTTTCCGTCTTCAGCCTGAACTCTGCGAACCTGAACCCCATGAACTCGCTCGCTACAGCCGTCAAGACCATTCCCACTGGCGCCACCCCCATAGGTGTAGCCGTTCTTCCCAGCCTTGCCTACATCGGGCAGCGTGCCGGAACCTCGGGCGTCGCCGTGGTCACCAACAATGGCTCAAATACTGTGTCATTGATTGATCTCGTGAACGGCGCGCAGGTCATGGACAATTCCGCCACCCCGCCGGCACCTATCGTCGTTACGGTCGGCACGGCTCCGAGCGGCGTGGCTATCGATCAGGAAACAAACCTCGCGGTCATCGCCAACTCGACCTCCAATACAGTTTCCACCATCGATCTCACGCCAATTGCGCAGGATCCCAACAATTCCAGCAAAACTATCGGCAAACTTGCACCAGGCGTTGTTGCTGTGGATCAAAATCCCACCGCTGTGGCCATCGACCCGGATCGCGGCACGAACGGCCGCGGGCTCGCCGTCGTCACTTGCTTGACCCTCAACGGCGGATCCTCATCGTTCGGGGCTCTGGACGGCGTCGACATCGGAGCGGCTACACCAAGCCGGTCCAGCGCTGCATCGACTTCTTTTCTTTCCGCTACCCCGACTGGGATCGTCTTTGATCCGTCCGTCTCTCCTGCGCTCTTTTATGTGGTTTCCTCGCAGGGCAACGTAATCACAGCATTCAATCCGGACGCCGGCCAGACACAAGCGATTAAAGTCGGCATCAATCCCAACGCCATCGCCTACAATTTCCAGACGGGCACAATTCTTACCGTCAATTCGTTGAGCAACACGGTTTCCGTCGTGGATTCACAGACCTTTACGACCAAGGCAACTCTCGGGATTGGCGCCACATCGAAATTTGCAGCCGCCATCCAGACCTTTACGAACCTGGCCGTCATTGCCGATCAGGCCAACAATCGCGTGATCTTGTTCCCGTTGCCGAAGTAAATGTTGGCCAGGAGAGTTGTCGATGTTGGCCAGGACGATGTTGGCTATGAAGGGTGTCGATGCGGAAGCTTTCGTAAGTGTCGGTGGAGTCTTGCTTTCTGATTGCGGGAAGTAAACCGCCTCGGCTATACTTTCAGGTTTGCAATATGCTCGTAAAGCCCGCTGGGAGCGGAATCAATTTTAAGCCAAGCCGACTTGGCGCGGGTTCGTCCGGTCTAACCGTGGCGGACCACAACAAGGAGAGAAAAGTGAATTCTAGATTTGTAGTTCGGACCCTTGCCCTGGCGGTTACGGGCATCATGAGCACGGCAGCCGCTTGGGCACAATCACCGGCCTCGCCTGGCTCGGCCGCAGCCGGCAAGGTCGGCGTCATCAGCATTCGCCAGGCCATCGTTACCACCGCGGAGGGCAAGCTCGCTTCCGCCGAGCTGCAATCGAAGTTCGCTTCGCGGCAGAACGAAATCGAAAATCTCAACAAGCAAATCAGTGATTTGCAGCAGCGTCTTACCAGCAGCAGTGGCAAGCTCAGCCCGGAAGAAGAAGCCCGCCTCCGGCAACAGGGTCAGCGGCTCACCCAGCGCCTCGATCGCATGAACACCGAGTATCAGGAAGACGTTAACGCCGAGCAGGCCGACGTTATTGACCGCATCGGCCGCAAGATGGTGGATGTGCTCGACCGCTATTCCCGCGAAAACGGATACGTCGTCGTTCTGGATTCCTCCGCGCAGAACACTCCGATTCTCTTCGCTTCCACGCAGGTCGACGTTACACAAGACATTGTCCGCCTCTACGATCAGGCTTACCCGGTTAAGGCCGGGGCGACCACGCCGGCAAAGCCGGCTGCGCCAAAACCAGCCACGTCTCAGCCGCCTGCCGCCAAGCCATAACGAACGCATATTTCTCGTTCGTTTCCGGACTTTTTCAAAAGCGCCTCCGGTTGTGCCGGGGGCGCTTTTCTTTTGGTGCGGCCGCGTGGCGATGAATCGCGCCTCGAAATCCGGCGACAAGAAAACCTGAGCTTCGCCACGCTGGCCGTTTGGTCAGGTCGTGGAAGTAAATGGTCCTGTACCATTTCTCCGTTGCCTTCTTTTGCAGCAGCGTCTTATTGTTGTGGTGTAGCGCTTTTCTCCCGGGAATATGTCATCCATACTAGGCACTCGCCACACCATACAAAATTCCTCGCCCCTTGAGGGATCGGGGGCTTTCCGCGTACAGCAAGGGCAGCCTACCCTGAGGCAGCTCGCACGCCGCGAGTGGTGGCTTTGGGTGTCCGCTTCTCTCGTTGCCACGCTTTCGGCGGTGGCCTTCGTACTTACCTCTTTCCCTTCCTTGTTCCGGCATCGCGAGCATTTCTACGAAATGAGTCCCGAGCAGGCTCGCTGGGCCATCCTCTGCCTGCTTCTGCTGTTCAATGGCTGGATGCTTTACCGCGAATGGTTCTTCCGCCGCTGGAAAAGGCGATTGAGCGCTCAAACCGACCTCGTGGACGCGCAACCCGGCCAAGTTTTCGATCCTTCCGGAATCGATCCGGTCACCGGCTTGCACACGCGGGGTTTCATCGAGCAGCAGCTCGGCAAAGAGATTGCGCGCGCGCGGCGGCAGAATACGGCGCTGAGCCTGGCCACCATCCATCTGGACGAATTTACCGAGGTCACCAAACGCCATGGCCTGTCGGCAACGGACGCCGCTCTGAAAGAGCTCGCCCGGCGCATGAAAAAGGCCTGTCGCGGCTCCGATTTCCCCGCACGCCTTGCTGAGGACGATTTCCTGCTGGTGTTGCCTGAATGCAACTTGGGCGAAGTGAAATCGGTTTTGAACCGGATCGGCGCGCTTGAAGTGGTCTGCTCGGGCCGCAGGATCAATGTTGCCTACACCACCGGGTTTGTGGACTATCAACCCGGCGATATGCCCGGGGATTTGCTCAAGCGCGCCGCGCAACTCCTGCACCTCTACGAAAACGCCGCCAACGAAAGTTTTTCCTCCACGCTGGCTCCTCATTAGCCCTGAAAACCCACCAAGCCTAAACTTAGTGATGACTTGCCTAGGTCGGTCATTGCTTGCTGCTTGACGAGGAGAATAATCCGCTAGGCTGAACATTGTAGATACGGTAGGCTGCGCTCCATGTTCAAGCGGCTGGCCATTCTTGGGATCGCGGGGATCGTTTTCGTCCTGGGGGCCAACTATCTCTTGGTCTATACCCTCAAGCAGCAAGTCACGCGAGAGCGCGAGCGGCAAGATCAGAACTATTGGGGCGCTTACAATGCCATCGTGCAGTTCGGCCAGCATCCCGACAGTACGTCCAAGCAGAGGGCCAAAGCCGCGTTGGACGAGGCTTCGAGAAAAGGCCTGAGCAAGGCTCGCGCGAAAATTCTGCAAAATTATCTTGAGGACCTTGAGCGCTGTTATCAGGGCCAGCGTGATTCCTGCAAGCAGGTCAGCAGCGATATGAACGAAGCTCTTGGAGCGCCCGCCGGGCGTCAGTAGGCGATCAGGTAGCAAGACGTCCCCCACCCCCGGTGTTTTTGTGCAAAGAGTGTGGAAGTGATTGAAAAGAAATGAGTTGAGTTTTTGATCCTGCCAAAGAGTGCGCAAGAGTATGAAAGCAAAGAACTTGAATATAACGCCAGTGCTGACTGATGGCTGGCGAGTTCCCAGAATCGGCCCCCCCACCCCCTGGTTTTTCATAAGTGTCATTTAGGGCCTGCGGCCCGCGAAACCTCATGAAAATCATTCAGAGGTAAGTGTCGCTACCCTTCGATGGGGAACCCTACGGACCCGGGGATAGCGAGTACGCCGCTGGGCAGCGCTTATTGCGGCGGGTGATCGGAAGCGTGGGGAAACGCTTGGCGCAGTATGTGGTCGTCGATGGAGAATTCGCCACCGCACCGTTCCTGCATACCGCAGGAGAGCTCGGTCTCCGGGTGGTGGCACGGCTGAAAGACAACTTGCCGGAGTTATTCTCTACCGCCCAGCAGCGTTTTCCTTGCGGGCCTCCGACTGCGGTTTTCCAGCATGGACCGGATCGCGTGGAACTATGGGACGCGGAGGACTGCGATCCTTGGCAAACGCTCCACTGGGAAACCGTGCGGGTGTTCTTCTATCGCCAGCACAAGCCGAACGGCACAGTGGTGGAAGCCTATTGGCTAACGAATTTCCCCTGCTCCACAGTGGGCCCTCAGGCTCTATTTCGCATGGCCAAGAGCCGCTGGGAGATCGAGAACCAGGGCTTCAACGACGCCAAGAGTCGTCACGGCCTTGAGCATATCTGTCATCATCACGCCAACAGTCTGCTGATCGGCTGGCTCCTCACCATGCTAGCCTTGACCATCGAACGACTTTACCGACTCCGGTATCTCCACCGTGGCAAACATCCGGTGCACAGCAGCGCCCAGCTGCTGCTCTTCTTGTGGCTCAGTCTTTCCCGCCCGCGTGCCGCCGACAGCAGCTGACACCCAACAGGAAAAAACTGGATGTCTCCACTTCCCGCATACGAGCACGTCCCATAGCTAAAACCATTCGGAGGCCACAACCTCGAGCCAGAAGATCTGTCTGAAAATAGACTCGTTTCATCACCCTCAGCGCGTGTGCAAAAAATACTACTTCCGCCACTCCTTCTTTCCTGGCGTCCTATGAAGTTCCGAAATCGCTGGCTGGATACCAGGTGTGCGTCTTGATTGTAGGTGATTGACGAAAAGCTGCCTCCGCCATAGAATCCTGGAGTATTAATACTCTAGGAGGAGGTTTCTATGGCTGATTCTCTGGAAACACTGGAGCGGCAACGGGCTGAGATCCTCAGGCAGATGCAACATTTGGGGGATATGCGACGCGGCAGCGTCGTGGAGCAGTACCTGCGCTGTGGCAAGTCTCCCTGCTGTTGTAAGAGACCGGGCCACCCAGGCCATGGGCCGTACTTTGCCCTCACCTGCAAGGTGGCCGGAAAGACCAAGACGCGTCAGCTCCGCGCTGGCCCAGTTCTTGAGAAGGTAAGACGGGAGGTCCATGCCTTCCACCACTTTCGTGAGTTAAGTGAACGGCTCATCCAAATCAACGAGGAGATTTGCGAGCACCGGCGGGTCGAAGAACAGGTTGTAAAAAAAACCTCATGGCCACGTTCCGGGAGGAGATCGAGCAGGAAATCGAAGATTTCCTAGCGCGGGTCTTAAGGGATCAAGACAGGATGGGGCATTTGGATTTGGAGGCTCTGGAACTTGCCCTGCGCTCCTCGATGCATCAGATCGGCGGAGTGCTGCTGGAGAAATTGCTGAACTCCGACGAAGGAGGTTATGCCGGTACACGAACCAAATGCGGCCAGGGCCATCTGGCCGAGTTTGTGGAATACCGCCGCAAAGAAGTCCTTACGGTGCTTTCCAGGGTTGCTGTACAACGGGCCTATTATTACTGCTCGGTCTGTGCCGGTGGCGTCATCCCCAAGGATCAAGAGTTGGACATTGTGGGGACCTGCTTTAGTCCGGGCGTCCGTCGCCTGATGGGCCACGTGGGAGGCAAAGACTCCTTCGCCGAGGGACGCAAGGATCTGGAAGAATTGGCGGGGATTATGGTCAAAACGAAGTCGGTGGAACGAGTTTCGGAAGCTCTGGGCGGGCAGATCGAGTGTAGCTCTCAGCGGGAGCGTGAATTGGCTCTGAGCGGCAAGCTGGTGAGCTTCCAGCCCGTACCCCTGCTCTACTTGGCTCTGGATGGGACCGGGGTGCCGGTCGTGTCGCGGGAGACGGAAGGACGCAAGGGTAAGGATCCGACTGGCAAGGCCAAAACCCGGGAAGCCAAGCTCGGGTGTGTCTTCACGCAAACCAAGGTGGACGAGGAGGGTTATCCGGTCCGCGATCCGGAGTCTACCACCTATGTTGGAGCGATCGAAACGGCAGAGGAGTTTGGCCGACGGATTTATGCCGAGGCCGTACGCCGAGGTCAGGCGCGAGCGGTGAAGGTCATCGTGCTCGGCGACGGAGCACGTTGGATCTGGGGAATCGCGGAAGAACACTTTCCTGGAGCGCTACAGATCGTCGACCTGTATCACGCCCGGGAACACTTAGCCAATCTCGCCAAAATCGTATACGAAGTGGGTAGTCTGCGATGGAAACAGTGGCTGGCCACGCGCATAGAAGAACTTGATGCCGGTAACGTCGAAACGCTAGTGCTCTCTTTGCAGCGACTGCGGCCCCAAGACAGGACCGTAAAGGATCAGACCGACAAGGCCATCGATTACTTCCAGACCAACCGCCAACGGATGCGCTATGCCGATTTCCGCAGACAAGGATTATTCGTCGGGTCGGGCGTCATCGAGGCGGGCTGTAAAACGATCATTGGACAACGACTCAAGCGCTCCGGAATGCACTGGACCGTCCGGGGCGCCAACCCCATCATCGCCCTGCGCTGTTGCCGGATGAGTGGCCGCTGGGAGGAATTCTGGGAGGCTCGCTCGGCCAAGACCAGCTGACACCCACGAATTTGTCGCACACCTGTTTGCAGGACACTTGAAACAGCA
>Ga0179587_10000709_pt1 | contig 14186 bp, 12 predicted proteins | sample CZODoug2_1_08_16_FD_185932 | JGI IMG/M metagenome (GOLD analysis project Ga0179587, IMG submission 185932) | Vadose zone soil fungal communities from Angelo Coast Range Reserve, California, USA - CZODoug2_1_08_16fungal | ecosystem: Environmental > Terrestrial > Soil > Vadose zone | place: USA...
CCCTGAATATATCCCCGGTCCGCACCTCCTTCGAGAGTCCCTGGCAGAACGGTGTAGCGGAGCGTTGGATCGAAAGTTGCCGACAAGACCTACTGGACCACATTGTCGCGGTGAATGAACGCCATCTGAAGCGATTGCTCTCCGAGTATGTTCGTTACCACCATGAGGACCGCACGCATCTTGGGTTGGGGAAGGGAACCCCGGACTACAGAATTCGCTCCACCGCCTCGGGGCGCGTTCTTTCTCATGATCGACTGGGCGGGCTGCATCATCGTTACGTCCGGGCTGCCTGATCCGGACCAACTTTTCACCCATCCTTATATATGTATGCCGGATGTGCCCAGGTCCTTGCCTAAAGAGAACCTTCGCGCTCCCCTCAAAGCAACTCTTAACCGAATCCAGGCCCTCTTTTCAATCTGAGGCGCTAGAGGAATCGCACCATTTTCTACGCGGATGAGGTTTTGGCGAGACACACGAGCGAAAAAGAGGGAAACGGTACAGCAAGGGATTTAGGCAGCGAACTGGTGGAAAATGAAGAGCTGCGACAACATCACCAGGCCTTCGCGGAGACTCGGGATAAGTCGCAATCGGCTCCACCACTGGCGCAATCGATTTGATGAGTCCGGGCCTTCACTACTCAATTTGAATATGCTGTTAAAAGGCATGCGGCAGAACTTCTATGAGATCTTCTTTGCAGTCGTACCGTCGTACTAACGTTAGAAACATATTGCATGCGTGGAAGAAAAAAGTTTCACTTGCTTTTGGGCCTCGGCCTTTGCTAACGTGCGTCTCAGAAATTGCAGCTGAGAAGTCGCCCCTGTTGGGGCGGCAACCTACCCGCTCTCAGCTGTCGTGACGGAGGGCCTCCCAAGCCCCTACTTTTAGTTCTGCTCTCCTAACCCAGTCCTTTGAAGTTAGTTTAACGGGCGTGTGTACTCGCGGAGGCCATTGTGGCGGACCGAGTGCTTTTTTATTGCCAGCACGTTCTCGGCATCGGGCACCTTGTGCGTAGCGCCGAGATCGTGAGGGAGCTGTCCCGCAATTCTCAGATTCTCTTCATCTCCGGGGGAGAGAAACCGGACGGTTTTCGATTTCCGGAGCATGAAAATATTGACATCCTGCAGCTTCCACCGCTGAAAACGGATCCCGATTTTTCAAATCTCCAGGTGTGTGGTTCCTCGCGAAGCATGGACGAAACCAAGACGCTTCGCCGCCGACTGTTGCTGCAAGCCTTTGCTGACTTCCAGCCGGATGTAATGGTGACCGAGCTGTTCCCTTTCGGGCGCAAACAATTCCGTTTTGAGCTGCTCCCCGTGCTGGAGCATGTCCGGCAGCAGTCCCGCAGAACGATGGTGGTCTCGAGTGTCCGGGACATCCTGGTTACAAGAAGGGATCAGGAAGAGTACGAGCAGAGAGTCTGCGATCTTGTGAATACTTTTTACGATTTGATTCTGGTCCATGGCGATAAAAACTTTCAGAAGTTTGATGAGACGTTTTCGCATGTGAACGATCTGCGCTGTCCTGTGGCCTACACCGGCTATGTTGTACAGCAGAAGGATCCCAACACGACGGAAGCGTGCCGTTTACTGTTGAGCGAACAAGGGCAGCCCATGATCGTCGCAAGCAATGGCAGTGGGCAGTATCTAACGGGCCAAATGCTTTTGGAGACCGTTTTGCGCGCCGCCCAACTTATGCAGAGCCGGATTCCTCATGAATTCCATGTTTTCGCCGGCCCCTTGATGCCGGAAGAGGCTTACAGGCATCTGCAAGCTTTAGCGCGCGAGTCCGGGAACGTGAGGCTTTCTCGCTACACTCCAGATCTCGCAGCGGTGCTAAAGCGGGCCGAGGTATCCGTCAGCATGGCTGGCTACAACACTATGATGGACGTTTTGTCCAGTCGGGTACGCGCGTTGGTTTACCCGGTCACATCGAACGGCGATCAAGAACAATGCGTGCGAGCTGAAAGGCTGGCTAGAGCGGGAGTCATCGACGTGATCAGGACGGAGGAGCTTACACCAGAAGAATTAGCTCGCAAGATTGAGCGAGCTCTGAGCAAGACACCAACGCAGCTCACTGTGAATCGCGAGGGAGCCGCTAATAGCGCTCTTATATTGAAAAGATATCTCGCCGTACATCGTGAGTGCTTGCTCGACGCTCCGGAACTTGGTTCTGTTCGCAAGAAGGGAGCGTCAGACAGTGCCAAGCTACTGATTCAGGAAGAACAGGAAACTCCGAATAGGGAACCCTCATGCGGCTAATGGTCTATTCACATGATACGTTCGGGCTGGGAAATATTCGGCGGATGCTGGCCATTTGCAAGCACCTGCTTACGTCCATCCGTGATTTGTCCATCCTGATTGTGAGCGGGTCCCCCATGCTGCAGAGTTTCCGTGTAGAGCCCGGCATCGATTACATCAAGTTGCCCTGCCTCAAGCGTACCGAATTAGGGGAACTCGGCGTCCGTTTCCTAGACTTGGATGTAACTGAAATCGTTCACCTCCGGCGTGAGCTAATTCTCTCCACCGTCATGAGCTATCGCCCGGACGTTATTCTCGTGGACAAGAAGCCTGATGGTCTCGCCGGCGAGCTGGAGCCGAGCCTGCGGCACATCAAGTGCAGTCTGCCCCAAACACGAATCCACCTAGTGCTGCGTGACATTCTCGACTCTCCCAGCGCCACTGTGGACGCTTGGACGCGCCAGGGGTATTACAACATCCTGCGATGGTTTTACGACCGCGTGCTTGTCCTTGGGGACAAAAGCATCTTCGATGTTTGCGAGGAATATCAATTTCCGCAGGGTCTGCGGGAAAAGGTCCATCATTGTGGTTACGTTCAGCGCCAGCTTCCTGGACGTTCGCGCTCCGAGATCCGTAAGGAGCTCGGCGTTGCGGAAGAGGAGCACTTGGTCTTCGTAACGGCAGGTGGAGGTGAGGATGGCTACGAGCTGTTCTCCGCTTCACTGGCGGCCACTAGCAGCCTAGCCCAAAGGCTCCCGCTCAAGACTCTTCTGGTTACAGGCCCCGAACTCGGTACAGAACGGACCCAGACCATTTACAGGGCAGCGCAGTCCTGCGGTGGATTGCAGGTCATCGAGTTCACAGACGACGTAATGAGTTACATGAATGCAGCCGACATCGTCGTTTCCATGGCTGGCTACAATACCATCTGCGAACTACTTACCCTCACGAAGAGATCCATCGTGGTTCCCCGCGTTAGGCCTGTCGAGGAACAGAAGATCCGCGCCGAGCGGCTGGCCGGCTTCCGAGCGTTTCGAACCATTCTTCCCGATGAAATTACGCCACTCATTCTGGAAAGCGCAATCGAGGAAGAGCTGCAACTAGCACAGAGCAGAGTGCCGGTGCCCACTTGCATTGATCTCGGTGCACTTCCGCGTATTACCGCGATGCTTCAACGGGACGCATCGAGTACCGTTTCCGATCTTGAGTCGGCGGCCATCCGGGAACTGCTGGCGCCGACGGGGAGTGAATGGTGAGCGAACGTCTGCGCGTTGCCTATCTTGTGAAGACGTTTCCTCGGCTTTCGGAAACGTTCATCCTGAACGAGATTCTGGGTGTCGAAGAGCTCGGCTTGGAACTTGAGATATTCTCCCTGCGTAGACTACCGCCGGAAAGTGAACCGGTGCATCCGGATGTTGCCAAGGTCAAAGGACCTGTCAGATACATCCCATCGTTCATCCGGCCTCTTTGGCCTCCCGGTCTGGCTTTGCTGCTATTTTCCCATTTGGCGCTTCTGCTTGCTGCGCCGCAGCGATATTTCGCCGCCGTGCGGTTTCATTTCAGCTCTGGCAATCATCCGCGGCTCAAGGATTTCCTGCAAGCTGGCTATCTTGCCAGGACCCTGCTAAGAGGCAAATTCACGCACTTGCACGCTCACTTCGCCAACCTGCCCACGACGGTGGCCGAAATCGTAAAACGACTCACCGGGATTCGTTACAGCTTCACAGCCCACGCGAAAGACGTCTACCTTACGATGCCTTCGGAGTTAACCAGGAAGATTAAGGAAGCCGAATGCGTGCTGACCTGCACGGCGGTCAATCAGCGTTACTTAGCTGGACTGGCGGACCAAGGTACGCCGGTACGCCTGGCTTACCATGGCGTTGATGTCCACCGATTTCAGGCACTCCGGTCAGGAGATCCGCCGCGGAATGGTGATGAAGTCCCTCTTATTCTGAGTGTCGCGCGCCTTTGCGAGAAAAAGGGCCTCGAATTCCTTATCGAGGCATGCCGCATCCTGGTTGATCGCGGCATTACTTTTCAATGCCGAATTGTAGGCTATGGGCCCCTCGAGGATAAATTGAAGGAAATGATAGCCAGTCTGGCTTTGCGAGACAGGGTATTCCTGCCGGGAAAGATGACCCAGGATCAGCTGGCTGAGCTATATCCACAGGCGGACCTCTTCGTGCTTCCTTGTCAGGTTCTGAAAAACGGAGACCAGGACGGAATCCCTAACGTTCTGTTCGAAGCCATGGTCTGCGGGGTGCCGATAATTTCTACCGAGGTTGCCGGCGTACGCGAGCTCATTGAACATCAAAAGAACGGCCTCCTTGTGGAACAGCGCAACTCATATGCTCTCGCCGACGCCATGGAACTCCTAATCGGTTCCCCGGAGTTGAGGAACGAGCTAGCCCGCAAGGGACGCCAAACTGTGCTTGGGAGTTTCACGCGGGAGTCCAGTGCGCGTAACGTTTACAACATTTTTTCGTCGGTGCTGGGTTCCGCCCAGTCCAGTGACATCCTGCGGAAGCAGGCCGGTATGACTGTCTCGGAATACAGGGAAGTATGACTCGCCCGACTCCAACGCCACGACGGGCTGTAGCGGGGTGGCTTACGTTGATCCGCGCCTTCCACCCGGAGATAGCGCGGGAGCGACGGCTAATTTGGTTGTCCGCCGCCGCTGTGCTCGGTGGCGTGGTCTTGCGCGCGCTCGAACCGTGGCCGCTGAAATTTATTTATAACGCCCTTTTTCTGGGTCACAAGCACGGGATGTCCCTGGCCCTCCTGCAGGGTTTGTCACTCGAAATCCAAGTGGCCGTTTATACCGCCAGCATGGTTGTGATAACGGGGCTCGCGGCGACTCTCGAGTACGTGAGCACAGTGACGATGGGTGTAGCCGCTTCGCGCATCCTGGCGGACATTCGAGGACACCTCTTCCGGCACCTTTCGAATCTATCTGTCTCCTTTCACGGACGCAACAGGACGGGCGACCTCATCACCCACGTGACTTACGACGTGGACCGCATGCGAGAAGTGACCGTCTCTTCTCTTCTCCCTTTCTTAGTCAATGTGTTGACCCTCACAGCGATGTTGGGAGTGATGCTGTGGATGAACTGGAAGCTGGGCTGCATTGTGGCAGTCGTGTTTCCCGTGTTCTTCCTCGCAGTGGATCGCCTCATGACACGCATTAAAGAAGTTGCCCGGGAGCAACGTCGCCGGGAAGGATCCGTGGCCTCGGCGACGGCAGAGACCATCGGGTCCATTCGCACGGTGCAGGCGCTATCGTTGCAGTCCCGATTCATGGATATCTTCTCCGTCGCCAACCGTAGAAGTCTTCTGGCAGGAAATAAGGCGCAGCAGCTCTCTGCCGGGCTCGAGCGCATCATCGATCTGCTGGCCACTTCCACTACAGCGCTGGTGCTCTGGTTTGGAGTTCGCAATGTGCTTAAGGGCCAACTCACTCCAGGCGACCTTATCGTTTTTACTACCTACCTGCGAACTGGCTTCAAGCCCATCCGCCAACTTGCAAAGTATTTGGGGCAAATTGCGCGAGCGCTTGCCTCCGGAGACCGGATCCTCGGCCTGCTGACCACCCCTCTCGAAATCAAGGATGAAGTGGATGCGGTGGTTGCGCCGCCGTTTAAGGGACACATCCTTTTCGAGAACGTGTCTTTCGAATACGAACCGCAGCGAGTGGCACTCCGGAACGTCAGTTTTGAGGTGAAGCCAGGCCAAAAGGTGGTTCTGGCCGGCCCCTCGGGTAGCGGCAAATCCACCATCGCAAGCCTGCTGTTACGCCTCCACGATCCCTGCGAGGGCAGAATTCTGATTGATGGCAAGGATATACGTTCGTACACGCTGGAGTCCCTGCGTTCCCAGATCAGCATCGTGATGCAAGATAGCCCGCTGTTCGCTCTGAGCGTGCAGGACAACATTGCGCTGGGTAAGACGGCCGGAACTCCTCAAGAAGTCATTCAGGCCGCGCAAATTGCGAATGCTCATGACTTCGTCATCCAGATGCCGAAGCAGTACGACACCGTGCTTGGCGAACGGGGCGCTACTTTGTCCGGTGGTCAGCGCCAACGCATCGCGATAGCGCGCGCCGCTATCCGTCGGTCCCCCATTGTCATCCTTGATGAGCCCACCATCGGGCTGGACGGGAAGAACGAACGGGAAGTCTCAGCCGCCTTGGATCGCCTTAGCGAAAATTCTACAACGTTGCTCATCACTCATGACCTTCGATCTGCGGAAGACGCAGATCTTGTCTTGTTTCTCTCGGAAGGCCGCATCGTGGAAGCCGGCACAGCCGAGAGCCTGATGTCCTTGGACCGTGAGTTTGCTGCAATGGTTCACCGCCGGAAGCTTTCCAACCTGCACCGGGAGGTAGCCCGTGCGCGCAATGCCTGAAACTCAAGTTTGGCTCTTGCGTCATGGCGCAAGCACCTTCAATGCCCAACATCGGTGCCAGGGGTGTTGCGACGAGCCCGAACTGACCCCGCAGGGGCGAGAGGAGGCCTGCTTTAGTGGGGAGCGACTTTCTTCGGAATGGATTGAAGCCATCATTAGTAGCCCGTTACGGCGCGCCTCTGATACTGCCGAGCAAGTTGCAAAAGCGATTGTTGCGCAGGGCTGCAAAATCACGTTCGAAACCGATGCCCGGTTGCGAGAGATCGAACTTTACGGGTGGGAAGGTTTGCCGCTTGAAGGAATACCTCGTCGCTTTCCTGAACAATACCGCGATTGGCGCCTCCGACCGGGCGAGTTTCGCATGGAGTTGGCTAATAATGTGGTTCTATACCCCGTTCGCAGCCTTTATGATCAAGTCCGCTTGTTTTGGAATTATCTCCTCACAGCTTACGCTGGCAAGTCCATCCTATTGGTGTCGCACGGCGGAACTATACGCGCGCTCATCGCCACGGCTCTCGGTCTCGGCGCGGCGAATTTCCACAGTTTCCAACAATCCAATTGTGGCCTCAGCCGGCTCCGCTTTCCGTCTGATTCGCAGCAAGCGAGACTGGACCTCCTGAATGACACCACCCATCTTGGCGAGCGGCTTCCCAAGCTCAAAGAAGGGCGCCGCGGGATACGCTTCCTTTTCATGCCAGTGAGCGACTTAAATCATGCTGACATCGAGAGTCTCGCCTCAGCCCTCGAGGGCATTGTCATCGACAATCTCATCGCTGTGGGCTCGACTGCACGCAATGTGGCGGGTCAGCTCTTTCCATACCACTCTGATTCCTTTCGGGTGGTTTCCGAGGCCGCAGCGGAAACTGTCGTTGACCAGATGCTTCACTACGACTCTGGAGACCAACTTCGACACGTTGTCATCCTTGGTACCTTGGCGGTTTTGCGGCATACGCTTCGGCAGCAACTAGGCATTTCGGAGGCTGCAGCAGAATCCTTGGACTTGCGCCCACTCGAAATTACTTCCGTTCATCGGCCGGAGAACAAAGCCCCTTCGGTATTGCAAACAGTGAACATGTTGAAAGCAGTTCCAAGTCTGGTGGGGTATAGGCCATGAGAGTTTTGATTACGGGAGCGGCGGGCTTTATCGGCTTTCATCTTTCGAAGCGCTTGTTGGATGAGGACTGCCAAGTATTGGGAATCGATAATCTCAATAATTACTACGACACGAATCTGAAAAAGGCCCGATTGGCTCAACTTCCTCAGACATCGCGGTTCATTTTTGATCAGTTGGACCTAGCCGATGGGGGAAATCTCTGCCGTTTGGTTGCGGATTTCGAACCGGAAGTGGTTGTCAATCTGGCGGCCCAGGCCGGCGTACGGTACTCCCTGGAGAATCCACTCGCCTACGTGAACAGTAATCTCGTCGGGTTCGTCAATCTGATGGAAGCCTGCACACGGGCTGCAAGCCTGCGCCACTTTGTGTTTGCTTCGTCCAGTTCCGTTTACGGAGCCAACCGCAAGGTGCCCTTCTCCGAGCATGACAGCGTTGACCATCCGATTTCTCTATATGCCGCCACGAAGAAATCGAACGAATTAATCGCCCACTCCTATAGCCATCTCTACGACATGCCTGTCACGGGCCTTCGTTTTTTCACTGTATACGGGCCTTGGGGTCGCCCTGATATGGGCTACTTTAAGTTTACCGATGCGATTGTCCGCGGTAAGCCCATCGAGATTTACAACCACGGCCGGATGCAGCGGGACTTCACCTATATCGATGACGTCGTGGAAGCTATTGTGCGTGTGCTCGAATCTCCGCCAAAACGAAGCGTTCTGCAAGAGACTGCCGGAGCGTTTCTTAGCAATGCGCGGTACAAAATTTACAACTTGGGGAACCATCAGCCGGTCGACCTGCTTAAGTTCATCGAGATTATCGAGCAGGCCTTAGGCATCGAGGCTCGCAGGACTTTTCTCCCGATGCAGCCCGGAGATGTGGTTTCCACGTACGCACAGATGGACGATTTGTATGAAGCCACGGGATTCCGGCCCACGACTCCCGTTGAGGAGGGATTACCGAAATTCGTCCAATGGTATCGCGAATACTACGCCACCACAGGGCAGTTGGCATGCCTAGCACATTCTTGAGAGCAGAATGTTTCTTGTGGTCCTTGCACGCAGCTTGTCGCTCGTGGTTGCGCCCGTCATGCTGCGGCCGGGCCCGATACCGATTCCGCGCGTTCAGGCCGTTGACCATACTAACTGTTTGCTATGCGGTTCTGGCAGGCTTTGCGTTCGGACAGGGCACGGGAGCGCTGCGAGGCACGGTCAAAGACTCCTCGGGGCAAATTGTAGTCGGAGCCGATGTAAAACTCCGAAACCCGGCCACCGGCGAAGAACTCTCGACCAGTTCCGACGAGGAAGGTCGCTTCCGATTTAAAGGGCTCGTTTTGGGCAACTACCTTCTCGTCGTAACTAACCCAGGCTTCAAACCCGCAGAGCTGCCCGTCAGCGTTGGAGATCAGAATGAAGATAAACTGCGCGTAGTGCTGCAAGTTGCCTCAGACACCGAGAGCGTGAGGGTCTCTGCGAATGACGTTAACGTGCCCTTGGCGTCGCAAAATGCCGATGCCATTGAGTTCGATCGCCGCTGGATGGAGAATCTGCCCTCGAAAGAAGCTGATCCGCTAGCTGTGCCTTCTCTCTTTTTGAATCCGGCAGCCGCCGGCTCGCTGGGCCCCATGATCCTCGTTGACGGAGTGGAATCCAGCGCTCTGGAAGTGCCCCTAACGAGCATCAAGAGGATCCTCGTAAACAAGAGTCCCTATTCGGCCGAGTTTGCACGGCCAGGACGCGGGCGGATCGAAGTGTTCACGCGAAAAGGCAATCTCCGCGATTATCATGGTAACGTCACGTTCCTGCTGCGGAACTCCGCCCTGGACGCGCGCAACGCCTTTGCAGATGTGCGGCCGCCGTCACAACGAGAAATCGCCGAGGCAGAACTCGATGGACCGCTCGGCCCGAGAGCACGGCTTCTACTGGCCGGTCGGTATTTCACGAGCGACGACAGTAGTGTAGTCCACGCTCACACGCCCACGGGCTTGCTGGTAGAGAATGTGGATGTTCCCGGACACAATACCCGGCTTTTCGGTCGGTTCGAGTTTGACTTGACTCCGAAACACACGCTGACGGTCATTTATAAATTCAAGAACAAATCCCAGCACAATGAGGGAATACGCAGCTTCGATCTCCCTGAGCGCGCCACCGATTTTTCCATTCACGAGAGTGAAGTGAAGGTATTCGAGCGCGCGATCCTCTCTCCCCGGTTTCTAAATGATCTGCGCCTGACTTACAAAGACGAGCCCCAGCAAACAACGAGCATTTCAAGTCAGCAGGCGATCATTGTGTTGGGGGCCTTCAACTCCGGGGGAGCGCAAATCACACAACTACAAGAAGAAAAAGCAGCAGCAATTCAGGATGTTGCCACGGTAGGTTGGGGGAAACAGACAATCACGTTTGGAGGAGGGGCGCGGCCTCGATTCTTTCATGTGACCGATAGTTCGAACTTTGCGGGCACGTTCACTTTTGCCAGCCTGGCTTCCTATTCCGCTGGGCAGCCTGAGCTCTTCAGCATGACCCAGGGGAACCCCCGGATCTCTTTCGCGCAAAAGGAGTACTACACCTTCCTCCAAGACGAAGTGCAAGTCCGCCCCTCATTCTCCCTGTCACTAGGTTTCCGCTACGAGTGGCAATCCAACGTCGATTACCGGAACAATTTTGCGCCGCGCGTGGCCTTTGCCTATGCCCCCGGCCAGCGTCCAACAGTCCTACGCGGAGGATTCGGAATTTTCTATGACCGTCAACCTGACATCCTGCAGCAGCAGGCCGCCCTTTACGGTGGGACGCAAGGCCACCAGATCGTCTTAAACAATCCGGGTTACCCGGTTCCCTTTGACCCTGCATCGCCGCCGCCCCCGAGTTTATTGCGGATCGCCCCAGGCATCCGGACTCCCTACCTGATGCAATCCAGCATCGGAGTCGAACGCAAGCTTGGCCGAGGCAAGAACCTCCTCGCGATTGACTACACCATGACACGCGGCATAAGGCTCTACCGCACCCGAAACATCAATGCGCCGCTGCCTACCACCGGGTCAACACCAAACCCGAATTTTGGGAATATCGATCAATTTGAATCTTCAGGTAGGTCACGCAGCAACGGTCTCACCGCATCTTTGCAGACCGCTGTGAGAAACAGAGTGAATCTGCTCGCCCAGTACACTTTTTCCAAAAGTATGGACGATACCAGTGGATATGCTTCGCTGCCTGCCAATAACTACGACCTACGTCCGGAATACGGCCGCTCAGACTATGACCGCCGCCACCGTTTCAACCTAATTGGCACCTACCATCTCTACAAGGGCTTCAGGGCTGGAACGGTTGTCAATCTCAGTTCCGGAATACCCTTCAATATCACCACCGGCTACCTTAACAAGGGCGATCTGATCGCTACTGCCCGCCCACCGGGAATTGGACGCAATGCAGGAGCAGGGCCAGGTTACGCCAGTGTCGACTTTCATCTTGCAAAGCGGATCAACTTTCGCAGAACCGAGGCCCAAAACGGTAATGCTGCGTTCGCGGGAAGAAGCCGAGAGGCTGGATTGTCTGGCACCGGCGGGGGAGGCAGCGAGGACCGTGTGTCTCAATTGGAGTTCGCGATTGATGCTTTCAACGCCTTCAACCATACCAATTTCAAGAACTATGTCGGCACACTAACCTCACCATTCTTCGGGCGAGCCAACGCAGCGAATCCGCCACGCCAGGTACAAGTTACGGCCAGATACCACTTTTGAATTGTCAGGATTTAGCGCATCTGTCTGCCACCATTTCGTAAAGCTAGCTCGGCCATCTGCCGTGCTCCTCTTCGGCTTGCTTGAGACGCGATTCGATCAGATTCGATATCGTGCGCGCCGACCTCAGATTCGCAGATCTGTCGCGACGCGTGGATTGGCGAAAGCTAAACTAGATCAAAACCCCGCAACCACCAACGCACGGATGGGCCAACGCCTAGTTGGTCGGCGATTCGGAGGTAATCCAGTTGAGCATCGTGGATAAGTCCAGGGAAGCGTGCAACTGGCGTTTGCCAGACAGGATGCAAAGGAACGGGGGGAGAGAGATGATGCTGGGTGCCGGTCGGATGACAGCTACAGCCCGCGCCGACATTGGTGCTCGAGGTTCAAGCCCGACGGTGAAGCGTGGGTCCGAGGTTTGCGTACAGACGTGTGATGACTGTCCCTAACGAAATTTCCGTGCACCTAGTTCAGATGCCATTCCCCGAGGCGAACCGCAAAACCCGAGCAGTTTGTGGCCCAGCTTGGGTCTCGCGAATGAAATCCGCCGAGGCATGAGCGCGCAAGCGAGCACAGTCCGGACACTGATTTCAGAGCCCCAAGGAGAAGCAGCGCGCAGCCTGGTAGACTCTGGCTTTTTAGGCAGCCCGTCGTTCGTAGCGGTGGTGCAGTCCGCCGACGAGGGGTAGCGCTACGACGGATCCCATTTCCGGCGGCTGAATCGCTCGTGGCTCCGGCGAGTCCTTCCCCAATGAAAGATGTGTTCTTGATCGGTGATAGTAATCGAAATACGAATTGAGGGTTCGTCGTAACGCGTTTTCCTGGAACACGATCACATGATCGAGGCACTCGCGTCGAATGGATCCAATCACTCGCTCTACATAGGCTCGCTGCCAAGGCGAGCGTGGTGAGGACAGGACTTCGCAAATGCCCACGTCTCGAACTTGTTTTTGGAAGTCGTCGCCAAAGATCCTATCGCGGTCCCGCAGAATGTAACGCGGGGTTTGGTCAAAGGGAAATGCCTCCCGCAGTTGCTGTCCCGTCCACTCCGCGGTCGGCTGGGCGGTCACATTGAGTGCAGAATACGGCGCCGGTCATGGGCCAACACCAGAAACACGTAAAGGACCTGGAAGCGCACAGTTGGCACCGTGAAGAAGTCTATGGAGACCAGCTGCTGGGCATGATTCTCTAGAAATGTGCGCCAAGTTTGAGATGGCGGTTTGCGGCTGCGCACCATGTATTTGCTGACGCTGCTCTCGCCGATGTCGAGCTTGAGCAGCTCACCGTGGATCCGTGGTGCTCCCCAAGAAGAATTCTCTCGACACATCCTGCGGATTAGATCTCGGACCTCACGGGAAATGACAGGTCGTCCCGGTTGGCCGTGCCGCACCTTCCAGGTCCAGAAAAGACGAAAGCCCTTGCGATGCCAGGACACGACCGTTTCGGGCTTGACGATGGACAGCGCCGAGCGCCAGTCGCTCCAGGTGCGGGAGAGCCAGACCCATAATAGGCGGTCCACAGGAGTCAATTTCGGGCGATTTCTCGTAGATCGCTGAAGCACGCCAATTTGGTGGCGCAGAGCGAGGTTCTCCAGCTGGAGGGCAGCACGCGAATGGAAGATCGAAGACAGAATTGCGAAAATTGACGTGAGAGAAATAGGCATCGGGGAGAACTAGGAAAGGAGTATAAGCTCTATCCGCTCAGATGTTTCGAGGTTTTCGAGAGGCACAATGCTCTCGTCATCGGGATAGTGGATTTTCAGCCATCCGGAAATCTGTTCCGGCGACCAATCCAACATCAGTTTACTCGCAACGATCTTCTGCAACCTCACCTGGTTCGCAAGCAAGCAGCGCTTGGGCCGCAAAGCCGATTCCCAGGCTTCGGAATCGGCTTCATTGGCTCGATACTCAGGACGGCCTCCATGGCGTGCGACCTCGCGGCTCACTGTTGACGCAACTCGATCCAGGCGTTTAGCTATCTCGCGAATCGACGAACCGCAAGCGAGCCCTCGAGAGATCTCCTCGCGCTCACGCGGCGTGAGCGCGAGGAGCGAGCGCCGCCGGACCGCCGGAACAAACCCACCGTGACGCGACACCAGACAACGAATGGACGAATGCTCCTTGCCGAAGGCGCGCCCGATCTTATGCAACGAATCTCCCGCCTTCCAACGGCGCCACACGTCCCTCTTTTGCGCCGCCGAAAGCCCAAACCGTTTCCCTTGGGTCATAAGCACCACCTTTAGTGAAAAGATTTATATCAGATGGTGTTGCATCGACCGGTTGAGCTGGCAGGGGTAATCGGAAATGTAAAGTAGTACTTCACATTGACGGTATCGCCGTCAGAGTTATCGTGAAGGTCTCTAAACGCATTGCCGGTACCTGTTGCCGTCAAATGGGCCCACCGTCGTTCTTGCTGAGAAGCCTCGTGGAGCCTCGTCGCCCGGCCCGTTTGACCAGTAAGAACGCCACGGTTCCGGCTCCCAAACCCGTTCCCGCTGTCGCCAGCGTCCAACCCAGCCCTTGCGGTTCTAGGAGCAAGAACATCGTCGCGAGAATGGCAAGATAACCGGTCATCACCCCCAGGATCTTGGCCATCGTTTTCAGCACATTCCATTTGGAGTCGGCTTCCGGCCCTTCGTAAGTGCCGCTCAGCTGCGTCATTTCCTCAGATTTGCATGACAGGTTGACACTCCACCACGTTG
>Ga0179587_10000710_pt1 | contig 14172 bp, 13 predicted proteins | sample CZODoug2_1_08_16_FD_185932 | JGI IMG/M metagenome (GOLD analysis project Ga0179587, IMG submission 185932) | Vadose zone soil fungal communities from Angelo Coast Range Reserve, California, USA - CZODoug2_1_08_16fungal | ecosystem: Environmental > Terrestrial > Soil > Vadose zone | place: USA...
GTTTCCACCTGCCCTACCTCTTGTTCGACTGGGCCCAGCGCTGCCGGGTTGATCACGTCGATGGGTTGTCCGCGTTCGAACGCAAGCACGCGGTCGAACTGATCGGAGAAATAATCGTCCAGTTGATCCAGCGCGACAAAGCCCAGATGGGGCGTGCACAGCGCATTGGGCAGCGCCAGCAACGGATCGCGTGCGTCCAGCACCGGCTCGTGCGCGAAGACGTCGAGCGCGGCCGAGCCCGGACGGCCGGCGCGCAAAGCCTCGACCAACGCGCCGGCTTCGATGAGCTCGGCGCGGCTGGTATTGACGAAGAGCGAGCCGGGCTGCATGCGCGCCAGATCCGCCCGGGTGATGCAGCCGCAGGTTTCCGGCGTCAGCCGCAGATGAATGGAGAGCACGTCGGATTGCGCAAACAGATTATCGGGGCCCGCGGCGATATCGAAGCCTTGCGCGCGGGCTTCCGCCTGCCCGCGCGCGCGCGACCAGACCAGCACCCCCATGCCGAAGGCCCGCCCATAGCCGGCCACGACCTTGCCGATGCGGCCGAAGCCGAAAATGCCAAGCCTGCGCCCATGCAGCACGCGGCCGATCTGGCGCTGCCAGGCACCGCCCTTGAGGCGCGCAACCTCGTCCGGGATGTGGCGCATGGCCGACATAATCAGTCCCCAGGTCAGCTCTGGGGTCGCCATGGAGGCCCGGTTCGCCGAGGCGCACACCGCGATGCCGCGCGCCGTGCAGGCGGCAACATCGATGTTCGGACAGGGCCCGCTGATGGTGATCAATCTGAGGCGAGGCAGACGCGCCACCAGCGCCGCTGAAATCGGCGTCCGCTCGCGCAGCAGCACGAGAGCCTCCACGTCCGTGAATCGTTGCGCCAGACCATCGACGTCGGCGACCGCATCGGTCCAGATCGAAACCGCGTGGGCAGACATTTTTGCAAACGATGGCAGCGTGCGCACGACGTCGGCATAGTCGTCGGGAATTCCGATCTTCATCATGGCTCCGTCGTTCACAAGCGGCAATCTCCGGGAACCGGTGCTGCCACCGCCCGGCTTGTCAGCATGATCGATTGTTTCGAGAATGTCGCGCAAGGCAACCGGATGAGACTGTTTCACTTCGCATGTCGGGGGCGCGCGTTTGCAGCGAAGCGATGATGTCAGCGCGAGTCATGGTAGACTATAGTACAAAAATATGATGCGCTTCCGCTACGGTTTCCGCTTTCAGGGACGCCTAGGCGGGGGAGCGCGGCGCGCTTAGCTTTGTCGGCGAGAGGAGCCCTCCATGTGTCGCAATATCAAGACTTTGCACAACTACCAGCCGCCCGCGACGGACCAGGAGATCCACGCCTCCGCCCTCCAATTCGTGCGCAAGCTGAGCGGCTTTACGCAGCCATCCAAGGCCAACCAGCCCGCTTTCGAGCGTGCCGTGGAGCAAGTGACCTCGGCGGCGCGCGAGCTGCTCGACGCTCTCGTGACCAACGCTCCTCCGCGCGATCGTGAAATCGAGTCCGCCAAGGCGCGGGCCAGATCAGCCAATCGTTTCCGCCCCTCCGAGGCGCCCTCGAGCGGTTGACCCATTGCGGGAGCGTCCGGGTGAGCGGCGTGCAATCGGATCAGCGCCCTAACGAACGCCAGCAGCCAGATCGAAACAGGGCTTCAATCGGGCGTTTTGCTGACCCAATGCGGCTGCGCTTCGTTCTCTGGCCGTTCCGCCGTTTCGCCGTCCTTGCCCTATGAGGCGGAACCGTTCTACATCTCGGTTGCACGCGCCTCAGCCTCGGCCGTGCCCGAAGACGGCGCTGACCGGGCGCGGCAAGATCTCTTGATGCGACACATCTCTTGATGCGACACAGTCTCTCTTGATGCGGCCGATCTCTTGATGCGACCGATGCGGGATTTCCGCACCGGCCCGATCGGATTGGTGCGTCCGTTCGCTCGGCCGAAGACCAGAATTTCACCAACGCACGGCCGTCGCGGTTCCCGCTGTGGTACGAGGGGCATAGCTGATGAATGAGATTGCTCGCGTTGTTAATCCAAGAAGCATCGCCGTGCAGGGCGGCACGGTTGGGGTCGTTTTGCGGCGCGAGGCCATGCAATGCCCACATTGGAGGAATGCCTTCGGCTCCGAGGCAAAGGATCGTCGGTACTATGAGCTGGTCGAGGACACGATCCATCAGGAGTTCGACTATCGGTACTTCACGATCCGGGACTGGAACGGCGCAATTTGCGGTGTCCAACCGTTCTTCATCCTCGATATGGATTTGCTCGCCGGAGCCAAGCCGCGGATCGGGCGACTGACGAATCTCATTCGCCGCCTTTGGCCGCGCTTCATGCATGCGCGTATGCTGATGGTGGGGTGCGCGGCGGGAGAGGGACACCTGGACGGCAAGGACGAATTCACGCGGGCCTCCAATGCCCGCCTGCTCGCGTCGGCGATCGTGAAGGAAGCGCGCGCCCTGAAGGCCGGGCTCATTGTGCTCAAGGAATTCCCCGCCAAGTATCGGCCGATGCTGGAATGCTTCGTGCACAACGACTTCACCCGCATACCAAGCCTTCCGAACGTTCGGCTCAACATCGAATATACGAGCTTCGAGGAATACATGAAGCGCGCCCTTAGCAGCGGCGCACGGACGAAATTGCGAAAAAAACTCAAGGCCACCGAGCACGCACAGCCGATCGAGCTGACAGTCGTCAACGACATCACGCCGATCATCGAGGAGGCCTACCCACTCTATCTACAAGTCTATCATCGCTCGAAACAGCACTTCGAAAGGGCAACGCAGGCATATTTTTGCGGCCTCGGCCACCGGATGGGCGACAAGGTCCGTTTCTTCCTCTGGCGCCAGAACGGCAAGCTCGTCGCCTTCGGCTCTTGCATCGTCCACGGCGACACGATGCATGCCGAGTATCTCGGCCTCGATTATGCGATCGCGATCGATCTTCACTTGTACCACTACACTTTCCGCGACCTGGTAAGCTGGGGGATCGCGGGCGGGTACAAATGGTTCCACAGCGGCAGCCTCAACTACGACCCCAAGCTGCACCTGCGATACCGGCTGGACCCGATCGATCTCTACGTGCGGCACACCTCGCCGATCTGCAATGCGGTGTTCCGACGGATTCTTCCCTGGCTCGAGCCGACCCGCTATGAAAAGACGCTGAAGCAATTCGCCAACTATGACGAGCTCTGGGCGTCGACCGGCGGCGGGAACGAGCAAGAGCAAGCTGCACCGCGCGTTTCTGACTCGACAAGACCGCGCTAGGAAGAGACCAATTGCGCAGGGCCGGCAGCCCTCTGTACCGTCGACACGCCGCAGCCTATCATGGTTTCATGCGCTGTGGGTCGGCAGCGTCGGTGCGAAGCTAGAGCGAAATCGCTTCAGATTGAAAATCGTGATTTCGCTCTAAGTATTTGTTCGGTCGCATGATCTTGTCCAAAAAGTCTGCAACTTTTCGGGATCATGCTCTAAGCGTTGTCGCCGGCAAGCGCCGCGCAGACCGCGTCCGTCACCTCTTTGGTCGTGGCCGTGCCGCCGAGATCCGGCGTGTGCAGGGACCTGTCCGCGGTCGCCCGTTCGATGGCCCGCAGCAATCGCGCCGCCGCACCCGTCTCGCCGAGATGCTCCAGCATCATGCTGCCTGACCAAAAGCTGGCGATCGGATTGGCAATGCCGCTGCCGGCGATGTCGAAGGCCGAGCCGTGGATGGGCTCGAACATCGATGGGAACCGACGTTCCGGATTGAGATTGGCGGTGGGAGCAAGGCCGAGCGAGCCCGCGAGCGCCGCCGCCAGGTCCGACAGGATGTCGGCCTGCAGGTTGGTGGCCACAATGGTGTCGAGGGTCTCGGGGCGCAGCACCATACGCATGGTCATGGCATCGACCAGCATCTTGTCCCAGGTGACGTCGGGAAAGTCGGCCGCCACCTCGGCCGCGATCTCGTCCCACATCACCATGGCGTGACGCTGGGCATTGGACTTGGTGACGACAGTGATGAGCTTGCGCGGACGCGAGCGCGCCACCGCGAAGGCGAAGCGCATGATGCGGGTCACCCCGCTGCGGGTAAATACGGCAACCTCGGTCGCAACCTCCTCCGGCAACCCGCGATGCACGCGCCCGCCCACGCCGGCATATTCGCCTTCGGAGTTCTCCCGCACGATCACCCAGTCGAGGTTCTGACCGGTCACGTGGCGCAATGGGCTCGTGATGCCGGGCAGCACACGCGTGGGCCGCACATTGGCGTATTGATCGAACGGCTGGCAGATCGCCAGCCGCAACCCCCAGAGCGTGACATGATCCGGCACATCAGGCGCTCCGACGGCACCGAAATAGATGGCATCATGCTGCTTGATCAAATCGAGCCCGTTCGCCGGCATCATCACGCCATGTTGCTTGTAGTAGGCCGAGCCCCAGTCGAAATGATCAAACCTTAACCGAAAGGCGCCGTCGCGCTCGGCGCAGAGCGCGAGAACCCTGATGCCGGCCGCGATGACCTCGACGCCGATGCCGTCTCCCGGGATGGCGGCGATTCTGTATTCACGCATGGGAACGGCCTTCTGTTTGGGATTTCCAGGCGACTCAAACATCATCAGGCAACGGCCTCACAAAGAAGGCCCCGATCATAGCGGATCTGTCGGCGGGCCTCCCTTTCAGCCCATACCGTCGACCTTGGTGGCCAGAAGAAAGCCGGCGGCGGCCGTCATGGCGCCAAGCAGCGTGCCCCACGCAATATCGATGATGGTCAATTGCAGCGTCCAGTTCCGCAGCGTCGCGTAGTTGCTCAAGTCGTAGGTCGTATAGGCGAAGAACCCGAAAAGTGCCCCAGACACTATTGCGTCAGTTGGCGATCCGTTCTTGAGTGCGGGAGCAACGGCAAAGATCAAAACACCGACCGGATACAGCAGGTAGAAGACGATTGCGGGCGGCAGATTGACACCGGAAAGGAGAATATCCCCGAGTGTCGGGCGGTAAACCCGGCTTACCATGCTGCCGAGCCAGATCATATCGGCCACCACGAGCGTAGCCAGCGCACCCGCATAGGCGGCGGAGTAAACCATCATTGCGGCCTCCATGTTGTCTCGAAACTCAGGTTACACACGATGGCCAGGTTGCCGGATGAGCGGGAACGGAAGGAACGCGCGGGTGCGCCGCTGATAGGCCCGGAAGACATCGCCGCGCGAGCGCAGCATGTGATCTTCAAGCGGGGGTACGCCGGAGACGTGGACGAGCACCCAATACATGCACGCCGGCGCCAGCAGAGCCAGCCAGCCGTAAGGGTTGTGACCCGAAGAATCGATGGCGATGAGCGGATAAGCGAGCCAGCCGAGCCACTCGAAAAAATAGTTGGGGTGCCGCGACCATCGCCACAGGCCGATGCCGCACACGGCCCCTTGCTTGGAAGGATCGGCCTTGAACCGCCGGAGCTGCCGATCGGCAATCGCTTCCCCGCTGATGGCCGCGGCCAGGATCGCGATACCGAGCACATCCTGAATTCGTAAGTCCGGATTGCCGTTCTGCGCCGCAAGCACGACCGAGATCACGAGCACAACGCCCACCATCGCCTGCGCCTGCAAGAACCAGAACATGCGGCGGGAGGCATTCGACTGCCATTCCACGACCAATTGGCGGTAACGCGGATCATCCCCGGCTGCGCGGGTTCGCGCAACAATATGGAGCCCCAGCCGCAGCGACCAAACCGCGACGAGGCCCGCCACCACGATCTGCCGCCAATGCGGCCAGGGTTCCGGTGCGGCGCCCTGTGCGGCTTCCTCTGCGGCTTCCTGCGCGAGCCGCGCCAAGGCCGCCAGGAAGGCCACACCGCCCACACCGAAGGTCCAAGACACATCAACCCAGCCCGAATTGCCGCTGGCCTCTTGGATACGCCATGCCGCCGCCATGACGGTGATGAGCGCGAACACGACACATCCCGACATGACGGCGAGCTGCAGCAGGCTCATGATCGGTCGTCACAAGCCTCTCGGAGTTTCGCACCGTTGCGAGCCGCGTTGCGCGCCATCAAAGGCGGACAAATGGTTGCATGAGCCGTCCCAGGAGACCGCTCAGCTTCAACTCGCCATGCATTGCAATCAGGCAAATGCAGTCATCTTCGCCCTCGACGGTCACGCGATGCTCCACCGCCTCATCGCCGAGATCAAAATCGCCGGGCCCGAAACGACCGCCGTCGTGGCTGAACGCGCCGGAGAGAACGCAGGTCATCTCGGTCCCGGTGTGGGAATGCGCAAGCATCTTCGTCCCCGGAGCAGCCTTGAGCAGGAACACGCGCGTATGAGCTGGCCGAGGCAGCTCGATCGGGCGCAGGTGCACGCGCGGGGCAACCCATTGCCAGTTCCCGAAAGGATACCGCTGAACAAATTTCGGCAGACCCGCAATCGCGACCTCGGGGGACGGCGCCGCGGTTTCGATTCTCACGGGATTGCGCGGTTCATCAAGACGCGCTTCGACGCGCGCCAGGGCGTCGCTCTCCATCGCGGCCGGCGGCAGGCTCGTCAAGACGGCTCCGCCGACTTGTTCCATCGAGCGAGCCCAGCCGCGACAGCGCGGACAAGAGGCAAGATGCGTGGCGATCGCGACGTGCAGGCCGAGATCAAGGGTACCGGCCGAGAACGCCGAAAGCGTCAAATCGTCGGGATGATGTTGAATCATCACAATGCCTCGCTCAGCAGACTGCGGAGACGGTTCATAGCTAAACGCAATCGTGACTTCACGGTGCCCAGCGGGATTGCCAGAATCTGGGCGATTTCCGCGTGCGCCTTCTCCTCAAAGAAAGACAGCTCAATAACGCGCATTTGATCGGGCAACAATTTCGTCAACGCAGCACGAACCTGTTCGTCGGACTGCGCGGCGGCAAGCAACGAGTCGGGGAGCGGCGACGCGTCGATCTGGAACTCTGCTTCGATCTCCGACGTTTCCATCGCACCGCCGCGTTGTTCGCGCCGAAAGGCGTCAATGCGCAGATTGCGCGCAATGGCAAAGATCCAGGCGTCGGCGCCCGCGCTCGACGGGTTGAACAACGCGGCCTTACGCCAGACCGTCAGCAAGGTTTCCTGAGCCAGTTCCTCGGCACGCGCCTCAGTCGCGCCCGAGCGCTGCATATAAGTCTTCACGCGCGGTGCAAAATATTCGAATAGGCCGGCGAAGGCCACGCGATCCTGATGCGTCGCGATGGCGCCGATAAGGCGGGCCCATTGCGCTTGATGCGAAGATATCTCGGCCTCAGCAGGCATGGTCGGCAAAGACCTCCGATCGCGGTCTTCGGCCGACGCCAATTGCCACATTGGTGCTACCAACAGCAAGACGGGCGGCAGGTGACAGCGGGGTTCGCACTGCATGCTCCTTAGAACGTCGCGGGCGGTAACTTGGATCACTCGCCGTGGGTGATCCAAATGGGCCGACCTCTCGTATTTCCCCTTTGAGGTGCGACTGGCAAGCGCGAGCCCGCCGCATATCGCAGCACCTCTAAGAGGGTTGAGCCGGCATGAAAAGCGACTTGCGCCTCAATATAGCAGTGATTGGAACCGGCATATCGGGCCTATCCGCGGCTTGGCTCTTGAGTCAGCGTCATGATGTAACCGTCTACGAGCGGGCTGACCGGGTCGGCGGCCACTCCAACACTATTCTAGCATCCGTCGGCGGTCGAAACATTCCTGTGGACACGGGGTTCATCGTATTCAACCGGCGGACCTATCCGAACCTGACGGCTCTGTTCGAGGTTCTGGGGGTTGCAACCGAGGCCTCCGACATGTCGTTCGCGGCCTCGCTGGACGACGGGGCGATCGAGTATTCCGGCACCGGCCTATCTGGCCTGTTCGCGCAGCCTGCCAATCTGGTTCGGCCTCGCTTCTGGTCGATGCTCTCCGATCTCTTGCGTTTCTACCGACAAGCATCACGTGACGCCGGCCTGATCGACGACGAGAGGATCAGTCTCGGCGACTATCTGGCGAAGGGCCGCTATGGTGACGCCTTTCGTGACCACCACATTCTGCCCATGGCGAGCGCCATCTGGTCGGCATTGCCCGCGGAAATTCTGTCCTATCCCGCGGCAACCTTCATACGGTTCTACCACAATCATGGCCTCCTCCAGCTGCGCCGTCGCCCGGCGTGGGAGACCGTGGTCGGCGGCAGCCGCAGCTATGTCGAGCGCCTTGCAGGTTCCTTTGCCAACCGTATCAACCTCGACACCGCCGCAGCCACCGTACGGCGCACCGCGCACGGGCCAATCGTCATCGACTCCAGAGGCCACGCCGCGCGCTACGACCACGTCGTGATGGCCACACACGCCGACCAAGCGCTGGCGGCGTTGGCAGATGCGAACACGAGCGAGCGCGAGCTCCTCGGCGCCTTTCGCTACAGCCGCAATCTGGCGGTGCTGCACTCCGATGCCGGCCTCATGCCGAAGCGGCGGGCGGTATGGTCGAGCTGGAACTATATCGGCGCGCGCGACACGGTTCGCGACGGCGTGTGCGTGACCTACTGGATGAACCGGCTGCAGTCTCTGGCCACTGATCGGCAGCTCTTTCTCACCCTCAATCCGCCGCGGCCGCCGCACAGCGGAACCCTGCTGCACAGCGAGGTCTACGAGCATCCGATCTTCGACACCAATGCGATCGCGGCTCAGCAAAGGCTCTGGCTGCTGCAAGGCGAGCGGAGCACGTGGTTCTGTGGCGCGTATTTCGGCGCAGGGTTTCACGAGGACGGACTGCAAGCGGGGCTGGCGGCGGCCGAGCAGCTCGGCGGATTGCGGCGCCCCTGGAGCGTGCCGGAGGAATCCGGCCGGATCGTGCTCACCGCCCGGAGCGCGGACGCCCGTAGGCGGGAGTTGCAGAAGTGAGCTTGCGGTCCTCCCTCTATGTCGGAACGATCATGCACCGGCGCATTCGCCCGCGCACCCATCATTTCCGCTACCGGGCGTTCTGGCTGCTGGTCGACCTGGACGAGCTGCCTTTCCTGTCGGCGACGCTCTGGCTGTTCTCCCACAACCGGCCCGGTGTCTTCAGCCTGTACGACACGGACCACGGGGACGGCACCACGACGCCGCTACGCCTCCAGATCGACCGCCAGCTCGGCGAAGTCGGGCTCGATATCGGCGATGGCCGCGTGCGCATGCTATGCATGCCCCGCACGCTCGGCTACGTATTCAACCCGCTCAGCGTCTACTTCTGCCACCGTGCAGACGGCACACTCGCCGCGCTGGTCTATCAGGTCCACAATACTTTCGGCGAGCGCCACAGCTATGTCATCCCGGTGACGCGGGGATGCGGCGCGGTCCATCAACAATGCGAGAAGTCTTTCTACGTCTCTCCGTTCATGGAGATGAACCTGCATTATGATTTTCGGATCATCGGTCCGGATGAGCAAATTGCCGTCGGTATGCGGGTCACCACGCCCGAGGGGCTCTTGTTCAATGCCGCGCTCGCCGGCAAGCGCAAAGAGCTCAGCGACGCAACGCTCATCCGCTTGTGCCTGACATTCCCCTTGCTCACCCTGAAAGTTATCGCAGCCATTCACTGGGAGGCTTTGCGCCTGTGGCTCAAGGGCATCCCCTACCGGCCGAGGCCCCCCGCGCTCGACACAACGGTGTCAGTCGTTCCCTTAACCCCGCGAAATTCGGATTGAACTTCATGTCCATGCAAAGCCAGCCGGCGGTCTCGCGGCCGCTCCTCTCGAGACATTCGCGTTCACTCGGTACCGGCCTGCTGCATCGCCTGGTCCCCGAATTGCAATGCGGTCGTCTGGTGATCGACACGCCGGCGGGAGAATGCCTGGCGATCGAAGGAAGGCAACCAGGCCCGCAAGCACGACTCACGATCCACAGCTGGAAATGTCTCTGGCGTCTGCTGGCTGGTGAGGACATCGGCTTTGCCGAGTCCTACATCGCCGGCGAATGGTCCTCGCCGGTCCTCGGCAAGCTTTTGGATCTCGCTGCACGCAATTCAATCGCAGCGGAGGCACCGATGCGCTGGCTGCGCACGCCGCCCCAACTCCACCTCAAATTGCGGCACGCTCTCAATCGCAATACTAAGCGCGGGAGCCGGCGCAATATTGCCGCCCATTACGACCTGGGAAATGAATTCTATGCACGCTGGCTGGACACCGGCATGAGCTATTCCGCGGCCCTGTTTTCCTCGCCCGAACAAACGTTGGAGGAGGCGCAGGACGCAAAGCTCGACTACGTGTTCGATCTTTTGGAAATGTCCGGCGGCGAACGGGTTCTCGAGATCGGCTGCGGCTGGGGCAGCTTGGCCGAGCGAATCATCAAGCGATTCGGCTGCAACCTTACCGGCCTCACCCTTTCCGCCAGGCAGCTGGAAGTAGCGCGCGCACGCCTTCGAAAGCTCGACCTGCTAGAGCACAGTGATCTTCGGTTGCAGGACTACCGCGACGTGCGTGGCATGTACGATCGCATCGTCTCGATCGAAATGCTGGAGGCCGTTGGAACTGCCTACTGGTCCACCTATTTCGAGCAATTGCGGGCCAATCTGCGTCCAGGCGGGATCGCGGTGCTGCAGGTCATCACGATCGATGAAAAGCGGTTCGGGGACTATCAACGACGGCCTGATTTTATACAGAAATACATCTTCCCAGGCGGCATGCTGCCGACAACGGAGATCATCGCACACGAGATTGCCGCAGCCGGACTCCAGCTCGTCACGCGCGAATTTTTCGGCGATAGCTATGCGCGCACGCTCCAGGAGTGGCTGCGGCGTTTTCAGCAGGCTTGGCCCGCCATCAAAGCGATGGGATTTGACAACCGCTTCAAGCGGAGCTGGGAATACTACCTCGCCTATTGTCAGGCCGGCTTTGAGGCCGAAATCATCAACGTCGCCTTCTACAAGATCAAGCGGGCAGCAGGCTGACACCTTAGGCGCGGCACAATCATAGCTCTTGTTCACACGCCCCGGACAACCGCGATGTCATTGGCGGCGGCCCATTGGGCGATGTCCTGCCGGGCGAGCGCGGCCGCCATCAAATCGGGGAATTGGTCCGGCGTGCATCCCAAGTCCGGACAGTCCATGGCCGCAATCAGCCCCGCATGGTTGGGGTCGTAGGCGGGCTTGCCCTGATCGGACAGCGCAAGCAGCACAATCACGCTGGCTCCGGATTGCTTGAGTGCCGCGACCCTGGCCAGCATGTCCTTCGCGTTGCCGCCCTCATAGGGATCGCTGATCAGCACAAGATGCGTCTTTGCCGGCTGCTCGATCCGGCCTTCGCAATAGGCGAGCGTGGCGTTGATATCGGTGCCGCATCGCTGTGCAGCGATCCTAGTTCAAAGTTTCAGCTCCGCGCGGGTATTCTGTATGCAAAATCATGAATGCTGCAGATGTGTCGACCACTACCGCGAATTTGCTTGACGAACCTCAGTGAGAACATTTTATTTTCACAATCGTAAGTCAATGTTTGGGCAATTCTATTCAATTTAAGTGCGCGGTGCGCGTTTGTTTCGCGAAGGCGACAGGAGGGTTTTATGGTGGCTCCTACCTCTGCTTCCCTGGAGAGACCGGCGCACTTTGGGCCGGACCTGGTTCACTTCGGGCCGGACGCGGCGCACTTCGACGCGACATTGGAGGGCGTCGAGAACGATCACAACCGGCGCGCGGCGGCTGAGGAACCTGACAAAGCGGCGGCTGAGGAAGCTGACAGAGCGGCGGCTGAGGAAGCTGAGAAAGCAGAGAAAGCTGAGAAAGCTCAGAAAGAGGCAGCGTTAAAGGCGTTAGAAGCGGGCCAGCGGGCGGAAGCTCAAGCCCCTGGCTCGCCAGAGGCCCGAGAAGCCTGGAGAGAGGTCCGAGAAGCCTGGAAAGAAGCTTCGGCCGCCCGCGAGAAAGCTGACGCCGCCTTGAAAAAGGCCAGGGCCGCTCGGGATACGGCCGATCGTCTTAAAGACCCTCTCGGGCACGCGGCGGCTAAGGAAGCTGACAAAGCGGCAGCTGAGAAAGCTGGGGAAGAGGCAACGAGGCTGGAGGAAGAAGCCTTGCAGGCGATAAGAGCGGCCAAAGAAGCGGACCTGAAGGCCAGGGTGGCGAAAGCTATAGCCCCTGGCTCGCCAGAGGCCGAAGCAGCCGCGGAAGAAGCTGAGGCCGCCAAAGCTGACGAAAAGGCCGCCTTGAAAAAGGCTATGGGCGCTCGGGCAAAGGCCGACGATCTCAAAGACCGTCTCAGAAGCGTCCCGCACGTCGACCCGTGCCTTGTCGCTGGCCCGGGCGATTGCGCCGGCTACTCACCCTTCTCTCTGCCAATGCTGGCGCCTGGGGCTCGCGTGCCGGGGCTTGCGCCGCCATTGTTTCCTCGTTTCGTGATTCCCGGATATTAAGGTTTCCACTCGAACCCCTCGATTGTTGGGTCAACTGGATCGCAGTCTCAGGCCGGCGATACATCTTTGTTATTATATCGCGGCATGGGGGCGCCAGGGTGATCAATGGCTCGTATTCCTGATCTCAACATACCCCGAGACCTTCGCTGGCCTGATTTGGATGGATCAAAAGGGCCTGATGCGGATGCTTCAAAGAACTTCGACCTCGCTGTCTACGTCGCGAATGATGCTAAAACGTGCCTCTCCCCGCGCGTCGCCGACCCAGGGACGGGTTGCGGCCGCCGACAAGACGTCTCGTGCTCAAACGGTTCAATATCTCCCGTTCGCAGAGTCGGACACCCGCAAAATTACCGCTATGGTTTGCGCCCAATCCTGGCAACGCGCGCGGCTGGCCGCCACTGTTTGAATTTCCGGCCATCGGTCATTGGATCGGTCATCGCAACGTTTCTCCATTGTTGGACGGGTGCTCTGCGCACCCCCCGCGCGAGCGCATGCAGGGGCGGCACGGCGGCGAGGGCGACCACTATCCGTGGAAGTTCTGCGTGAACCAGCTAGCGCAGCGCCTTGGCGTAGGTCTCGGGCTTGAAGCCAACGATCAGCTCGCCGCTCACATCCAACACCGGCCGCTTGATCATGGAGGGCTGGTCGCGCATCAGCGCGATGGCTTTCTTCTCGGCGAGATTCGTCTTGTCGGCTTCCGGCAGCCCACGAAATGTCGTGCCTGCGCGATTGAGCAAGGTCTCCCAACCCACCGCGCGCGCCCATCCATGAAGCAGGTCGCTCTCGATGCCATCGGCCTTGTAGTCGTGAAACGCGTAGGCAATGCCGTGTTTGTCGAGCCACGCGCGCGCCTTCTTCATCGTGTCACAGTTCGTGATGCCGTAGATCGTCACGGTCTTCGTCTTTGCCACACCCCTGCCCTCTCGTTTGCCTCCGGATCATAGAGCGAACTGAAAACGCTCGCCAATTTCTCGCGCGCGACGGATCTTCCGGCAGCCACCCCGCAAGGAAATAGGCTGCTGGTTTTTCGAAGGAATTTCCTGTCTGTACGCTCCACTGCGGGACGCCGCCCGTATCGAAGTCGCAATTGACACCCGCTGGAGAGCGGCTAGCATGGCGGCAAGGTTGATACGACCTGCTGGTTGCGCCCTCACGGGTACGGTGAACGTATCGAGCCTGCATGGCCTCCCTTTGCCCGAGCGACCGGGTCAGCAACGCAACCACCTGACACCCCTGGTTCGCTCACGCAAAGGATGTAGACATGCGCGATTTTCGCGACGCAAAGACCATGGCGCAGACCCTGCGGGAGACCCTGACCGCCAAATCCTTCACCATCAGCCACAGTGAGAGCCTGGAGCTGGTTTCGAAGATGCTGGGCGTTCCGGACTGGAATACCCTGTCGGCCGTGCTCCGGGCCGGCCCGCAGAAGACCGGAGTCTCAGTCGCCAATCACCAGAGTGAAGCGGCCAGCTACCCGGCCCTTCCACTACGGGACCTGGTGCCGTTCCCGAACATGATCGTCCCGCTTTTTGTCGGACGCGAAAAGACCAAGGGCGCCCTCGACCATGCGTTCGAACGCAATCGGGAGGTTGTGCTGGCGGTCCAGAGGAAGGAGACCGTCGATGAGCCTGGCTTCAGCGATATCTACGAGATTGGTGTGCTCGCCGGGCTGCTTGAACTTCTGCGGTTGCCCGACAACACATTAAAAGTCCTGGTGCGGGCACACCGGCGGGTCTTGATTCGCCGCTTCGTCGGGGAGGCGGGTGCGTTCCAGGCTGAAATCGCCGACATAAGCGAGGGGCCCATACCCGAGGCGCCTGAGGCCATCCAGAGCACCGTCGAGCGCTTC
>Ga0179587_10000712_pt1 | contig 14156 bp, 15 predicted proteins | sample CZODoug2_1_08_16_FD_185932 | JGI IMG/M metagenome (GOLD analysis project Ga0179587, IMG submission 185932) | Vadose zone soil fungal communities from Angelo Coast Range Reserve, California, USA - CZODoug2_1_08_16fungal | ecosystem: Environmental > Terrestrial > Soil > Vadose zone | place: USA...
GTTGGCACGGTAAAGAAGTCCATGGCGACAATGGCTTCTCGGTGATTTCGCAGAAAGGCGAGCCACCGCTTCGCAGGTTCGGGATCTCTCGGGGCGCGCCGCATCCAACGGGAGATAGTTCTCTCAGAGACGTCAAAACCCAGCATCAACAACTCGCCGTGAATTCGCGGCGCGCCCCAGGTGGGATTCTGTACAACCATTCGAAAGATCAAGTCTCGCACTTCCTTTGAGATTCTCTTCCTGCCGATCACCCGCCGGGCCCTGGAGATCAGACGCCAATAGAGCACGAATCCAGATCTGTGCCATCGCACGACGGTTTCCGGGCTCACCATAACAAGAGCCCGTTTCCATCCAGACCAGAACCTTCGCGCCAAAACCCAGAAGAGCTTATCGAATGCTTCGAGCCTTGGCCTCGGATGTCTTCGCTTCAGTGCCGCGAGTTGTTGGCGAAGAACGAGATTCTCCAGAAGGAGTCTGCGATGAGTGCAGAAGAGGCGAAGCATCGCACCTACCAGGAGTCCGATGGCATCTATCATGCGACGGGTGCTATCGCATTTCGCCTGTGGAGAGCAACGCTCTACCCTGTTGAAATCACAAGCGGACAGAATTTTGGCGAGGAACAGTGCTCAAGGAACTGATGGTGGAGACCGGTCCGATCCGCTATCGGGACGAGAACAATAGCGAGTACGTTGCTGGCTTTGTGCCAATCGAGGAGAGGTTCTATCCATATCAAGATGGTGTTCCCATTCTTGATGAATGGTTTAGAACGCATCCCGATGAGCGGGGCCTATGGGACAAACTGACGATTTCGGGACTCTCTTCTACGATCAAGGCAGAAAAGCGCGCTGAACTTGCCAAGAAATTGGCGGACATTGCGGATGTGCGTGTCGAAACCGAACTCAGGGTCGGCCGAGAGAGCAAAGATTGAGGAAATCTGTCGAGAAGGCCGACTTCGGTAGATTTTGACGGCCGCCTGCCGGAGGTGGTTGTTTGCGCCAGCAAGACCTGCCAGCCATATGCCCGAAAGCCAGTCATATGTCATTTGCGAGCCACTATGACATATGCTAGACTTGTGACACAAGGAGAAGAATCGACATGAAGTTAAAAACCCGCATGCGCGTGAATGAAAACGGGCGAGTGGTCATTCCTGCTTCTTTTCGCAAACGGCTCGGCATCCGTATTGGAGACGAGGTAGTTTTGCAGATTAAAGACGACGAATTACGTATCATCACCTTGAAACGCAACGTTGAGCGTGCTCAACGGCTTGTGCGCAAGCATGTGAAGCCGGGTACCTCTCTGGTTGACGAATTGATCGCGGGACGGCGCGAGGCCGCCCGAAATGAATAGGGTCGTGCTGGACGCTTCCGCCCTGCTCGCAATTCTCAATCAGGAACCCGGCGCTGAAAAGTTAACGCCAGAGTTGTTGAGCGCCGCGGCAACTAGCACCGTCAATCTGGCCGAAGTGCACGGGAAACTGATCAGCCGGGGCCTCGACCCTGACGACGCGTGGGAGGCTACGATGAGTCCCCTCCGGGAAGCTGTGGCCTTTACCTCCGAACACGCCAGGCTTACGGGCGATTTGGTCGCACAAACCCGTGCGCTGGGCTTGTCATTGGGGGACCGGGCCTGTTTGGCGCTCGGGCTCGCTTTGAAGGCGCCGGTATACACGGCCGACAAATCTTGGAAGAAGCTGAAAGTCAGTATTCGCATCCACGTCATCCGGTGATACTCATTGTGCCCAACGGTCGAGCCTGTACGGAGGCTCAGTTTTTTCGCGACGTGGACCAATTCGTGCTCGCATCCCGTCCCTTGCCCCCATGAACATGAACTTGTTCCAAGAGGACAATCCACGGTCAAGAGTCGGATGCCATCCTTCGCCGCAATGCTAAGGGCCGAGACGGAAATGAGAACCATAAGTAAGTGATAAACAAGAGTGGGGTATCCTTATACACAGCGGAAGGTGGAATGGATGCGTATCAATGTCGATATCGATCAGCGCTTAATGCGCCAGGCAATGAAGAGCAGTCGATCACGGACAAAACGCGCCGCTGTGCCTCGTCAAAATTCTATCCGCACCGAAATCAGTGAAATTCAAAGGTGCGTTTGCATGAACCGAGTGTGCTTGAGCCTAGTAGAAACCGCCGAAGCGATGCCACCGACGACTAAACTCGGACTCCACCCTCACATGGAGGGGGACGACACTCAGACAGCGTCATCGTTCCTTGGTATTAGCAGGCTCGATCGTAGCGGTGGTGCAGCCCGCCCAGTCTTGATCGAGAAACCACGAGACCCTGGTTGCTGGATCGAACCCTGCCAAATGGGGTTTGCTTCTGTAGGCCGAGATGGGTTCGGTCCTCATGGTAATAGCGGACATAATCAGAGAGGAGTCGCCTTAGATGGGACTCATTGAGTACGATAATGTGATCCAGAAGATCGCGCCGACACCTTTCGACCCACCGTTCCGCTACACCGTTCTGCCAAGGACTGTGAAACGAGGTTCGAACCGGGCGGATGGCCATCGACCGTACTGCTATCGGGACCTCCAGTCCATACTTGGCATCCCGATCAAAGATGAGATATCGGGGAGCCGATTGATACGGGAAGGCCTCGCGCAACTGTTGCAGGATCCAACCGGCAGTGGGATGGGACGTAACGTTGAAATGCGAGATACGCCGTCGACCGTGGCCGATGATGAAGAAACAATAGAGCACACCGAAGCTGATGTTCGGGACCGTGAAGAAATCCATCGCCGCAATCAGTTCGCGGTGGTTGCGTAGGAAGGCGAGCCAACGCTTGACGGGCTCAGGGGCTCTCGGTGCTCGGCGCATCCAACGCGAGGCGGTTCTCTCGGACACGTCGAAACCGAGCATGAGAAGTTCGCCGTGAATTCGTGGGGCGCCCCAGGTGGAGTTCTCCGCGACCATTCGAAAGATCAGATCGCGGACCTCCTTGGAAATCCTTCTCCGGCCAACTATCCGGCGGGCGCTAGATATCGCTCGCCAATAGAGGGCGAATCCAGATCGGTGCCATCGTACAACCGTCTCCGGGCTCACCATAATGAGAGCCCGTTTCCATCCAGACCAGAACCTTCGCGCCAAAACCCAGAAGAGCTTATCGAACGCAGCCAATTGTGGCCTAGGATGCCTTCGCCTGTAGACTGCCAGTTGTTGGCGAAGAGCTAAGTGTTCAAGAAGAAGGATTCGACGCGCGCGGAAGAGCCGAAGAAATGCACCTATCAGGACTCCGATGGCACCTATCATGTGAACCTGTTATCGCATTTCGCCGGTGGACGACAATACCGTATGCTGTTGAAATCACAGGCGGACAGAATTTTGGCGAGGGGCAGGAGTGAGTGCAAGTGGCACGGCTGCAATCGGCTGTCTCGAAACTTGCGTTCGTTTCGATAGCTGCGATGGGGCCGACTTGCAGGCATTTGCAGGGGGTAGCAAAGCAGGGTTACGTCACAAAGTACGGCACAAACGTCGGGAAAGGTTAGTTGAATGGAATCCCAGTGACGCTGGAATCTTTTGCTGACCGAACGACTGAATTCTTATGCAAGCTATGGTTGCAGGTTCATGCGACGCAGAAGGTGGGTGAAGCGCGTGTCCGAGCGCAGCGGATCATTGCAACTTCGCGTATCCGGCCTTGGCTTTTCAAATGGCAAATCCGGCCTGAACAGGAAAGAATCTCCTTTACTCCCGTTTCCCTAAGAGAGTATAAGCAAAATGAGGCATAACCTCTCTCGGTAGCACTGCCCCCTAGAAGAATAGGCCATCCCTGGTAGGTCCCGGTCTCTGGAAAATCGAAGTAAAGGAGTCTCTAAACAGCTTCCACGGAGGAGAAACAGCCAATGAGAAAATACTGGATCGTACCTTCCACGTTACTACTGGTTCTGCTTGCATTCGTGTTCGTTCTGCCCTGGGCTCAAGTAGCCGCGCAGCAACCGGCCGGCGGCGTCAGAGTGACCCCCGGTGCAGTTACGCGGGTGATACTAGTCAAGGTCAACCCGGGCCAGCGCCCTGCTTTCGATCAGGACATGATGGACAACGAAATCCCAGTCTTTGACGAGGAGAAGAAGGCTGGAATCATCTCCAACTACGAGATCTTCAACAACGTGACCACAAATGGTCCGAACGATTGGGGCGTTGGGATCGCTCTAACGTACCCGAACTACGCCACGCTGGACAGCCTAGGGGAGCGTGCCGATCCGATCACGCTCAAGCACTACGGCTCGGCTGAAAAACGGCAGGCAGCGGCGGACCACAGGAATCAGATTAGGACCGTCCAGTCGAGTCGTTTACAGCGCACGATCCACTACAGCAGGTAGGCGGCAGGTAGCAACTAAACGGTGAGGACCCTGTCCGACCGTCGTCGCGCGGCGAGGTCCCGCCTTCAACATCCGCACCGTCCCGAAGCCAATTGGCTAGGAATTGAGGCTCCTGGATATCGGTCAAGTTAGGAACGCTGATTGATATAATTTTTGCGCAAGCCAGAAATCGCCCTCGGGGGCAGTCCCAACTAATTCCCGGCTCTGATGCGCTTACGCACAAGCAGGACCCCTGTGTGCGCAGGATGGAAGGTGTGGCGACGTATCACGACCTGAAGGGCGGAATGGTCTAGCCATTCATGGTGTCAAGGCTGCAGGTTCATGTGGCGGAAAAGATCGGCGAAGCGCGGGTCCGAGGGCAACGAGCCGCTGACGAGCCTGGGCCGGGTGAAGTAGCCCATTGCGCCAGATGAGCGACTGCTCTGGTGCAACGTTATTAGGTAGGCTGTGGGCCATGCCCGAACGCAGAATTCTGATCAATCGCGCTCCCGTCCTGACGCTTTGGGCGACTACCGTTGCCGAGCGACTGGGATTTGACCAGAACGAGGCACTGTCACTGGGCAAGGCGGTGGCTGGTCTGACTGCGCAATCCAAAGGTCGGCGACTGGGCATATACAAACCTGCGCCGCAAGAGGTCAAAAAGGCGCGCGCACGAAAGCGAGGAGAGGAATTCTTGATTGAGATTTGCGGGCGCCAGGTGCCAGCAATCAATACGACGGAGGGAGTGCGGGCGGTGATCAAGAACCAGCCCATCGAAGCGAAGAGCGTCGAGCGATACCTGGAGAGCAAGTTCGGCGAGTCGCTTGGGACTGTACGCGCGGCGATGCGTGACCTCGCGAACGCCTTCCGACCGGAGCAGCTTTCGGAGAACGCATTCAAGGTTTATGAGGAGTTCCGACCGGCGATTCCAGAAGGGGTAAGAGGATGGGGTGCCAAAGGGAACTTGGATATCGATCGTATCCGGTCCTTGGCGTTGGAGAAGTGACGGCTGGAATGTTGGGTAGCCGCACTTGCGTGTTCATGGTTGCAGATTCATGCGGCGCTGGCTGCGATTGGAAAATCTGGTCAGCAACCGGGGGATTTCTTGCCCGCCATGTCCACAGGACTTGGTTAGTTATTTGTCCTTCACCTCGTTATAGACCTCGGTGATGAACCGGCTTTTGCTCAGTGGCGTGTCACCCTTCGTCGTTGCGTCATACTGAGCAGTTAGGTTCGCGCCTAGAACATCGTCCATTGATTTGCCTTGATCGACCAACTTCTTCGTTTTTGCCAGGATATCTACGACCATTGCGCGATAGGGAAGTAAGTCAGCCTTCTTGACCAGCGTGCCGTGACCAGTGATGAGTGTCGTGTCGGGACCGGCAGTCTTCGCGATCATGTCGATCGCAGTGATCATGCCCCTGATCGAGCCGCCATTGGCCTGATCGGCAAAGGGATAACCGAAATTGCGGTAGAAATCGCCGATATAGATCGCATTCGCATGCTCGAACCGGATGACCGTGTCGCCGCCAGTATGAGACGCCGGAACCGGAATAAAATCGACCACTTCTCCGTCCAGGTGGATCGTTACAGCGGGAGCGCCCGGTGTGCCCAAAGGATAGGTCACGACGGGAACGCCGGCCGGATCGGGCGCAGGAGCCGAGGTGCCGTTGCTCGGCCGGGGCGGGTGCAGCATTTCATCGCGCAGTTCCTCGCGCGAGAAGATCAAGGCGCCCTGCATCGCGAAGAAGGCATTGCCACCCGTGTGGTCAGAATGGATGTGCGAGTTGACCAGAATTCGAATGGGCGCGGAGCTGAACGTTCTGATCGTCTTCAGAACTTTTTCGTGCAGCTCCTCGTCCTGGGAGTCGACCATCAGGATGCCGTCAGGGCCGAAGAGCACGGCAACCCTGCCGCCGGCCGCGTCAGGGTGGTTCGTGTCAAGATCGGGCGAACCCTGCAGTATGTAAAGGTTCGGCGCCAGCTTGGACGTCACCGAAATCTGGATCTTGTCCCATTGTGCAAACGAGCGCCCCCGTCCTGGTCTCTGTGGTGCCGGTGCCTGTCCCTGTGGCCAAACGATCGCGGGTATAACAGCCATCGCGGCCAGCCCTCCCAATAACAATCGCTTACGTGTCATTGGCCTCATCCTTTCCGTTTGATTTTCTGGTTGACGTTTATCCGCGAATCAGGAGCGTGAGCGTTTGTCCTTGGAGCAACTCCATGGCGATGAAGTGCTGGCCGTTCGCTTCGTCAATCTCGTGAATCGTGCAGATGTTCGGATGATTGAGCGCGGACGCAGCGAAGGCTTCCCGCTGGAAGCGCTCGCGGGCAGCGGGATCGTTCTCCATCTCTGCGGACAGGAATTTCAGCGCGACATGCCGATGCAGCTTGAGGTCTTCCGCTTCATACACCACACCCATCCCTCCGCCGCCGAGTTTCTCCAGGATGCGATAATGCGAGATGGTTTGGCCGATCATGGTGAACATCATTTCGTTCCGGAAGGGAATTTGCTGCGGAGCTCGTCGAAGAAATTGAAGATGAAGCTGACCTTGTTCATCGCAGCGGTCTGTCCTGTGCCCGGGGCCTTCAATACTGCAAAGCGCTTACCGTCGGGGTGCAAGTCAAAGTTGTAGGTGAATAACCCAAGTTCGGTGAATTGGCCGGGCGACCAGAGCTGGGGCTTATCCGCATGGAAGGAGTCGCCGGAGGCGGTGTAGGTGACCACCATGATCTTGCTGTCCGACGTACGATAAAAAAGTTCCCTGCCGTTGCGCGACCACTTCGGAAGGACGCCGCCGCTGCTAGAAATCTGCCACTTGCCACCCGGGCCGGGGAAAGGCCGGACGAACACTTCGTAGCTACCCGATTCGCTGCCCTCATAGGCCAGCCAGCGGCCATCCGGTGAAAAGGCGGGTTGCACCTCGGCGGAAGGGCTATTTAAGAAAGACTTCGGCTCCCCGGACTTCCAGCCGGACTTCTCGTCGCCCTCGATGGGAAGAGTCATAATGTCCAAATTCGTGCCGGAATTGGATTGGGTGAACGCCAGGACCTTGCCATCGGGCCGCCAGGAGCCTGCGCTTTGCGCGCTTTTACTTTCGGTCAGGCGCTCTGGGTTCCCACCACCATCGGCGCGTATCCACCAGAGGTTATACGCCCCGCCTTTCTCCCGAGAAGAATAGACGATTCTCTGGCCGTTGGGAGTCCAAACAGGGTTCGTGATGTCCTCGCCAGCAAATGTCAGGCGCGTGAGGGCATCGCGTTCCCACTCGTACACCCAGATGTCCCTCCTCTTGCCGTCAGAGATTTCCAGAGCCAAACGCTTCCCGTCGGGGGAGAACGCGGGATTGCGGTAGTCGCCGGGAGTCTCGCGGAGCGGCGTGAATTTACCTGCGCGGTCCATCCAGTAGATAGAGACATTTTGACCTCCGCCGCCACTCGCGACATACGCGATGCTTCCATTCACAGAAAAGGAGAACTGCGCCCCTCCAACGCCGGGGGAGGTGCCCACGCCTTCGAGGATCGGCGTGGGCTGGCCGGACACCTCCAGCCGCTTCAGATCGAACGGCACGGCGAAAAGCGTGCCTGCGTGCATATAGGCCAGATGCCCGCTGGGCAGATAGCGGGCATAGAAGCCGCCGTGCTGCAGGAGCGTCCTTCGCTGCCCGGAAGCCATCGAGTACACATTGATGTCCGCATCTTCGAAGATTATTCCGACACCCCCGGCGGCCGACGTGTACAGCACAGCCTTGCCCCCGGGCAGAACCTGAGGCCAGCGCTGCGTGGTTTCGCCCCCCTGCTTATCGAGAGTGGTCAAAGGTTGGGGCACTCCTCCTGAGGAGGAGACCTTAGTTAAGGGCGCCCCAACGTCCGGTGTGAACACAATTGTGCCGTCCTCGCCCCAGCTTCCGCCTCGGTCAGTCGGAGCGTCACATAGCGTGACCGCTACGCCGCCCTGGACAGAGATTTTCTTCAGATTGCCGTCCGCGAAAAAGCCAATCCACTGGCTATCGGGGGAAAAGAAGGGATCGCGGGCATTCTCCGTCCCGGAAAGCGCGGTGGCCTGCAACGCGTCAAGCGAGCGGACGTACATGCGCCGCTTCTGATCGGCGCCGCTCGCGACAAGAGCCAGCCGCGTGCCGTCGGGGGAGAGCAGCGCTGAGGGTCCGAGGCTGGTGTCCAGGCTTGCGTCAACACCGATGTCCGCGCTCAGGCGCATCGGCTGTGACAGCTTCGGCGCTCGTAGCACGAAGCCGATGGCCAACGCGATGGTCGCCAAGATAGAGATCGCCGCTGCCGACCAGGCTAGCCATTCGCGCAAGCTTCTGGTCGGTGGGGCAGCGATCGCTGCAACCGTAATTGGCGCAGCAGTCAGAGCCTCATGAATTTCGATGCGGGCATCGCCCGCGTCCCGAAGGCGCAGTGCTTTATCTTTTTGGAGACAGCGCCGCAAGAGCAGTCGGATCGACGCGGGAGTGGTTTCCGGCAAGCAACTCCAATCCGGCTCGCTCTTAACCACCGCCGCAAGAATTTCGGTTATGTCTTCGCCATGGAACGCTTGCTTGCCCGTCAGCAGCTCATAGAGCAGGCACCCAAACGCCCAAATATCTGTTCGTTTGTCTACCGACTTACCGCGCGCCTGCTCCGGGCTCATGTACGCTGCGGTGCCCAGGATCACTCCTTGCATCGTGGCGGCTTGGCTCAATGTCGGCGAATTACCGATATCTTGATTCGTTGTGTCACCCGCAAACGCTTTCGCCAAGCCGAAATCCAACACTTTGACTTTTCCTTCGGGCGTCAGCTTCACGTTGGCGGGTTTCAGATCACGGTGAATGATGCCTTTCTCGTGTGCGGCTTCGAGCGCCTCAGCGATCTGCTTCGCGATGCCAAGTGCTTCCTCGATTGGTACTGCTCCGTCCCCCTTCACGCGCTCTTGCAGCGTTTCTCCCGACACCAATTCCATCACCAAATAGCTCGTGCCGCCAGATTGTTCGAGTCCGTGAATCGTGGCGATGTTGGGATGATTGAGTGACGCCAGCATCTTCGCTTCGCGCTGAAAACGGGAAAGACGATCAGCATCGTGCGCGAACGCTTCCGGCAGAACCTTGATAGCCACGTCGCGCCCGAGCTTACTGTCGCGGGCATGGTACACTTCGCCCATCCCACCCGCGCCAATCTGCGCGACGACTTCGTACGAGCCAAGACGCGTGCCAGCCGCGATGGTCATTTCTTTAACCCTGCTGGCCAGTTCACCGTCACGGTTATCGGTAAAGTTCCAGGCTCTTTGATTTGCGTTGGAATGAGGAAGCGGCCAGTCTTGCTGACATCGAAATCGCCGAAATTGAGTTTAGTGCCAAAGAGCGGTGCCGGGACGCCGGCCTCAAAGTTGGCGCCCCCTCTGACGGCAACCGCCATCATCTTGCCATCGAGACTAAGGAAATACAGTTCTTTGCCATCCCGACTCCATCGGGCAGTTGAACCACCATCTATGGAAACCTGATGCTTGCCGCCTGGAGTCGGGAAAGTGTCGACATAGATCTCCCATCGTTTTGTTTCATCGGATTCGTAAGCCAGCCACTGGCCGTTGGGCGAAAGCCTATCAGGCCATACATGGAACTCGGTCTGCAAATAGGGGAAAGGCTTCTTGTCACCAAATAGCGGCAAAACCCATATGGCTGGGCCCGTTACCGGGTCATTCACGCGTTCGACAATGTAACGACCATCGCTAGACCAGTCAATCGCTTGCTTGTTATAACCTGATATATCGAGCGGTATCTCCTTAGGCGTGCTTCTTGTATCCTTTTGATACAGTTTGTTAGTTCCATCTCGGTTCGAGCTAAAAGCGATGCGGTCGCCCTGTGGTGACCAAATTGGGTTCCGGTCGCTCGACTGCGCTTCGAACGTAAATCGGGACGTAGTGCCGCGAGCCAAGTCGTACAGCCACAAGTTGTAGAACCCCGTTTCCGGATCGAGACGGTCACTTACGACAGTATTGCTGTCGGGCGAGATCCTGAGCTCGTTTAGCAACCCAGGACTGCCTACCATGCCGTCCGATTTTCCGGATCGGTCGAACCAAGTAAGTTGCAGACTTCCTCCGGCATTGGATGCATAAGCCAAAATGCCATTCTGCGAAGAGGAGAATTGTCCTTGGGTAGCGACCTTAGGGGAATAATCCACCTGTTCGGCGAGAGCAAGTGGCTCGGAGGTCAGTTCTGCTTTGCCAGCATCAAACGGCTGGGCCATGAGCGTCCTCCCGCGCATGAAAAGGAGGTAGCCCGATCCATAAACTGCGTTGGAAAACGCCGTAAGGAGCCGATGCCGTTTTCTTGAACCGATTTCTCCAACATAGATCGCGGTATTTGCTGGCGTGCTCCATGCCGTATACAAGAAGCGGCGGCCGTCCGGCAGAAACCATGGAAGACGATGGGATGTTTCTGACGATGCCCGGTCCAGTTCGGTTACTGCGGTTGCCGTCCCGCCTGCAGCAGGCACCAAGAACAGTCCGCTCCTATCGTTGGGAGCAAATACAATGACGTCGTTCTGGCTCCAAGACCCGCCACGGCCAAGCGCCGCATCGCACAAGGAAAGCACCGGGCCACCGGTCACGCTGATCTTCTTCAGCTTTCCATTAGCGAAAAACGCCAGATAACGACTGTCTGGGGACCAAAAGGGTTCGCCCCCTATATCAACCCCGTCAGCGCCTGGGAGTGGACGAGCCGCCAAGGAGCTGAGGTCACGGACCCAAAGCGAGTTGCTCCCGTTGAGTGTGGCAACGAAAGCTAGAAAGCGACCGTTCGGAGAGACCATCGGGGCGTCCTCTATGCTAAACGCCGCGTTTTGGGGTGGCAGCACCGAAAGAGTAGACACTGTCTTCTCTTCGATTGCCGCTGGGAAATAGTGAAATACATATGCAATTCCCAGAGCGATGAACGCAATTGCTGCTATCGCGGCCAGGAGCCTAAGTCGATCTCTATGGCTATTACGAAAGAAGGTTGGTTGCTTCCCCGCAACGCGAGAACTAGCCTCGGTTATGCTTCTGAGTTCAAAGTTCAGGTCGCGAACTGTCTGCCATCGATCGTCAGGATCCTTCGCCAGGCATCGCTGCACTGCTCGGTCCAACGCCGGAGGGGTCAACGGTCGGAGCGTGGACATTGGTGCTGGCTCGCGCTCCAAAATAGCCGCAATCACACTTGCCTGGCTCTGGCCCTCAAACGCTTTCTTGCCCGTGGCCAATTCGAAGACCACAGCGCCGAAGGCGAAAATATCAGTCCGGGCATCTGCTTCCTTCGCTTCCAGTTGTTCCGGGGCCATGTACTGAAGAGTGCCAAGAATCGTTCCTTGAGCTGTTATGGCGTCGTCCGCAGTCGGCAGTTGCGAAAGGGGAGTCGCGGGCGCTGCATCTTGCCGCAGCTTTGCGAGGCCGAAATCGAGCAGCTTCGTGCCCGACTTGGTCAGCATGATATTTCCCGGCTTCAGATCACGGTGTGTCACGCCCTTGCGATGCGCCTTGTCGAGCGCGTCGGAAATCTCGATGGCGTATTGCAACACTTGATCCAGCGGCAGCGGACCTTTCAGCAGCCGCTGCGCGAGTGTCTCTCCTTCCAGATATTCCATCACCAGATAATCAATTCCGTCTTGGTGGCCGATGTCGAAGAGGGTGCAGATGTGGGGATGATTCAGGCTGGCAACCACTCGTGCTTCGCGCTCGAATCGCTCCCGCAACTCGGAACGATCTGCAAGATGCGTCGGCAAAACCTTAATCGCGACGATTCGGTCGAGACGAGTGTCGCGGGCGCGATACACCTCGCCCATCCCGCCCGCACCGATAGAGGAGAGGATTTCATAGGGCCCTAGACGTCTGCCGGGAAGAATCGGCATGGGCACCTGCTAACTTGGAATCCGCAGAGTATAACCCTACTAGTGAATTACACACCCGTAAATTCTTGAGGGATGCGACCTGCGGGCGGTGACGGCAGCGTCCGGCAAGCCAACTCACGACCAGGTCCTCACTCTTGCCCCCCACGGATGACGAGAGGACTTCCGTAACTGTGGCACGGTGATCCCAGCTTGACGCGAGAGGGCGGCTGGCATATGGTTTTGCGCAAAGATAATTTTCAAATCGGAAATTCCGGCCCAAACTGAGTCATTACCGAAACCGGACTGGCGTTGCATGATTAGGCGGTCAGGTGTACATTCTCGGTCGGCCGCGAAGTCAAAACGGCAACTCCGGTTCAGTCCAACAGCGTTTATCCGCACGGAACCCGCGCTGGCGCTTGCCCGATCACTGGTCGCCGTGCAGATGAGACCCTATTCGTTAGGCGGACACTAAGGCTTGAGAAGCCCACATGGGAAGGGAGGGAACCTTGGGCGCGACTCAAACAACCCGCGACACCCGGATGACACGGCGGGCGGTACTCGGCAGCGTTGTGGCGAGTGCAGCGGCAGCGGCCGCAGGACTGGCACTGGCCCAGCAAATCCAGACACACATGCCACCGGGCATTACACCGAGGCCGAAGGGTCCACTCGTCTTCCTCGACTACGACAAGGAGGAGATCAATGCCGCGTACGACCAAGCACCGTGGGCACCTAACGCGTCAGAGGTCGGCAAGCGGAACGCTCAAAAGAGCGCCGCAGCGCTCGTCCGCCTTGGTCCGCCGCGTCGACTCGCATACGGTCCGACGCAGATTGAAAAGCTCGATATCTACATGACCAAACGTCCGAACCCACCCATGAATGTCTTTATCCACGGCGGCGCCTGGCGCGGCGGTAGTGCAGCGGCCGTCGCCTACATGGCGGAGATGTTCGTTGATTCCGGCGCGCACTTTATCGCACTCGATTTCAACAACGTGATCGAGACGAACGGAAACCTGATGATGATGGCCGACCAGGTTCGGCGTGCTGTGGCCTGGGTATATAAGAATGCCGCCACTTTCGGCGGGGATCACAATCAGCTTTTTGTTTCCGGCACGTCCTCGGGAGCTCATCTCGCCGGCGTTGTGCTCACGACCGACTGGCAAAAGGACTTCGGCCTGCCGATCGACACTGTAAAGGGCGGCCTTTGCTGCAGCGGCATGTACGATCTCTACCCGGTCAGCCTATCGGCGCGCAGCAACTACGTGAAGTTCAGCAACGATGCCATTGAGGTGCTGAGCTCGCAGCGGCATCTCGACAAACTGGCAGCGCCAGTGATCGTGGCGCATGGCACCTTGGAGACGCCCGAGTTCCAGCGCCAGAACCGCGAGTTCGCCGCCGCCGTGAAGGCGGCCGGGAAGCCGGTGACATTCTTGATCGGCGAGGGATACAATCACTACGAAATCCAGGAAACCCTTGGCAACCCCTATGGTGTGCTCGGTCGCGCTGTGCTGGAGCAGATGAAGCTAAAGACGACCTAGCCGAAGTCTCGCCATGAGCGGCCGCAACCCCGCCGCCAACTAATGTGAGTCCCGCCTGCACCTAATACTGGTAGATTAAAGTCCGTGACTACCGACAAAGAGCGTTCGGACACCCAAGAAGCTCTTCTGCACTTCTATTTAAGGCTAAACGGATACTTTGTTTCGGCTTTTATTGTTCACTCGTCCGAGCACGGCAGGAATACAACGCAAGTAGACGCTCTGGCTGTGCGGCATCCGTTCAATCGAGAATCCAATCGGGAGATCGGATTTTCCCCATTTTTGAATCCCAAGGGAACGGACTTGCTGGTGTGTGAAGTTAAAAGTCGCAATCAAACACTACAGTTCAACAAATCGTTTCGAGAAGACGATACTGCGATCCAGAGTGTTCTCGGATGGGCGGGCCTGTTTGATGAGAAGGAAACCATCCGGGTAGCTCGTGACCTCAAGCTGTTGCTACA
>Ga0179587_10000715_pt1 | contig 14120 bp, 12 predicted proteins | sample CZODoug2_1_08_16_FD_185932 | JGI IMG/M metagenome (GOLD analysis project Ga0179587, IMG submission 185932) | Vadose zone soil fungal communities from Angelo Coast Range Reserve, California, USA - CZODoug2_1_08_16fungal | ecosystem: Environmental > Terrestrial > Soil > Vadose zone | place: USA...
TCGCCTCCTTATTGGGTATCTACCCAACCTCGTCGGCTCCGCCTTGCCTGAGGGGAAATCTGCCGCGGTCGCGGCCACGCGAAATACTCAGACAGGCTCCCTCGCCGCCTTGGCGGCATCGACCTCATTGACCAGCGCGTTGCGCTCGCTGGCCAACATGGCGCGGGAATGCCCGCGCGGCAGCTCACGCGACAGGTGCACGGGCCCGAATCGGACCCGCATGAGGCGACTGACGATGATGCCGCGGGCCGCCCACCAGTGGCGTACCTGTGCGGAGCGGGTGGCGCGCACCGTCACGTTGAGCCAGTGATTGAAGCCCTCACCGAACTGCGCCGCTGCCTGCAGAATGGACATGGGGTCGCCCTCGCAATCGGTGGCGCCGCGAAATTCCTCGACCAGCGTTTCATTCAGCGGGCCGCGCATCCGCAGCACGTAGTCGACGGTCAGCGCATGCGTGCCCTGCGAAATGCGGTGCGCCCAAGATCCGTCATCGGTCAGGATCTCCAGTCCACCGTCCACCGGGGGCATCGGTTGAATCGCCAACCAACGGCCGCCGGCCCGGGGCAGATTCAAGTGCTCGGCGGCGCGCGAAGTTGCCGCCTTCAAATCGAGCGGGTCGCCCGGTGAGCGATGGAACAACAAGATGCGCGCCGCCTTATCCTTGGTGGCATGCAGGCGTACCGGGCGGCCATCCAGTGTGATCCGGTCGCGTGCGGCGAGTTTCGCGCCCAGCGCGGGCACCTCGCCGTTGATCTGCAAGCGTCCTTCGCGAATCCACCGCTCCACTTCGCGGCGCGAACCCACGCCGGCGGCGGAGAGCAATTTTTGAATCCGCTCAAGTGGCGGAGGTTCCTTCCGCGGGCCCCGGACGGCCGGCTCTCTCCGAGGCGGGCGTGGCCGCATCAAAACTGATCGTCGGCAGAACCGCGCGCGACCAATCCGTGAGTACGGTGTTGCCCTGAGGCCGCATCCAGCTCGTCGTCGTCCGCGGCCGCTTCGTCGGCGCCGGGCTCGTCCGTCGCATGGTCGTCCGACGCGGAGTCGTCGCTCGCCGCCTCGCTCGTGGAATCGGCGGCCGCGGCAGAATCGCCGGCGATCGAATCAACGTCCACCACGGGATCCGCGCCCGGCAGACTCAATTGCACCCGCAAATCCTCGAGTTCCTTGAGCTGCGCCAGAGTCGGCAGATCGTCGAGCCTTTGCAGGCTGAAATAGTCCAGAAAATCGCGCGTCGTACCCAACAATTCCGGCTTGCCCGGCACGTCGCGGTGGCCGACGACGCGGATCCAGCTGCGCTCGAGCAGCGTCTTGATGATGTTCGGATTCACGGTCACGCCGCGGATCTGCTCGATTTCCCCGCGCGTGATCGGCTGCCGGTAAGCGACCAATGCCAGCGTTTCGAGCAAGGCGCGGGAATATTTCGTCGGGCGCTCCTGCCACAGCCGCGACACCGGCTGCGCCACCGACGCTCTGATCTGGATACGATAGCCGCTCGCCACCTCCACCAGTTCAAGTCCGCGGGATTCATATTCGCAACGCAGAGCTTCTATGGCGGCCCGAACCTCGTCCGCGTTCGAGCCATCGCGCTCGTCGAACAGTGTCACCAGTTCATCAGAGGCAAGCGGACGCCCCGCCGCAAGCAATGCAGCTTCGATCACGTTTCGAACGTACTGGTCATTCATTTAGCAATTCTCGCGCAAGGTTAGTTTGGCGGTGCGGCGTCGGCGGGGCCCTCGTCGGGCACCGCTCTAAGGTGTCGGGAGGGATTGCCGAGGCGTACGTGCAGCGGCGCGTAGGGCTCCGCCTGGACGATTTCGATCAACCCTTCGCGGAGCAATTCCAGGATGGCGACGAAGGTCACCGTAACGCCGCGGCGGCCCTCGTTCGGCTTGAACAGGTGCACGAAATCCACGAACGCGGACGCCGTCAACGCCGACAGCACGTCCGTCATGCGCTGCCGCACGGACAGCGGCTCGCGCTGGACATGGTGATGGGCAAACATATCGTTGCGCGCCAGCACTTCTTGAAACGCCAGCAGCATTTCCTGAAGCGTGACCTGCGGGGCGATGCGCACCACTTTTCGATCGACCAAGTCCGCCGACGCGACCCACGTGTCTCGCTCCAGTCGCGCCATCCGATCGATGCCTTCGGCCGCGCGCTTGAAACGCTCGTATTCCTGGAGACGGCGCACGAGCTCGGCGCGCGGGTCCGCTTCGTCGGCGGCGTCCTCGCTGTGCGGGCGCGGCAGCAGCATGCGCGACTTCACTTCGGCGAGCGTAGCCGCCATGAGCAGGTATTCGCCCGCCAATTCGAGCTGCAGCACCTGCATCAACTCGATATAGCGCATGTACTGGCGCGTGATCTCGGCGATCGGGATGTCGAGAATGTCGAGGTTTTGCCGCCGTATGAGATACAGCAGCATGTCGAGGGGACCTTCGAACGCCTCAAGGAAGACCTCGAGCGCCTGCGGGGGAATGTACAGATCGCGGGGCATCTCCGTGACGGGCTGGCCCTCCACCATCGCAAACGGCATCTCGCCCTGCGCGGGCGCAGGCTCCCGCGGCGCCTTCGCAGGCGCCGTCGCAGCGTCGTTCTGCACGATCCGGAGCTCGGGTTTCATCTGTAATTCATCGCCATGGCTTGACGTACCGCATCCAGGGTGTCACGTGCCGCAGCGCGCGCGCGCTCGCACCCTTCGGCGATAATACCGCGTACCAATTCCGGATTCTCCTCGAACTCCTGGGCGCGCTTCGAAATGGCCGAGACCTCCGCGACTATTTTTTCAATCAATGGTGCCTTGCAGTCCAAACAGCCGATACCGGCCGTGCGGCAACCCTCTTGCACCCAGGCTTGCGTCTCGGCCGTCGAATAGATCTTGTGCAAGTCCCACACGGGACATTTGTCCGGATCGCCCGGATCGGTGCGCCGAACGCGCGCCGGATCGGTCTGCATGGCCTTCAGTTTCTTGACGACGGAATCCGACTCCTCGCGAAGGCCGATGGTGTTGCCGTAGGACTTCGACATCTTGCGGCCGTCCAAGCCGGGCACTTTTGGCGTAGCGGTGAGCAGCACCTCGGGTTCGGGCAAGATCGCAATACCGGTGCCTTCGAGGAAGCCGAACAGGCGATCGCGATCGGCCACCGTGAGGCGCGCGTTCGATTCGACCAGCGCGCGCGCCCTGGCGAGCGCATCGCCGTCGCCCTTCTCCTGGAACTCCTTGCGCAGCGTTCGGTACATGGTCGAATTGCGCGATCCCAAGCTCTTGATGGCCTTTTCGACCTTCTGCTCGAATTCCGGCTCGCGGCCATAGATGTGATTGAAGCGCCGCGCCACTTCACGCGTAATCTCCACGTGGGCCACCTGGTCTTCGCCGACCGGCACGTACTGGGACCTGTAAAGCAGGATATCGGCGGACTGCAGCAGCGGGTAGCCGAGAAAGCCGTACGTGGAGAGATCGCGATCGGCCAGCTGCGCCTGCTGATCCTTGTACGACGGAACCCGTTCCAACCACCCGAGCGGGGTAATCATGGACAGCAGCAGGTGCAGCTCCGCATGCTCGGGGACCTTGGACTGGATGAACAGCGTCGAGACGCCAGGGTTGAGGCCGGCCGCCAGCCAATCGACGGCCATCGTCCACACATAGTCCTCGAGCTTTGAGGTGTCCTCGTATCCCGTCGTGAGCGCGTGCCAGTCGGCGATGAAGAAGTAGCATTCATATTGGTACTGCAGCTCGATCCAATTCTTGAGGGCTCCATGATAGTTGCCGAGATGCAGCAATCCGGTGGGGCGCATGCCGGAGAGAACTCGTCGATTCTGGATGGGGCCGCTCATGCAGGTGAACCCAGCAGCGCGGCGATGACGCGCCCCATCATTCGGTATGCGGGTTCAAAGAACCAGTCCAGCCAGCGCATCACGGAAAAGCCGAGCACCAAGAACAATCCCACAGGTTCTATTTTCTCCAAGCGACTTCCCCAACGCTGTGGCAGCAGTCCCGCCAACACCCTGCCGACGTCCAGCGGCGGCACCGGCAGCAGGTTGAAAAGAGCCAAGATCACGTTGCCCCAGATGCCGGCTTCGGCCATCTGGGCGATCCAGAACCTCAACGTCTCGTTGCCATCGACGCGCGCGACAACCCACAAGATACCGCACCAAACCACGGCCATCCCTAAGTTGGCAAGCGGGCCCGCAAGCGCCACCAGCACCATCGCCCAGCGCGGATGGCGCAGCGCACTGGTGGCCACCGGCACGGGCTTTGCCCAACCGAAGAAAGTCCCGCCGACCGCGAGCAGCACTCCCGGGACGAGCACGGTTCCGACCGGATCGATATGCCGCAATGGATTCAGGCCCAAGCGCCCCAGCATCTGCGCCGTGCGGTCTCCGAAGAGCCGCGCCGTCCATCCATGCGCGACCTCGTGCAGCGTGATCGCAAACAGCGCCGGAATTGCCCAATAAGAGATCTTTGTGAGAAATGCAGGTAAATCCAATGCTTGCACTCGTTACTTAACAATAAACACGAGCTAGCGTGCCCGCATTGACGACGCATTATACGGTTGCCGAGTCCGCAAAGGGGGTGACGTCGCCGCGGCCGACCCTGGCAATGACGGCGCGGTCGCCCGACAGATCGATCACCGACGTGGGAGTCAAACCGCAGTTGCCGCCGTCCAATACAAGATCCACGCTGTGCTCCAGCCGCTCGTAGATCTCTTTCGCATCGGTCCGCGGCAGATCCTCGCCCGGCAACAGCAGGGTGGAACTCATGACCGGCTCGCCCAATTCAGTGAGCAACAAAGCCGTCACCGGGTGATCCGGTACTCGAAGCCCGATCGTGCCGCGGCGCTCGTGCTTCAAGCGCCGCGGTGTTTCGCGCGAAGCCTTGAGCAGGAACGTGTAGGGACCCGGAGTGTGCGCGCGCAGCAACCGGTACTGCGAATTATCCACGACGGCATACTTGCCCACGTCGGCAAGGTCGCGGCACACCAGGGTAAAGTGGTGGTTCCGGTCGGTCTGACGGATCTCGCGAATGCGCTCCAACGCCGCCTTGTCCCCGATGTGGCAGCCGAGCGCATAGCATGAGTCTGTCGGGTAGACGATCACGCCGCCGGACCGCAATACCTCGACCGCTTGCCGGATGAAGCGCCGCTGCGGAGAAACCTGATGCAGTTGTAAATAGATGCTCATACGGTCGGCTATCATACCGGGATGAATCAACTCCTCGAATGGTCCCCGCTCGTCATATTTTTCGTGGTCTTCAAGCTGTACGACATTTACTGGGCGACGGCGTCGCTCATGGTTACCTGCACGGGCTTGATGATCGTGCATCGGATGCTCACCGGCCGGTTCAAGACCATGCATGTCGCCACCGCCTGCGTCGTACTCGTCCTCGGCACCGCGACCTTGCTGCTCCACGACAAGCGTTTCATACAATGGAAGCCCACCGTCCTGCTGGGTGCGGCAGCACTCGCCTTCTTGGGAACCACCGTCATCGGACGACAGCCCCTGGCGAGGCGCCTGTTGGAAGGTGTATTCAGCGAGCCGCTGGACTTGTCGCGGCAGACCTGGGTGCTCATCAACTTGGGATGGGCGCTGTGGCTTGCGGCGCTCGCAGCAGCCAATATCTACATTGCGTGGAACTTCCCGGAAGGCGTTTGGGTCAATTTCAAGGTGTTCGGCATTACCGTCGCGATGCTGATCTTCATGATTCCGCAAGTCATCTGGCTGCACGGGAAAACCGCGGCCGCAACGGCGGAGGGCGGGACGTGACGGCCGAGGCGCCGGCGCAGTCGGCTTTCTCGACTCGCGAACAGCGGCTGCGGGACCGGCTCCTCGCCCGCTTCGCTCCGCTCGAACTCGTGATCGAAGACGAAAGCCGCTTCCACGCGGGCCACGCCGGCGCCGCCGGCGGGCAAAGCCACTATCGCGTGCGCATCGTGGCCGAGGCCTTTCGAGGCGTGGCCCCGGTCGCCCGTCATCGCCTGGTCTACGCGGCCGTCGGCGACATGCTGCAAACCGATATCCATGCGCTCGCCATCGACGCATCTCCCCCTCGCCTTGAGACCGGCAAATCTTAACGACCGAAAGGGATTGCCGCGAAGCCTTACCCCGGCCCGGAACCGGCTTGCGAAGCCGTCCCCGGGCGGTGCCGCCGCGCCCCGCAGTTTCAACGGATTATTGGAGACAAATCGCGGTAAGGGCTAAACTGCCGCCCCCGGCGCGCCGGCCACGTCGGCCAAAGTCGCTTTTATGATCGTAGAGGATACAAATGACTCAATTTCTTCGTACACCGTGGCACCTGGTGTCCACCGTGGCTGCCATCGGCGTGTTGCTTACGGCCTGCGGCAAAGGCCAGCAGGCGGCGGCGCCGGCCGCAGCGGACCCGGCTGCGGCACCCTCCGTGGCGGTCGTCAACGGCGTTGCCATCCCCCGCGCCGATTACGATGCCTTTTTGAAGAACTTGCTGCAGGGAAAACCGGTTCCGCCCGATCTGACCGCCGAACAGAAGAACCAGGTGCTGGACGAGTTGATTACCATGCAGCTGGTCTCCACCCAGGCCGTCAAGGATGGAGTGGACAAGGATCCTGAGGTTGCCGCCAATCTCGACGTCTTGCGCATGCGCATCCTCTCCGACGGCGAATCGCAGAAATTCCTGAAGGGCAAAGAGCCCACGGACGCGGAATTGCATGCGGAATACGACGGCGACATCACTGCGATGGACAAGACCGAGTACCACGCCCGGCACATTTTGGTGGCGAGCAAGGAAAAGGCCGAGCAGTTGATCAAGAAGCTGAAAGGCGGCGCCAAGTTCGAGGACGTGGCCAAGGCCGAATCCACCGACAATTCCAAGACCAGCGGGGGCGATCTGGGTTGGTTCACGGCCACGCGCATGGTGAAGCCGTTCGCCGATGCGGTGAAAGCGTTGAAGAAAGGTGAAACGACGCCTGAGCCCGTACAAACGCAGTACGGCTGGCACATCATCAAGCTGGAAGAGACTCGCGAGGTCACCCCGCCCCCCTTCGAACAGGTCAAGGCGCAAGTTACCAAGAATCTGATTCAGAAGAAGCTTGTGGCCTACGTCGAAGACATGAAGAAGACCGCCGTAATCGACAAGAAACCGCTGTAAGCAGCATCCTTCGGGTGGCGGGTCCGCCGGGGCCCGCTACTTTTTGAGGAGTTCCAGAAATGCCGGTTCGTCGAGAACCGTGACCCCCAAGTCCTGGGCCTTCTTGAGCTTCGAGCCCGCCTCCGCGCCCGCGACGACATAGTGCGTCTTCTTCGAGACGCTGCCGCTCACCTTGCCGCCGCGCGCGATGATCGCCTCCTGTGCCGCGTCGCGCGACAGAGCATCGAGCGTTCCGGTCAACACGAAGGTCTTTCCCGCAAGTTCACCCTGCGAGCTCGAGCCCGCCAGCGCGGGCCACGTGATACCGCTCGCCAGCAACCGATCGACGACCGCCCGGTTCTCCGCATCGGTGAAGTACGCGGCGACATTCGCCGCCACCACCGGCCCCACGTCGGGAACCCGCTGGATCTCCAGGGCGGTCGCGTTGCGCAGCGCCGTCACATCCCGGAAGTACTGCGCCAATCCCAACGCAGTGGCTTCGCCCACGTCGCGTATGCCCAGCGCATACAGAAAGCGGGGCAAACTCGTATGCTTTGCCGATGCGATTGCCGCGTGCAGCTTTTGCGCGGATTTTTCTCCCATGCGATCCAACGTCGCGAGCTGCGCCTGCTCGAGGTCGAACAGATCCGCCGGGGTCCTCACCCAGTCGCGTTCCACCAACTGGTCAACGAGCTTGTCGCCCAAGCCTTGAATATCGAGCGCGCGGCGACTGGCGAAATGCTTGATCTCTTCCCGCCGCTGCGCCGCGCAGATCCGGCCGCCGGTGCAGCGGGCAACCGCCTGATCTTCTTCTCGAACCACGAGGGATCCGCATACCGGACATACCGCGGGCAACTCGACCAGGGTCGCGCCCGCGGGGCGCCGTTCGGGTATCACCCGCACGACCTCCGGTATCACATCCCCGGCGCGGCGGATCACCACCGTATCCCCCACGCGCACATCCTTGCGCGTCAATTCGCCCATGTTGTGCAGGGTGGCGTTGCTGACGGTCACGCCGCCGACGAACACCGGTTGCAGCCGCGCCACCGGCGTCAGGGCGCCCGTTCGTCCGACTTGAAATTCGATCCCTCGAATCGTCGTCAATGCCTCTTCGGCGGGGAATTTATGGGCAATGGCCCAACGCGGCGCCCGCGAGACGAAGCCCAGCCGCCGCTGCAGGTCGACGTCGTCGACCTTGTACACGACGCCGTCGATCTGGTACGGCAGCGTCGCACGCGCCTCACCCATGGTCCGGTAGTACTCGAGACAGCCCTCGATGGATTCGACCACGCGGGATTGCGGACAAATCTTGAATCCCCAACGTCGAAGTTCCTGCAGCATCTCGCCGTGGCGGGTCGGCAGCTCGCCGCCCTCGACGTATCCGATCCCGTAGATGAACATGTCCAAAGGACGGGCCGCGGTCATCTTCGGATCGAGCTGGCGCAGGCTTCCCGCTGCGGCATTGCGCGGGTTGATATATGCCTTCTCGCCGCGCGCCGCCGCCTCGCTGTTAAAGCGCTCGAAGCCCGCCAGCGGCATGAAGACTTCGCCGCGCACCTCGAGCATTCTCGGCGCAGCCGCGGTGCGCAGCTTGAGCGGCAACGCCGCAATGGTCTTCAGGTTCTGCGTGATGTCCTCGCCAGTTTCGCCGTCCCCGCGGGTCGCACCCTGAACAAAGACGCCGTTCTCGAATAACGCGCTGATTGCCAGACCGTCGAGCTTCGGCTCCGCCGAGTAGCGAATGACGACTTCGTCCTCGAGGCGCTCGCGTATCCTGCGGTCGAAGTCGCGCACTTCCTGTTCGCTGAATGCGTTGTCGAGCGACAACATGGCGATTCGATGCCGTACCGCACCGAAAGCCGCAACCGGCGCGGCGCCGACGCGTTGCGACGGCGAGTCCTTCGTGAGCAATTGCGGGTACTGCGCCTCGATGCCCCGCAGTTCGACCATGAGCTTGTCGTATTCGGCGTCCGGAACCTCCGGATCATCCAAAGCGTGATAGCGGTAGTTGTAGCGCTCCAACAACTCGCGCAACTGCGCCGCGCGGTTCGCCGCCTGCCGTTCCGCCGCTTGAGGCTTAGGGGACTCCACGTGCTTCAAGTCATGGTCAGCAGCGCTTGAAAGCGCGCGACGTCCTCGCGGAGCGCCTCGGCCCTCTGCATGGACAGAGGAGCCCCGTGGGAATCTTGAAGGGTGCCGTGCAGAGTTGCCGCCAGCTCCCCCGCCGTTTCAATGACCGCGTTGAGCATCTGCAACGGCTCCAGCGGCCCCGGCAACACCGCAAACAACGTCAAGCCCCGGAATTCTTCCTGCGGCATTTTCGCCAGGTTGAAGACCCCGGGTTCCACCAGGCTCGCGGCACAGAACAGGGTCCGGCCATCGCTGTGCTTGCGATGAAACACGTTATAGCGCCCATACGCCAATCCATGATTCTCGAGCGCGATCATCAGATCCAAGCCGGACCAACGTGTCTCGCCCGCTGCACACACTCGAATGGAGACGATGCGCTGCGTCTCACTGGCGTTTGCCAGCTGCGGTTTCGGAGCCGCGGGCACCGACTCGGCGCCGCGCGCTCCCCCGGGCTCAGCCCCGCGCGCCCCCACGCTCACCCGCTCGTCCGCGGGCTCCGGAGGCGGTGGTGCGAATTGGTGTGCGGCGTGTTCATGGTCGGCAATGCCGAGGTCCAGCGTCTCATCGAGCGGGTCGGCATGAGCCATCATCGGCAGATCGACGAGTTGGACCGATTCGAATTCGGCTGTGCGAATGCTCAAAGGCTCGAGCGGAGATACCCCCCACTCGCGCGACCCATCGTGGCCGCGGGGCGGCTCCGTCGAGTCCGGCCCATCGTCGACCGGTGCAACCGTGCGGACCGGCGTCGTAGAGGAACTCACCGTCGACTCGCGCAACTCGGCATTGCCCGCCGCCTGACGGGAACGCCGCGCACCCCACCACCAAATTCCCGCCAGCAGCAGAGCGCTCAAAGCCGCCAGTATGAAACGTAGTTCGGCCGCCAAGACTAGGAGCCTGTCTGAGTATTTCGCGTGAGCCGCGTTGGCAAGGCCGTATATCCGTGCGATGCAGTTCGGCTTGGCCCACGCCATTGGATAGTGCGCGGGGAGCGGATGCAAGGCGCGCGGCGCCGCCCGTGGTGGTTACCACGGGCAAGCCGTGCAACGCCGCAGACGCCCCAGCGCTCAGATCCGCCGGCACGGCCAATTACACTGGTTGCGCTCGAGCAAAGGGCCTTGCCAACCCTTCGGGACCGGGCAGATTTCCCCTCATCCATCGTTGTCGCCTCCTTATTGGGTATCCACCCAACCGCGTCGGCTCCGCCTCGACTGAGGGGAAATCTGCCGCGGTCGCGGCCACGCGAAATACTCAGACAGGCTCCCACGCCCTACATTGCAGCCATGCGCACGGCTTCGTCCACATCCACCGCCACGAGCCGGGACACGCCGGGTTCGTTCATCGTGACACCCACCAACTGCGAAGCGAGCTCCATGGTGCTCTTGTTGTGCGTGATGAATATGAACTGCACGCTGCTCGACATATCACGCACGATATCGCAGAAACGCCCGACATTGTTCTCATCGAGCGGCGCGTCTACCTCGTCCAGCAGGCAGAATGGGGCCGGATTCAGGTCGAAAATCGCGAACACCAGCGCGACCGCGGTCAAGGCCTTTTCGCCCCCGGAAAGCTGGCTTATGGTGCTGTTGCGCTTGCCCGGCGGGCGCGCCATCACGGAGACCCCGGCCATTTCCGAGTCTTCGTCGGTCAGCTCGAGGTACGCATGTCCGCCGCCGAACAAGCGCGGAAACTTCTCCTTGAGCCCGGCGTTGACCCGGTCGAACGTATCCTGGAAGCGGGTGCGGGTCTCGCGATCAATCTTGCGCATCGCCGATTCCAAAGTCTCCAACGCATCGGTCAAGTCCTTGCATTGACGGTCGAGATATTCCTTGCGCTCCGACTGTTCCTTGAACTCCCCGATGGCCGCGAGATTCACCTGCCCCAGGCGTTCGATTTTGGACTTGGTCTCCTCGAGCTCCGATTCCCAGGTCGCCACCGACGCTTCGGGGGCGAGCTGCGCGATCAAGTCGGCCAATTCGAACCCGACGACCGACAATTGCTCGGCAACGGTCTCGCGCCGTACGCGGACTTGCTGCGCCGCCAATCGCGCGTCGTCCATTGCCGTACGGGCGGCTTCGACGCGTTCCTCGATGCCGCCGCGCTGCGTTTCCCGGTCGCGCAACACAGCATCCAACTCATCGCTCGCGATTCTCGCCGCGTGCAGCTCGCCCTCGATCTGTACGCGAATCTGCAGCGCCGCTTCGATCTGATCCTGCAACGCGGCGAGCGGCGCCTCGCCCTCCGCGAGCTGTGCGGCCAGTTCGTCACGGCGCAGCGCCAACCCTTCGAGCTGCTTCTCGTCACGTGCCAGCGTCGTCGTCGTCGTCGCGTGCGCCGCGCGCCGCGACTCCACCTGCACCGCCAATTCGCGCGCCGCCGTCTGCACCGCCTGGGCCGCTGTCCGGGCATCGGCCTGCTCGCCGCGCAGGCGTTCGCGCTCCTGCTCGAGCACCAACCGCCTCGGCTCCAGGGCAGCGAGCGACTCAATGGCAATTTCCATGCGCGCGCGCGCGGCGCGCAGATCCGATTCGGCGCGTTCCAGTTCGGCCCGCACGTCCGCGAGTCCCGTCTCGAGCGCGCCTAAGCGCCGCGCAGCATCCGCGGTCCGTGCCTGGGCGGCATCCAGCGCGGCGCGCCGGTCGACATGCTCCCGATGCAGGCGATTGACGTCGGTTTGAGACCGGTCACGGCGGTCCTCGTATTCGCGCACCAGCTCGCGCGTGAGTTCAAGCCGGTGTTCGGACTCCTTGACTTCGTCGGCCAGCCGGCTGACGTGCGAACTGATGTCGCGCAACGACTCTTCGCGCTCGATGACGCCGCTGTGAGGGTCCTGGTCCCGCGACAACCGCAGCCAATCGGGGCCCAACCACACCCCGTCGCGGGTAACCACCGACTGTCCCGCAGTCAGTCGCCGCCGTCGTCCCAGCGCTTCGCCCAACGTACCCGCGGTGAATACCGACGACAGTACGGAGCCGAGCACCGCCGCTCCCTGCACCTTGGCCTGCAGCGACGCAGCATCGGGCGAGCCCGCCGCCTCCGCATTGATGGTCACCATGGCCAAATGGCCGCCGTCGAAGCTGCCGAGCACGTCGGCAACGCCGTCCAGCCCATCGACGCACACCGCCTCGAGATAGGAACCCAGGACGGTCTCCACCGCCCTCTCCCAGCCGCGGTCGACGCGCAGCTGCTGCGCGACGCGCGGCTGATGGTCCAGCGACTGCGCCTTCAGCCATTGCGTCACCTTGCCGGAAACTTTGCCGAGCGCAGCCTGCTGCAGGGCTTCGGTGGACACCTGGGTGCCCAGGGCCTCCTGCCATTTGGCGCGCAGCGCATTGAGAGCCTCCGCCTGCCCCCGCTCCCGTTCGCGCGCCACAGAGAGTTCCGCCAGCAATTCCTGCAATTCGGCCGCCGCTTTCTGGCCGGCATCACGCGAAGCCGCCGCTTGGGCGTCCAGCACTTCCAGCGGTACGGCCGGCTGCACCTGCACGAGAACCAGACGCTCCGCTTCCTGGCGCTCCTGCTGCTGCAGCAGGCGGCGCTGCTGATTCTCGAGCTCTTCGATTCGCGCGCGTTCGACCTGGGTTTCGCGTTGACCCCGCGCGACCGATTGCGAGTGCTCGTCCCAGGTGTGCTGCCATTCGCCAAGCGCCTGCTCCGAACGCATCAAGAGGTCCGACGCGCCGCGCTCCTCGGCATGCGCGGAGTCGAGACTCGGTATCATCGTGGCAAGTTCGGCGCTCAAGCTTTCGAGAGCTGCCAGATCGCGCTGGATCACGCCCGTGAGGTCCTGAACCTGCGCCTGCGACTGGGCGAGATCGGAGGTTTGGCGCTGGCGCAATTCACGCGCGTGCGCGATGCTCTGCTCGATGCGCGTCACGTCCGACCCGGCGCCGTAGAAACGCTCCTGAGTTTCGCGGAGCGCCTCGGCCTTGGAAGATTGATCGACGCGGATCTGCTCGATCTGCGCCTCGGCTTGCCGAAGGTCCGCCAACACTGCCTGCATGGCCGTTTCGCAGTGCTGCACGGCCGAGTCGCGAACCCCCGCTTCCGCGTCCAAACTCTGCAGGCGCAATGCCAGCAGTTCCGCCTGCAGCTTCCGCTCTTCCTCCTTGAGCGTCTGATAGCGGCGGGCCGTGGCCGCTTGCCGCTGCAAATGGCGGATCTGCTTGTCGACCTCGTCGCGCAAATCGTTGAGGCGATCCAGATTCTCGCGCGTCTGGCCGATGCGATTTTCGGTTTCCCGCCGGCGTTCCTTGTAGCGCGATATTCCGGCCGCCTCCTCCAGGAACGCCCGCAGATCGTCGGGTCGGGCCTCGATGACCCGGGAGATCATGCCTTGCTCGATGATGGCGTAGCTGCGCGAACCCAAACCCGTTCCGAGGAACAGCTGGGTGATGTCCTTGCGGCGCACCTTCGTGCCGTTGATGAAATAATCCGACGTTCCATCGCGGCTCACCGCCCGCCGCAGCGACACTTCGTTATAGCTCGCGTAGGCGCCGCCGATCTTGCCCTCGGAGTTGTCGAACACCAGTTCCACCGACGCCGCGCCCAGGGGCTTGCGCGTTGCGGAGCCGTTGAAGATGACATCGGCCATCGAATCGCCCCGCAGATGCTTCGCGGAGATCTCGCCCATCACCCAGCGCACGGCATCAATGATGTTCGACTTGCCGCATCCGTTCGGACCGACGACGCCCGTGAGGCTGCTCGGAAACGTGACCGTCGTCGGGTCGACGAATGATTTGAAGCCGGCGATCTTGAGTTTCGTTAAGCGCATCAGTTTTACAACCTTGAGATCGGGCTTAGGGTAGCGGCACGGGATGCCGCCGAGCGTTTGGCCGCGAATGTGGCGCGTAGTGTAAAGTAAACGTCACTTTCGTAAACCCCTGGTGCCCAGGAG
>Ga0179587_10000724_pt1 | contig 14044 bp, 8 predicted proteins | sample CZODoug2_1_08_16_FD_185932 | JGI IMG/M metagenome (GOLD analysis project Ga0179587, IMG submission 185932) | Vadose zone soil fungal communities from Angelo Coast Range Reserve, California, USA - CZODoug2_1_08_16fungal | ecosystem: Environmental > Terrestrial > Soil > Vadose zone | place: USA...
CGCTGCATCGGATCTACCACCTATAACGAGTATCGCGGAATTTTCGAGAAGGACCACGCGCTGGCGCGGCGATTTCAGAAGATCGACATCACCGAGCCGTCGGTTCAGGACACGGTGGACATCCTGCGCGGACTCAAGACCCGCTATGAGGAGCATCATGGCGTCAAGTACGAGGACGACGCCTTGCAGGCCGCCGCCGAACTCGCGGCGCGTCACATCAACGACCGGCACATGCCGGACAAAGCCATCGACGTGGTCGACGAAGCGGGCGCGAACCTGCGCCTGAAGCCCGTGGAGAGCCGTGAGGCATCCGTGACCGTCAGCCAGATCGAAAATGTCGTGGCCCGCATTGCGCGGATACCGCCGAAAAACGTCTCCCTGTCCGATCGCGATGTACTCAAGAACTTAGAGCGCAATTTGAAATTGACCATCTTCGGTCAGGACAAGGCGATCGAGGCATTGTCGGCCGCGATCAAGATGTCGCGGTCCGGATTGGGCGATCAGCGCAGACCGGTCGGATCTTTCCTGTTTTCGGGCCCCACCGGCGTCGGCAAAACCGAAGTGACGCGGCAATTGGCGATCGCCATGGGCGTGGAATTCGTGCGCTTCGACATGTCGGAATACATGGAACGCCATACGGTTTCGCGGCTCATCGGCGCGCCTCCCGGCTATGTGGGTTTCGATCAGGGCGGGCTGCTCACCGAGGCGATTGCGAAGCATCCGCACTGCGTACTGCTGCTCGACGAGATCGAAAAGGCGCATCCCGATGTGTTCAACTTGCTGCTGCAGGTCATGGACCACGGCACGCTGACCGACAATAACGGCCGGAAGGCGGATTTCCGCCATGTCATCATCGTCATGACCACCAACGCGGGCGCGTTCGAAATGAGCCGTCCGAGCATCGGATTCACGCAGTCCGACACCACGTCCGACGGTATGGAGGCGATTCGACGCTTGTTTTCACCGGAATTCCGCAATCGCCTGGATGCCGTCGTGCAGTTCGCCGGTCTCGATCAGGACACGATCGAGCGGGTGGTCGACAAACTGCTGATCGAGGCCGAGGCGCAGCTGGAACAGAAGCGCGTGTCGATTTCGATTGATGAACCCGCGCGACGCTGGATCGCCAAGAAAGGCTACGATCCAAAGATGGGCGCGAGGCCCATGGCGCGCGTCATTCAGGAGTTCATCAAACGGCCGCTGGCGGAGGAGTTATTGTTCGGCAAGCTGGTCAACGGCGGACACGTGGAAGTTACCTTGAGCGAGGAAGGCGACAAGTTGAAACTAGAAACGCGGGCTACCAACGAACCCGCGCTCTTGTCACACGAGAGCTAGCGAAGACCTTAGCGGCCGCGATAGACGATGCGGCCCTTGGTCAGGTCGTACGGGGTCATTTCCACCGTGACTTGATCGCCCGTCAAGATTCGAATGTAATTTTTACGCATTTTGCCCGAGATATGGGCCGTAACGACATGACCGGTCTTGAGTTTGACGCGAAACGTCGTATTGGGCAGGGTCTCAACGACCTCGCCCTCGAATTGAATTGCCTCTTCTTTTGACATGCGTCCTTGTTGTACGTAGGGATGCGATAAGCCGGGCGCATTGTGCATAAAGCCCCCTGCTAATGCAATTTTACGACGCGGATACCGGCGGCATGCAGAGTGGCTCTACCCACCGGTCGCTCGGCGCGCGCCGCGTATGACGGCGCAGCAGCGCAACGAATTCGGAGCGCGAGACGTCGCGCGCGCCGAGGCTGGCGAGGTGCGAACTTGCCACTTGACAATCGATGACGTGAATGTCGCGCGCCCGGCATTCATCGACCAACCGTGCCATGGCCACTTTTGAGGCATCGTTCTCCCGGCTGAACATCGATTCGCCGAAGAAGACCCCTCCCAACCGAACCCCGTACAAACCTCCGACGAGTCGATTCCCCAGGTAGGTCTCGATGGAATGCCCGAACCCCAATTCATAGAGGTGCTCATAGGCGCGAATCATGTCGGGGTTGAGCCATGTCTCGGGTCCCGAGCGGCGCGGCGCGGCGCATTCCCTGATGGTCGCGCCGAACGCGTGATCCACCCGGGTTCCGTACGGACCATTCTTAAGCGTCTTGCGCAAGCTGCGTGAGACGTTGAATTCGTCCGGAAACAAGACCATGCGCGGGTCGGGAGACCACCAGAGGATGGGTTGCTGCGCCGAGTACCAGGGAAAGATGCCGCGTTCGTACGCCGCGAGCAGCCGCGCCGGATTCAGATCGCCCCCGGCGGCCAGCAGTCCCGGCGGATCCCGCAGAGCCTGCTCGACGGGCGGAAACCAGTCCGGTTCGGTATGTTCGCCCAGCCAGACGAGCCTGCTCAGAGCTGCAATTCCTCATCGGGGGCGCGATGGTAGGGAATGTGTTCGTTCACCGCGGCGGCGTAGTGATCGACTCCGCGAGCCTCGCGTTGTGCAAAGTCGCGAATGGCGGCCGAGAAGCGCGGATCGACGATGTCGTGCACGGAACTGGTGAGCGTCGGAACGAAACCTCGCGGCACCTTGTGCTCTCCCTGCGTTCCCGGCTCGAAGCGCCGCAACCCGTGTTCGATGCAGTACTCGATCCCTTGGTAGTAGCAGGTCTCGAAATGCAGGCTGTGAAAGTTGCCGCCCGCACCCCAATATCGGCCGAACAGGGCGTCCTCGCCCACGAAGAAAATGGCCACGGCGATGGGATGGGAACCGTGCCGGGCTATTTTCAGCATGAGTTGCTCCGGCATGGTGGCGGCAATGCGCTTGAAAAAATCCAGATTCAAATAGGGATCGTGCCCATGTCGGTAGAAGGTGTCCGCATAGAAGCCGTACACGGTATTCCACAAGGCATCGTCCATCTCCCCGCCCAGCCGCGTGTCGAATTCAATGCCCGCCTCGGCGACGCGCCGCCGCTCGCGCTTCGCTTTCTTGCGCTTCTCCGCAGTGAATCCGCCCAAGAAGGCCTCGAAGGAGTCATAACCCTGATTGAACCAGTGAAACTGACAATCCCGGCGCTCGATCAGCCCCGCGCGATTGAGGGGTTCCAGATCCGCGTCGCCGGGAAACAAGACGTGCCAGGAGGACAGATCCTCGGACCGGGCGTAGTCGCCCGCCGCCTGGATCAACGCGGCGGTCAGGGTCGGTGCTTCCGGACCGGGACGCACCAACAGGCGTGGGCCGGCGACCGGAGTGAAGGGGATGGCAGTCAGGAGTTTGGGATAGTACTTGAGGCCATGCTGAGCGTAGGCATTCGCCCAGGAAAAATCGAAAACGAACTCGCCGCGCGAGTGCCCTTTGCGATAGAGGGGCATAGCCGCCAGGAGCCGGCCGCGCGCGTCCTCGAGCAACAGATGGCGCGCGGTCCAGCCGGTGCGGGGGACTGCGCAGCCCGATGCCTCGAGCGCCAGCAGGAACTCATGCCTCACGAAGGGTTGTATCGGTCCCACGACAGCGTTCCAACTCGCCGCGTCGATATCGGCAATGCTCCTGAGAAAACGCGCACGCGGATTGGTCACGCGTGGGCGGCGAGCGGCTCAGCCCGGGACTTGGTCTCGACACGTTCCAGATATTTGTCCGCATCGAGCGCCGCCATGCAGCCGGTGCCCGCGGAGGTCACGGCCTGGCGATAGACGTGGTCGGCGACATCTCCGGCCGCGAAGACTCCCGGGATGCTCGTCGAAGTCGCATCGCCCTCGAGACCTCCTTTGACGACGATGTAGCCGCCGCGCATGTCGAGTTGTTTCTCGAAAAGCTGGGTATTTGGTTGATGTCCCACGGCAATGAACACGCCTTCCAGCTTCAGGGTCCGCGTCGCATTACTCTGCATCGCGCGCAGGCGCACGCCCACAACGCCCGCATCGTCCCCCAGAATTTCATCGACAGCGTGACTCCAAATGATACTGATTTTACCTGAGGTTTCTAGTGCAAATAGCCGATCTTGAAGGATTTTCTCGGATCTCAATTTATCCCGCCGATGCACCAGAGTGACGTGCGAGGCGATGTTGGCCAAGTACAGCGCCTCTTCCACCGCCGTGTTGCCGCCGCCGATCACGGCAACCGGCTTGCCGCGATAGAAGAAGCCGTCGCAGGTGGCGCAGGCGGAAACTCCTTTGCCGCGAAAGATCTCTTCCGAGGGAAGTCCCAGATATTTGGCCGACGCGCCGGTCGCGATGATGAGGGCGTCGCAGGTGTACTCGCCGCTGTCGCCGAACAGCCGAAAGGGATTCTGCCGCAACTCGGCCCGGTTGATCGTGTCGAATACGATTTCCGTGTTGAAGCGCTCCGCATGGCGGCGCATGCGGTCCATGAGCGCCGGGCCTTGCAGGTGTTCCACGTCTCCCGGCCAATTGTCCACGTCCGTGGTCGTCATGAGCTGGCCCCCCTGCTCCAACCCCGTGATGAGCAGCGGCGCCCGGTTGGCGCGCGCCGCGTACACGGCGGCGCTATAGCCGGCGGGACCGGATCCCAAGATAAGGAGTGGACTGTGCCTGAGGACGCTCATGTATAATTTGCCTCTCTTCTAAGTGATCGTAAGCGGACGTTACCGCCGCCGGCTCATGGTAAGTAAATCTGTGGGCGCCAGCCAGTTCAAACAAGTGGCCGGCCTTGAACCTACGATCAGCGCTTTGTACGAGCGCGAGACTCGGTTACTATTACATAATATTCAATTGGTTAAGAAGCAATTATCATTAAAGGTCTAGAATTGACTGAAGCGACTGTTGCCAAGAAATCCAAGTCCACCATGAAACTGTCGGCCACGGTGGCACGTGCGCTGCGCGAAGGGGCGCTGTGGTTTTTGGGGGCCATTGCTCTGCTGCTGGTCCTGGCGCTTCTTTCTTATCACAAAGATGACGCCAGCTTCTGGAATACCGGCGACGGCGGGTCGGTGCATAACTGGATCGGCCCCGTTGGTGCATGGCTGGCAGGCTTCTTTTTCTCTCTTTTCGGCCGCCCGGCGTACCTGTTTCCGGTGATGTTGGCATACGCCGGCTGGCTGGTACACAAAGAGCAGCCCCTTCCCGATGCGCGGTCGCGGATCAACACGATATTGCGGGCGGCGGGATTCGGGGTGACGCTGCTGACCAGCTGCGGGCTCGCGAGCCTGCACTGGGACGGCACCGCGCTGCCGAGCAGCGCCGGCGGCGTGGTCGGCGAATTCGTCGGCGGCCACAGCGAGGAGGCATTGCGATTCCTGGGCGCGACTCTGTTGCTGCTGGCGCTATGGTTTTCGGGCGTCGCGCTGTTCCTCGGGGTGTCCTGGTTCGACGTCATGGACAAGTTGGGCGCCTGGGTCCTCGCGGTCATCAACTGGGCGCAAACAAAAATCGAGCAGCGCCGCGAGCTGGCCTCGGGACAGCAGCGCAAGCAGGCGCGCCAGGGAGTCGTCCGCGAGGAGCAGAAAAAGGTCGCAAGCCGGCCGCCGCCGCGCATCGAACCGGTCGCGCCGATCCCTGAGAAGAGCGAGCGCATCGAGCGCGAGCGCCAAGTACCTCTCTTTGATGCCCCCAAATCCTCCGAGTTGCCGGCCCTGTCGCTGCTCGATGAACCGGGACCCCGCGAGCAGTCGTATTCGGACGAAGCCTTGGAGGCCATGTCGCGATTGGTGGAGATCAAGCTGCGCGATTTCGGTGTGGAAGCCGAGGTCGTGGCGGTGCTGCCTGGGCCGGTCATTACCCGTTTTGAACTTCGGCCCGCACCCGGCGTCAAGGTGAGCCAGATCAGCGGTCTGGCCAAAGACCTCGCGCGGGCGTTGTCGTCCATCAGCGTACGCGTCGTGGAAATCATCCCCGGCAAATCCGTCGTCGGTCTTGAAATACCCAACGAAAAGCGCGAAATCGTGACGCTGGGCGAAATCATCAAATCGAAGCCCTATGACGAGGTGACCTCGCCGCTGGCCCTGGCGCTCGGCAAGGACATCGGCGGAGTGCCGGTGGTCGCGGACCTTGCACGAATGCCGCATCTGCTCATTGCCGGCACCACCGGATCCGGCAAGTCGGTGGGCATCAACGCCATGGTCCTCTCCCTCGTGTACAAGGCCAGCCCCGAGCACGTGCGCATGATCATGATCGATCCGAAGATGCTGGAGTTGTCGGTTTACGAGGGAATTCCGCACCTGTTGTCGCCCGTTGTGACCGACATGAAGCAGGCGGCCAATGCGCTCCGCTGGTGCGTGGCGGAAATGGAGCGGCGGTACCAGCTCATGTCGATGCTGGGCGTGCGCAACATCGGCGGCTTCAATCGCAAGGTCAAGGATGCGGCCGATGCGGGCAAACCCATCAAGGATCCGATTCGGATGGCGAAGATCGCACAGGGCGTGCCCGGAATCGTCGCCGAAGACGTCGAGGACCTGACTTCGCTGCCGTTCATCGTCGTCATCATCGATGAGTTGGCGGATCTCATGATGATCGTCGGCAAGAAGGTCGAGGAACTGATCGCGCGATTGGCGCAGAAAGCGCGTGCCGCGGGCATCCATTTGATTTTGGCGACACAACGACCGTCGGTGGACGTGATCACCGGCCTCATCAAGGCGAACATTCCCACGCGAATCGCCTTCCAGGTGTCGGCCAAAGTGGACTCGCGCACCATTCTCGATCAGAGCGGCGCGGAGTCGCTCCTGGGTCACGGCGACATGCTGTACTTGCCCCCGGGCACGTCCATCCCGACGCGCGTGCATGGGGCATTCGTCTCCGACCAAGAGGTGCATCGCGTGGTCGCCGGCCTCAAAGCCGCGTCGCCGCCGATCTACATCGACGAAATTCTGGAGGGTCCGAGCATTCCGATTCCGGGATTTCCGTCCGAGGACGAGGAAGGCGAGGGCGGCCTGGTCGATGCCGAGGCCGACCCGCTGTACGACGAGGCGGTTCGCATCGTCACCGAAACTCGCAAGGCGTCGATCTCCGGCGTGCAGCGCCGGCTCAAGATCGGCTACAACCGGGCAGCTCGGTTGGTGGAGGCGATGGAGGCCGCGGGATTGGTCGGTCCCTTGCAGTCAAACGGCGCCCGCGAGATTTTCGGCGCCCCGCCGCCGCAGGAGTAAAGCGTGCCAATTCCAATCCAAGAAGGCCCATCCGTGAGAGCGGCAACGCGAATCGTGCAGACTGCGGCGCTCGCTCTCATGCTCGTCGCCGCCGGCACCCGCCCAGGGTCTGCGACGCCCGCGGCCGACGTTGAAAAATACCTGGCCGGATTGGCGACGTGGTCCGCGGATTTCACTCAGACCATCGACGATGGCCACGGCAAGGTGCTGCGCAGCGCGGCAGGAAAGCTCTATCTGGAGCGGCCGGGAAAGTTTCGGTGGGACTACGCCCTGCCTTCCGAGCAATTGGTGCTGGCCGACGGCAAGCAGATCTGGTTCTACGACAAGGACCTGGAGCAGGCCAACGTGCGCGACATGGACAGCACGCTGGCCAGTACTCCCGCCAGTCTATTGTCGGGTGGCGGTTCCGTCAGTACGCAATTCGACATCAAGGCGCTGCCGTCCGCCGGCGGGCTGCAGTGGTTTCAGCTCATTCCGAAGCGCGCCGATACGGACTTCCAACTGGTACGCATCGGCTTCGACAAGGGTGAGTTGGCATCGATGTTCCTCGCGGACAAGCTCGGGCAGGTGACGCAGTTGACCTTCACCCATCCCACGCGCAATGCCAAGTTTCCGGCCGACCTGTTTTCATTCACACCGCCGCCGGGAGTCGACGTGATCGGTCGCAATCCCAAATGAGCGCGCGGAGGCCGATGTGATCGGACACAATCCATCCCAAATGAGCGCGCGGAGGCCGATGTGATCGGACACAATCCATCCCAAGTGAGCGCGGAGGCCGGGAGTCCGCGCGGCGACGGCATGTACCGGCCGCTTGCCGATCGATTGCGGCCGCAAACTCTCGACGAATACGTGGGGCAGTCGCATTTGCTGGGCGCGGGTGCGCCGCTGCGGCGTGCATTGGAGTCCGGCCGCCCTCACTCGATGATTCTCTGGGGTCCGCCGGGGACCGGCAAGACCACGCTCGCCCGTCTGGTTGCGCAGGGGGCCAGGGCCGAATTCATCTCACTGTCAGCGGTGCTCGCGGGAATCAAGGACATTCGAGCCGTGGTCGAGCAGGCGCGCGCCCTGCGAGGGACTCGCGACACGGTGTTGTTCCTCGACGAAGTTCACCGCTTCAACAAGTCGCAGCAGGATACTTTTTTGCCGTATGTCGAGGATGGAACGCTGATCTTCGTTGGCGCGACCACCGAAAATCCGTCGTTCGAGGTGAACAACGCCTTGCTGTCGCGGGCGCGGGTTTACGTCTTGAAGCCGCTTAACGTGGAGGACTTGAGCAAGCTGCTCGATCGTGCGCTCGCCGACGAGGAGCGCGGCCTCGGGCGTTTGAAGTTGCACATCGACGCCGCCGCGCGCGAGCTGCTGTTGGCGGCGGCCGACGGCGACGCGCGCCGCCTGCTGAACTTGCTGGAAACCGCCGCCGATTTGAGCATTCCGAACGGCGAGGAGGGAGGCAGCATCGCTTCCCCCGATCCCGCCCGCCACGGCGAACCACACCGTTGCCCTCCGGGGCGGCGCCTTGATGCCGATACCACGCGCGCGGTGATCGGCAGCACCTACGTGCGATTTGACAAGGGCGGTGAAAACTTCTACGACCAGATTTCCGCCTTGCACAAGTCGGTGCGCGGCAGCGATCCCGACGCCGCCCTGTATTGGCTGTGCCGCATGTTGGCGGGCGGCTGCGATCCGTTGTACGTGGCCCGCCGCGCCTTGCGCATGGCGAGCGAGGACATCGGCAACGCCGACCCGCGAGCGCTGACCATGGCATTGGAGGCGTGCGCGGTGTACGAGCGGTTGGGTAGTCCCGAAGGCGAACTCGCGATCGCCCAAGCCATCGTCTTCATGGCCTGTGCCGCCAAGAGCAACGCTGTCTATGCGGCGTACAAGGCCGCCACCGACGACGCGAACAGCCTCGGCTCCCTGGAGGTTCCGCTGCATTTGCGCAACGCCCCGACCCGACTCATGAAGGAGATCGGCTATGGGAAGGGCTATCGCTACGCACACGACGAGCCCGGCGCATACGCGGCCGGCGAACGGTACTTTCCCGACGACATGCCCGATCGCCGTTACTACGTCCCGGCACCGCGCGGGCTGGAAATCAAAATCGGCGAGGCCTTGGAGGCGAGGCGCGCGCGCGATCGGGACGCCAAGGACACTAAGGATGCTCAGGGCGCCAAGCGCTCCTAGGTGAAGGGATCCCAGGTAGGTCGGCTGGGTCCAGCGACCACCCAGCGGCCAGGCCACGTTTCTGCCGAAACGCCTGCCGCGCGACATCAGGCTGGTAGGATTGTTTCCCCCTGTAGAATTAGTGCCAAAAAATAGGAATTCATCGTGCTCGATCCGAAGCTGCTGCGCAGCGATTTGTCCGGAGTGGCCGCCCAATTGGCGCGCCGCAACTTCGTCTTGGATGTCGCCGGGTTTGCGGCGCTGGAGGAGCAGCGCAAGGCGGTTCAAATCGAGTCGGATCGCTTGCGGGCGGAGCGCAATGCCAGCGCGAAAGCCGTGGGGCAGGCGAAGGCCAAGGGGGAGGATGTCGCGCCTCTCCTGGCTCGGGGTGAAGCGCTGGGCGCCGAGTTGCAGGCGGTTGAGAAGCAGCTCGACGTGGTCCGAGCGGAACTCCAGGCCCTCCAGCTCGGGCTACCGAACCTATTGCATGCAAGCGTGCCGGACGGTGCCGACGAGGCGGCGAATGTCGTGCTGCGCCGCTGGGGCGCTCCCCGATTATTCACCTTCGAACCCAAGGATCACGTAGCGCTCGGCGAACGGTTCGGGATGGATTTTGAAGCCGCGGGGCGCATTTCCGGCGCGCGGTTCGTGGTGATGACCGGAAACCTGGCGAAGCTCCATCGAGCTCTCATCCAATTCATGCTCGATCTGCACACCGCCAATCATGGGTATCGAGAGGCGTATGTGCCCTACCTAGTGCATGCGATCGCCCTTGAGGGGACGGGGCAGCTGCCCAAATTCGAGCAGGATCTGTTCGCGGTGCGCGGCGATCCGGGTTTTTTCCTGATCCCGACCGCCGAGGTGCCGGTCACGAATCTGGTGCGTGACCAGATTCTCGCGGCGGACAAGTTGCCGTTGAAGTATGTGGCCCATACCCCGTGCTTCAGGTCGGAGGCCGGCGCGTCGGGCAAGGATACGCGCGGCATGATTCGCCAGCACCAATTCGAGAAAGTCGAGTTGGTGCACATCGTCAGGCCGGATCAGTCGTATGCCGCGCTCGAGGAATTGACCGGGCATGCCGAGAAGGTGCTGCAGGCGCTGGAATTGCCCTATCGCGTCATTTCGCTGTGTGCCGGCGATGTGGGATTCGGCAGCGCGAAGACCTACGATCTCGAGGTTTGGCTGCCTTCGCAGCAGCGCTATCGCGAGATCTCATCCTGCAGCAACTGCGAATCTTTCCAGGCGAGGCGCCTGCAGGCGCGCTGGCGAAACCCGGCCACGGGCAAACCCGAATTGGTGCACACCTTGAACGGCTCGGGCGTGGCGGTGGGCCGGGCCCTGGTGGCCATACTAGAGAACTTTCAGCAGGAAGACGGATCGGTCGCTGTGCCGCCCGCATTGGCACCCTACATGCCCGGGGTGACGGTGCTCAGCGGATAGGATCTTTGATCCGGTTATAACCGTTGATCCGAGCGGAATCGTTGATCCGATCACCCAAGAAAAAGGGCGCGGCCCTCGAGAGAGAGTCCGCGCCCCGTGTCATGTGACGGACCGCAGCTTGCTAGTTGCGGCTGCCCATCAACAGGCGCAGCACGTACCAGAACATCAGCGCGATCGAGGCGAACAGCTGCATTGCCGCCGAGACGTAGCGATCTTCCGGGTAGTAATTGATGATGTTGGAGGTGTCATACAACACCGCGGCGCCCGCGAACCCGATCATCAACACCGAGAACCAGGTACCCAGTTGGAAGCCGAAGATGGCTCCGCCGATGATGGCCACCAGCGCCAGCACGCCGCCCCACATCAGGATGGCACGCAGGAACGAGAAATCCTTGCGCGTGCGATGGGCAACGAACATCAGTCCGCCGGCCCCGAGTGCGGTGACCAGAACTGCGCTGTCGATGGTGCCGGGCGCCTTCGCGTCGGCGAGGTAGAGAAGTGGAACGAAGATCAGCGCCTCGGCGACGACATAGACGCCATAGGCGAAGTACTGCATCCCGATCGACGTGCTGGTTTGCGCCGTGCGCGTTGCCAACCATCCCGTCAGCATGAAGGCACCCAGGATCAGCATCCAGTTGAAGCTGAACATGAATCGGGCGACTTGTACGGCCAGGCCGGATTCGAACAGTCCCAGTTCCACCAGGATGAAGCCGAGTATGCCGGCGACTAGATGGGTATAGGTACGGGTGATGAAAACGCTGCGGCTGTCGACCGCGCTCCGCGGAAATGCAGCGTTACTTGGAAAATTGGCCATGATCGAAAACCCTCACGAAGTCAGTGACAGAGTAATTCCTGGCACGCATTTTACCATTCCCGAACGGCACGTGCCGAAACCGTCCCGGGAAGCCTTCCTCTCGAGCCTCTATCTTAGGGTAGTGCGCGCCGAATCAATGTCCCCGGCCGCCAAAATTGCGATTTAGGGCACTTTTCCGGCGCCCGGTCGTCCACAACGGGGCGCGCAGCCTCCGTGTCAGGTAAAATTTTGAGGCCCGTCGACGTGCCGGAGAGGTGGCAGAGCGGTTGAATGCACCGGTCTTGAAAACCGGCGGACCCTCACAGGTCTCGTGAGTTCGAATCTCACCCTCTCCGCCAAATCGAAGCTCGTGAAAGCTGCCGTGGACAGTATTGGTGGGCTCGAAGTGAAATAGCGTGTCTCGATCGATCCCGGACAATGCGGCGGAACTCATGTAGTGTGCGAGTGCCTGCAGCTAAGCGTAGCGGCAATCGGAGGTCACGCCGCAGTGCGCCCGCGTGGGTATGAGGGCCGGTGCGTTATGTCCAATCCCGGCTCTGGGGTTATATCAGACTGAATTCGGGTGTAGGGCTAAACCTGAATTCGGACTCGAGTCACAACCTGCACCAATAGTCGCCACAGCACCGATTCAACATGCGGGTAAATGATCTTCATCACGCCGTAGCGGGGCCCGCGTGACCACAATTGCTCATTCGCGCTGCACTGCAGTCAAGCTATAACCGGGTATGCGGCACATCAAGATCGGAGCACTGGTCTGTGTTTTGGGATTGGCCGCCGCCGGCGCCGCCGGTGGCGCTGCTGCTTCCGTCGAACAGAGCTTCGCGGACCGCATCGAGATGGTCGATTGGTCGGATCCCGAGCATGCGGCACAACTCATCGATGCGGTGCCGACCCCGGCGGAACGGCGCGCCCCCGAAATCCAGATGCTCGAAGTTCGCGGCATGGTGCTTTCCGATGTGCACCGTGACCTGGATGTCGACGCGACAATTGCTCGGCTGCAGCTGCTGGCCCATCAAGGCGATAAATCGGCGGCGGCCGCAGAGCACTATGTTCGTGCCTACTCGCTCTATCAGCGCGACCAATATTCGGCCGCCGACACCGAACTGAAGCGAATCGACATCGAATCGATCGCCTCGCCGGCCGAGCGCTATCGGGTCTCGATTCTTCATGGCAATACGCTGCGTATGCTGGGACAGGCCGAGGCGGCGTTGCCGTTCCTCGAACGCGGCTTGGATCTGGCGCACGAAATGCGGGACGAGGTGCGCGGCCTGCACGCGATGCTATGGTTGACGCATATTTTCCTGAATACCGGCAACCTGGAGCGCGCGGCCGCTCAGCTGGAGAGTGCGCGTCGCCTTGCGATGATGCTCGGCGATGAGGCCGCGCTGGTCGAAGTCGAGCGGTGCGCATCGGACGTCGCAGACCGGCAAGGCAATCGTCTCGAGGAACGCCGCGCCAGTCTGGCGGCGCTCGACCACGCCAAGCGCGCCGGAAGCAGCAAATGGCTTGCCACTGCGTTCGTGAACTTGGGTGATTCGTATCTGAAGACCCGCGACTTCGCCGAGTCGCTCAAGTACTCCAAACAAGCGCTGCCCATCGTGCTGAGATTGCGCGAGAGCGGCGACACTCCGATCGTCATGTTCAACGAGGGACTGGCGTACATCGGCCTCGGCAACATAAAGCCCGGTGAAAGGCTGGCGGAAGATGCGATTGCGGAAGCCATGGCCGGCGATAGCCTCCTCGACGTCAGGGAGTTTCTGCGGGAATACGCCGATGCGCTGGAGCATGCGGGTTATCTGATGATGGCGATCCAGGTCTATCATCGTTACGAAGGGGTCAGCGAGAAAATCATGACGATCACTCGTCAGCGCGCTTTCCTCGAACTGTCGGCGAAATTCGACGACGAACGCCAGGCGCGGGAGCTCGAGCTGTTGCGGCGTGACAATGCGCTCAAGGCGTCGGAGATGCACGGCCAGCGACTCCAGCTACAGCTCATTCTGGCGGGCGCCTTCTTCGTGACGTGCCTCTGCGCAGCGCTGATGTGGGCGTTCGCGGGCGTGCGCCGGGCCAACAATCGCCTGCGCTTCGACAGCGAGCGCGACGCGTTGACGGGCCTGCGCAATCGCCGCTATTTCAACGAATACGTGCTGTCCGTCGACGGTGCCCGGCCGGTCGGCGGCTGCGTATTGCTGGCGGATCTCGACCACTTCAAGCGGATCAACGACACGCTGGGACACCCCGCCGGCGACGCGGTGTTGGCAACCGTGAGTCATCGCCTGTCGGCCGCCCTGCGCGAAAGCGACAAACTGGTGCGCTGGGGCGGAGAGGAATTTCTCGCCATACTCGATCCGATCACGCGCGAACAGGCGGATTCGACCGTCGAGAGGCTGCTGCAAACGGTGCGCCGCGATCCTGTGTTATGGAACGGACAAGCCATCCAGTGCACGATTTCGATCGGATACGCGTTCTTTCCGATGACCGGTTCGGCAACGGAGATTTCGTTGGAGAACGCCATCAGCCTCGTCGACAAGGCCCTCTACGAGGCAAAACGCCGCGGCCGAGATCGAGCCTGTTTGATTAGCTCGGTGAGC
>Ga0179587_10000726_pt1 | contig 14040 bp, 12 predicted proteins | sample CZODoug2_1_08_16_FD_185932 | JGI IMG/M metagenome (GOLD analysis project Ga0179587, IMG submission 185932) | Vadose zone soil fungal communities from Angelo Coast Range Reserve, California, USA - CZODoug2_1_08_16fungal | ecosystem: Environmental > Terrestrial > Soil > Vadose zone | place: USA...
ATTTGTATCTGCTGGACTGCGCGAGAAAACGCAAGAAGCTGACAATGAAGTGGGTGGCATAGCGGCGACGAATTACTCAAGCTGCGGTGAATGCTTCGGTGTCATCCTCGCACGAATCGCGTGGGAGGACATTGGTTTGATTAAGCGGTGAGGTGCGGTCCACAGGAGTAATGGTGGCCCTCTATGCCGACGTTCAGGCTTTGTTACTGCCTCGGCCAAGTATGGCTCTCGAAAGATTAAGTCTAAGCGTAGAAATGGAGGGACACAGGCCCTGCGCGAAGAAGCAGCAAAATCTGGTGCCGGGGGCCCGGTTTGCACCACGCGTACCACAGAGTTTAGCTTCTCACTAGCCGCATGACTATGAGGCGGACGGTTGCGGGGGGCTGCAATGCACCGAAACCGCCATCTTGACCCTGCCTTTCCGGTACTCCCTCGACGCTTTGGTGGCATGAACGGTCAGGCGATCAAGAGGGTTTAGGAAGATTCCCAACCTTCAGATGTGGATTCGACTCCCATCGCCCGCTCCCGACCTTACACGGCTAAGTTAGCCGAATCCGACGCCGCGGGCGCCACGCCCTTCTCTGATCAGTCTCCGCAGCTACCACTTGCTCGATCTCCCGGCTCTTCAAGAACCAAGTTTTGCCTCGCCGGTGGTGCGCCTAGGCGGCGCCTTTGCAACTGCAACTGCTTTCCGTCCGTTTCCTGGCCTGCATTCAACTAGCGCAATGGAATCCGGTAGAGGTTTCGTTGCACAGTTTGACGGGAGAAGGCATATGTTCCAGGCGTGCTGCCCGGGAAAACGTCTCCCCCTTCTATCACGCGGACGCCGGGTAGCGCAGCAATTTCGGCTTCAGAATGAAAACCGTCCGGCGGAATGGGAGGAAACATCTGACCAGCATCCAGAGGAATCACGTACGTGCGGCCATATGCTCTAGCAGAATTCATCCCGGAGCCGACGGAGAAATAGAGGAACCGTTGGTCTGGCGTCCAACGGAGGAAACCTAGCCCGTCTAGAATCGGGACTGGCGGGTCTCCGGACGCCGGGAAAGCTTTGAGTTTGTAGCGACCATTCGCTTCGCTGTCGCCAATCACCAACCTGCTGTCCGACGATACACCCACAACCTGCGTGACCTGGCCGGAGGTCAGTTTGCGCTTTTCGGTGCCGTCCTCGCGGACACGAAAGGCGAAAGTTGAGTTTCCTTCGATTGCATGAAATACAACCTCGCCTGGTGGCAAGAAATAGGGCATGTCGCCTTCTACGTTTGGAATTTGGCGCGGAGCACCGGTGCGGTCTGTCGAGGCTATCCACAAACGACCCTTACCGTCAGAATCCAGTGCCGAAAAAACGACGCGCGTCCCATCCTTCGAGAGGTCGTAACCCGTCACTGCAAAACCCGGCAGGAGGGGCTCGTTGCGCTCAGATGCAGTGTCCGCAACCCACAACTCGCTCGCGCCTAGAAACGGCGAGGTACCACCCTTCAATATGCGGTAGTAGACTGTCTTTTCATCTGGCGAGAGGTAGGGCCAATACGCATACCCCTCGAGCGAGATGCGGTGGTCACCGTTTGCGTCGTGAACGGAAATCGTCCTCTGGCGAAGGCCGACAGACGTGATCAAGGAGCTGCCGTTCGGTGCGAGTGCGATGCCCTCTTCTTCGGTGGGCCCTGAAGTGATTTGTTCGGGTTGACCTTCAGGGAACCTTTGCCTCCAAATATGGAAGGTTTCTCCTGTATGCAGGCTCAGGTAGATCCATTTGCCATCCGGGGACCAAGCCCCGTTGGTGCACGGAGCATTGGCGAGACCCACTCGATTGCCAGAGGATCCACCGCTAAAGGGAACCACTCGGCACGGTAACCACTCGCCGTTGTCCATTTCGACGAGGAGAGCCCACTTACCATCAGGTGAAAGATAGGATCGATGGGCCATTCCACGGTTGCCGGGTGGAACGTAGATGTCGCGAGACTCTCCCCGCGACTCGGTTGCGGTCACGATGGCCATGTGTTCGCCGGATTTGATCTCGGAAAACATCAAGTGCTGAGGACTTGTCCAAACCAAGCCGGAAGCGTTCGGTAGCCATCGCTCGGCATGGCCAGCCAACACCGGCACGACCCAAGTGTCCCAATTGAACGCAGCAAGTCCGGTGTACGCAATGCGCGAGCCATCGGGCGAGAAGACAGGACCCATTTTGAGCATATTGTCATGCGTAAGCTGAACTGGCCCGCCCGAGGGCAGGAATTTGATGTAGATTTCGCCGGTATCTACGAATGTGCTGACGCCACGGACGAAAGTTAGCATCCGCCCATCTGGCGAGAGCGCCGGTTGAGTAACGGAATCTGGGAAGTTCGTCAGCTGCACCCAATTGGTGCGATCACCGACTTTTGCCGGACTTCTCACGTAAAGAACTGTCGCGACCGCAATCGCCAGCCCTAGAATGCTCGCGGCGGCGATGGCCCACGGAATGACGCGGCGTGAGTTATCTTGAGCCTTGGCAGTATTCGAAGACATGCCAGAATCTGACAATGCCTCCAGCGCGAAGCCCAGGTCCGAAGCCGAATGAAACCGTTGATCTGGATCCTTTTCAAAGCAGCGATGAACTATCCTCTGCAGCGCAGGAGGGATAAGGGGCACGATTTGCGAAATAGCCGGAGGATCGTCGTTCAGAATAGCGGTCATCGTCTCCGCCGACGTCGGCTTCTGGAACGCGCGTCTGCCTGCCAGCATCTCGTACAGAATTGCCCCGAAAGCAAAAATATCAGCGCGATGATCGGCTCGTCTTCCGCTCACTTGTTCGGGTGACATGTAACCCACAGTGCCCAGCACCACACCGGGCTCGGTCCCCTCGGTTTGCGTCGGCGCATTGCTGTCCGCGGCAGATTGACGTTGCGTGAGTTTCGCTAAACCAAAATCGAGTATCTTCACGCGTCCGTCTCTGGTTATGAACAGGTTCTCCGGCTTCAAATCGCGGTGCACGATTCCTTTCTCGTGCGCCGCTGCCAACCCACGCGCCGTCTGCACGCCGTAATCAATCGCTTTTCGAATTGCCAGTGAACCACGCGCCAGTGCTTCTCGTAGAGTGCCTCCTTCTAATAATTCGCCAACCAGATACGGGGCGCCTTCGTAAGTTCCCATCTGAAACACAGCCAAAATGTTGGGATGATTCAGGGCGGCCGCGGCCCGTGCTTCCTGCTCGAAGCGCCGTAGTCGCTCGGGATCGCGTGAGAGAAGCGCGGGCAACACTTTGATTGCAACATCACGCCCTAATCGCGCGTCACGCGCTCGATACACTTCTCCCATGCCGCCGGAACCGACTAATTTCACTATCTCGTAATCGCCCAGCCTCGCTCCCAAAGTAAGCGCGATTCGTGACTCGGAGGACTGGAGAAAACTTGACCGCACTTCGTCGTTGGAAGAAAGGAGAGTCTCAACTTCGCGTCTTAACAGCGGATCCGACGCACAGGCCCTGCCGAGGAACGCCGGCCGGTCTTTGGGCTTCAGTTCCAGAGCTTCGGCAAGCACTTCTCGCACTCGCAGCCACTGTTCAGGCGTCATGGTGCTCAGCCTTGCTGATTTGCTTGTGCAACCAAACCCTCGCCGTCGTCCAATGCCTCTTCACCGTGGCTGGCGACACGCTCAAAATATCAGCAGTCTCTTCGATGGAAAGCCCTCCGAAAAATCTAAGCTCGACGATTCGGCTCTGCTGCGCGTCGAGTTTGGTCAGGCCATCGAGGGCATCATCGAGCGCGATCATATCCATGCTTTGGCCCTTGTTGAAGGCGAATGCATCGTCGAGAGTCAGCCTGGTCCCTCCATGTCGCTTGGCTGCCTTTTGGCGACGCGCGTACTGGACGAGAATCTGCCTCATCAACTGCGCGCACACCGCATAGAAATGCGCACGATTCTGGAACAGCATTGGTTCCTGTCTCGCCAGTCGAAGATAGGCCTCGTGCACGAGAGCCGTGCTCTGCAACGTGTGCCCGGGATGTTCTTTTCGAAGCTGGTAGTGCGCTAACCGACGCAGTTGGTTGTACACCACTGGTAGCAAGCGACGTAGAGACTCTTCGTCGCCGTCTCGCCATCTGGCCAAGAGTTCGCTGACGGGCTGGGAAGGCAGTTCAGCCATTTGACCTAGTTCTCGACCGATAAGGTACCTGCTTGCTCCATTGCCGTCAACTCACTGAAAACGCAAATAGTTACTGCGCTTGTCGCAGTGGCTTCTTGTGATTACTGGGTTCCCGCGCAATTTTTCTTCAGCCAAGTGAGCCAATTTCCTTCTGAATCGCACTTTAAGTGTTAGAGCACGCCTGCTGAAGCGATCCGGCGTGAATCGTACCGTACTTTTGGGAGGGATAGACAATGACGAAAACGAGAGGGTGGTTGCTAGGCATTCTCACGCTGGGCACCGCTGCAATTCTTGTCCATACCGAAGCTTATGCGCAGCACAACCGTCGGTTTCCAGAGGGAGTTGTTTTCTTCAGCGCAAGGGATGGACATCCGAATAACCAGATTTACGTAATGGATAGGAACGGCAACCGTCAAACCCGCGTTACGTTCGACACGGCATCTGATGTAGATCCCGATATCTCGCCGGACGGCCAGGAGATTGTTTTCACGTCAAATGAAACCGAAACCGGAAATAATAATATTTTCATTCGGGACCGGTGGGGGAGCGTTCGAAATTTGACCAACGATTCCGCTAGTGACGAGTGGGCGCGGTGGTCCCCTGACGGCGAGCACATCGTTTTCGACAGTAACCGCAACGGCGGCGTTTACGAAATATTCGTCATGAATGCGGATGGCACTGGCACTCCCACGCAGCTCACCAACCCTCCTACACTTAGCCGGTACCCCAGCTGGTCACCAGATGGACGGCAGATTGTCTTCCGGCGAGGCATCGACATCTATGAGATCAATGCCGACGGAACGGGCACTCCAGTGCAACTTACAAAGGAAGTTGCACCGAGTTTCGCTCAGATGCCTGTCTGGTCCCCAGACGGACGGTACATCGCTTTCATGAGTTTCCGTGAAGGATACTGCTCCGTCTTTCGAATGACCGCGGAAGGGAACGATCAGGTCAATCTCACGCCGAAGGACCTTGCAGATCCAGCGAATAGGTGGTGCAGCAGAACCCCCGCTTGGTCGACCCATGGTCGGAAAATCTTCTTTATGTCTTTCCGGCCAAGTACCGCTGGCCTGAGTCAGCTCTTCGTCATGAATGTGGATGGAACTGACATCCGTCAGCTTACCGAGACTGGTACAAATGGCAGCCCCCGAGCACGCCAACGCGCAGAACGTGACAGGGACTTCGACCGTGAGGATGACGACGACAGCACGCCGTAACATCAGAACACTTCTGCAATTTGTGAGTGTGCAGGGCCGGGAACCAAGATCCCGGCCCTCTTTCTTTCTGACGGATAGTGAAAGACAACGCCAAGACTCAGGTTCACACCCTGTCTTTCCGATACTCCCTCAGTGCGTTGCAATGCACCGAACCATGAACAATCAGCCAACCGACCAACAAAGGAGAATCTGGTTTAGTAGCTTCCCAAGCTTCCTCTAGCGAACCTTAACACGCTGAACTGGCGGCACTTATATACAGCAGTAGGACTCACAATTGGAAAATGCTGGAAAATGCGCTTAGCATTCTTGAGAGTCTTGGGGAGGATCCTTTGGGTTGCGGATAGGCGCTCAGACATCTGTACTGTGTCTGCGAGCGGGCGCCGGTTTCGATCCCCGCCGCCCCTACCATCCATCTTCCTGATCCTCGGATAGCCCACTCTTGGAACTGGGCGGGTAGTAGCGTCTGAGGAACCCGCTGCGTGGAAATCTGCACGGTGGGATCTGTGAGGGGAGAGAGTCCCGGTCTGGCCATGGTCGACCTAAACGGGCACGAAGCTGGAAACGGCGGATACAGCCAAGGAACACCTACAGCGCACCAGCCTCTCTCCTACTCGGAGACGTCTGAACCAGTGTCGCAAGGCAATCGCACGTTATTCGCCGAAAGTCGTGTTGTGTTTCCCAGAGATTCGACAAGGCAATCCGCGATCGTGAGCGGATGACGAGCCACTCGGAAGTAATCCACTTGGACGCCGATTCTGGCACGGGGCAACCTCCAGGATTCTGTTGTCCTGGGCGATTCTGTTTGACGCCGCGACCCTGCTTTCCGTATTCGAGCCAGGTGAGAGGAATGACGACGACATCGAATGACAGCACTCAGTAGTGTTTGCGCGCTCTTGTGCAATAACAAACGCGGAAAATAAAAAATCGGATGGTTGCGGGATATCGGGCACCTATTAAAAGCACACTTGTGGTTGCGGAAACCGAATTTGAACCAACGACCAAATTCCACTGATTCGGCCGCATCATAGCCAGCGCGCAAGGTCAGAGATTGACGGCCGCTTCCAGGTAGCCGACTACTCTGGACTTGGAAACGTCCAAGGCGGTTTCCTTCCGTTCGGCCACAGATTTGCGGAAAGTCTAGGGTTTGGATTTTGTTTTCTTGACCCGGACGTACCTGCCAGTCACAAACTTGTACGTGCGGTCTTCTTGAGTCTCGTACGGAAAGTCCGTCACTGCCTTAAGGACGATTTTGCCGTCGCTGTCCAGGGCGTGCTCAACATCGGGACGGCCGCATATGGGACATGCGGCGGGAAGATACGTTGTTGCTTCCTCGCCCTGTGCACCCACTGCGATTTGGCAATCTCCAGCTGCTCGAGTGAGTTCGCGACCCGTCGAATCAAAGATAGAGAGCGCCCATGCCTCTCGGTTACCAGCCATGTAACCTGATGAGGACCAGATCTCGACCGTACCGTCCGCATCAACGTCCAAGTAAGAAACTCTTTGATCGAGCGCGCGCAGCAAAGGCGATATCCATCGAAGACGTAGTCGTCCGTTCTCCTTTTGGAGCAGAAATACTCGGCTGATCCCAAAAACAGGGCCATCATCGTTTGAGTTCCTAATGCTCCCCACAATCTGTTCAGGACCGTCAGCGTTTAGTTTGACAGCCTCCAGAACGATTTCGAGGTGGAAACTTACGGTTTCAGGCGGAAGACCGCAAGCCTTGCACAGCATCGGAGGAAGGCTCGGTGGCATCGGTACGTTCTCAAGAACCCAATTTCCGGTGTCGGTGAGTTCTTGTTCGTTGAGGTCGCGGCGAACCGCAAAATACTTATAGTGATCTGGTGAATCATTCTGCTGTCTTAGCTCGTCCTGGTTAGGTTTCCGCACAGAAACCTTCAGGAGGAGATTTGTCCAACGCTCTTCAGGGGCGAGAAAGGGCTCTCCCTGTGCTGAAGTGTAGAATGGCACCGGAATGTTCCGCAGGAGGATGACTGAATCTGTCCAAATCAATTTTACTTTCCGCGGAGATAGCCAATTGTCCAGCGGACCTTTCTCACAAGGTGGAAGAGAGTCTGCGGTCAGTTGCTCTGCGACAGAGAGCACGAAGAAGACTGGTCGCTTTGTACAATGCTGAAGATGAAGAGCCACGTCATACGCGTTGTGGTTCGATTGTTGACCCTTTGCCGCTCCCGCGAGACTTAGGAATAAGAGAAGTCCCACTACAAAGCCAAAACGCATCCAACTGCCGTTCATAAACCGTGGTACACGCGAATGTGTTGGGCCAAAGATCCGCACCGACACTCGAAAACACGAGCGAAGCTGTAGCATGCAATAAAGTTCACATCAATTCTGCGATCATGCTCAAGAAAGTCGAGAGATGGGTTGAATGAGTAAAGGCAGGGAAGGTTCTGACCACCGCCCCAATTCCCAACTCCCGAGTGACGCGGTTACCGGTAACGTTGGTTCTGTTACGCTTCCCGCCGTAATTAGCTTGGGAGGAAATCGAAAGGGAGTCTCGACTTGTGGGCACGCGAGCAGACGATATCTGTATACATGGCGAACAAAAAGCAAATTCTGGTGCCGGGGGCCAGAATCGAACTGGCTACGCCCGCCTTTTCAGGGCGGCGCTCTACCAATGAGCTACCCCGGCTTTATTGAACTTTTCAATTTTAGAGACGTTAACCAGTCGTGTCAATTCGTTGACGGTGCACCCAACAGGTCCTCGTTATCGTCGTATAGCTTAGGAAGGTCGTCGTCGCCAAAAATCCGATGGGCCTCTCTGGAAGTGTAAGCTTCCAAGATCTGTCCCGTCGTCACGTCAAGGCGATACATGACCCACTCACCCATGTATTTGCACCCACTATCCGGCCCTGCCCCCGCTGCGACCAGAATTTCCTTCGTGCCGTTTAACCACTGTGAACCGATCATGTCCGGCTCACAATAGTCGAGAGAATCCCACATGGGACGGTATACGCGCGTCACCCAACGGGGAATGGGCGCTTTGCGCTCTCGACGTAGCATGTCGGCGCGCGCGCGGTTGGTGACTCCCTTTATCTCTTTCAGCCCTCGCTCCGTGACGTCATAGACCTGCACATGCCAGGTTCCGAGTTCGCCGCTTTCGCTCCAGGTCACGAACAGCCGCGTAGAGTCGGGCGCCCATCCGACCTCCGAGTCGTGCATATTTCCGAACGGCGCCCAATATTGTTTACCATTCACGTGGAGCCGCACCTGAAAACCATTTACCGTGATTATCCGCGTGCCCTCGGGCGAAGGGAAACGCAGTCTCCGTTCGGGATTTGTGTCCGGGGCGGACCATGTGTTGAAGAGCGAAATCGTCTTCCCCGACCACGCGCCCCGGCAGACGGCATATCTTCGATCGCTCTTCTGCCCGCACTCTGTCTTTTTGTAACTAGCTGACGACTTCTTCTCTTGCGGAGGAGCTGCGGAACCGAAAATGGAGATCAAGCAGACAAGGAGAAATACAAACCACGCTTCACCATATACACGTGAGTCAAGCACGAAGAAGTCTCCGACATTATTCTGCAGTTGCTCAGCCTTTCCCGAATTGGTGAGAAACGATAACTCAATGGTCGGATTCGTCGAATTCCTTCATCCAATTGCGGTTCTTGAGGACTTCGCGCGGCTTAGTTCCGTCGGGTGGGCCGACAATGCCGTCCTTTTCCATCAGGTCGATTAGTCGTGCAGCCCGCCCATAGCCAATGCGCAACCGTCGCTGCAGCGTGGATGTGGAAGCCCGGCCGGCGTCACAAACCACCCGGATCGCATCCTGGTAAAGATCGTCATCAACATCCTTGCCGCCTTCTGCATCTCCATCGGCGCCGCCTTCGGCTTGGCCGTTTTCATCTTTCGGAGCCGCCAGAAGCTCTTCCTGATACTTCGCCTGCGCCTGCTCGCGCCAGAAATCGCAGACCGAGGTGATCTCGTCCTCCGTCACCAGCGGGCCGTGAATTCGATGCAGCCGCGCCGAACCCGCCGGCAAGTACAGCATGTCGCCGCGGCCTAGTAGCGACTCCGACCCGTTCGAATCCAGAATGGTTCGTGAGTCCACCTTGCTGGCCACGCGGAACGAAATGCGGGCAGGGAAGTTCGCTTTGATCAAGCCGGTGATCACATCCACGGAGGGGCGCTGCGTCGCAAGAATCAAGTGGATCCCCACCGCCCGCGCCATCTGCGCCAGCCGCGTGATGGACTCTTCCACATTGTTGGTGTCCACCATCATCAGGTCGGCCAACTCGTCGATCACAATAATCAAGTAGGGAAGCGGCTTGTGTTCGGTCTCTTCAAGATTGTCGAAAAGCGAGAGCGAATGCTCCTTTTTGAACGTGCGGTTGTACTGGTCGATGTTTCGCACGCCGCGCTGCGCCAGCAGCTTCAAGCGATTCTCCATCTCTCGGGTCGCGTTGCGCAGCACGTTGGAAGCGATCTTTGGATCGGTCACCACCGGCGCGATCAAATGAGGAATGTTCTCGTAAAGATTCAGTTCCAGCCGCTTCGGGTCCACCAACACGAGCTTCACGTCGTCGGGGCTCGCTTTATACAGAATCGACATCAGCAGCGAGTTGATGAACACGCTCTTCCCGGTGCCGGTCGAGCCGGCGATCAGCAAGTGTGGCATGGCCGCCAAGTCGGTGATTCGTATGCGCCCATGCAAATCGCGCCCCATCGCCAGCGTTAGCTTGCTCGGCGAATTGAGGAACTCCGGCGCCTCGATGATGTCTCGTAGCGCGATCGTCTGCCGCTTATCGTTCGGAACTTCAATGCCGATCGTTGACTTGCCCGGTATGCGCTCGATCAGGATCGATTCCGCCTGCAGCGCCAGGCAAAGATCCTCGGTCAACCCCGTAATCCGGCTGTACTTGATGCCCGCTTCCGGCTTGAATTCGAACGTGGTAACCACCGGCCCGGGATTGATTTGCGTCACGCGTCCTTGCACGTCAAATTCAAGACATTTTGCTTCAATCGCGCGCGCCCGCAGTTTCAGCTCGTCTTCATCCAGCTTCTGGCTGCGTTCTCCCTCGCGCAGCAGGGAAGGGGACGGAAGTTTGTAATTCGGGTTGCCCTTCGCAATCTTGGGGTCGCCGGCTTTTTTGGCGGCGGCTTTTTCAGCGTCACGATTGAAGACGAAGATCGGCCCCTTGCGTGACGCGTCCTTTTTCTCCTTCTCGTCCTCTTCTTCTTCGATTTCCGTTTTGCCCTTGAAGACGTCGCTCTCGTCGGCCAGCCGAATGGTCTTCGTCGCATCATTCAGCAATTCCGCCTTCCCAATCAATTGCGGCGGAACGGGTTTTCTTCCCGACAGGCGGGACTCTTCCACTCGACGGCGCATGCGCTGTTGTTCACGTTCTTCGCGCCAGGCATGCCACCTTGCCTGCGCCTTCTGAAGGATTCCGAGCTTTTCGACTCTTCCAATCGGTCCATTCGGTCCGCTGGCCCAGGCGTGCGCGCCGGAAAAAGAAAAACGCGTGGTCATGAACAACGCGGTTACCAGCAGCGCCACGGCCACAAGATTTGCGCCCCACAGGTTGAATCCGCTGCGCAAGCCGCCAGAGAGCAGTTCCCCCAGCGCGCCGCCCGCGCGGATCGCCCCGCGCACGTCCCAAACGTGCCATAAGGAAAGAATTGTGGGCAGCGATAGCAGCAGCAACGCGAATCCCACCAGCGTCGCTATCTGGGACTGCACGGCCCGGCTGCGGAACCAGCGCCATCCCAGGACCAAAATCGACGCCGGCAGCAGAAACGCCGCAAACCCAAAGATTTGGAATAGACTGTCCGCGCAGTAAGCGCCTACCGGTCCGATCCAATTCTGCGTAGCAGCGTTTTCCGGCGCGGAAACGTTAAACGCCCCATCCTTTGGAGAATACGAAAGCAGCGCCAGCGCGATCAGCACGGCCAGCGTGATACACAAAAACCCAATCAGCTCATTGAATCGCTTATTTCCAGTCGGAGTCAGAATACGCACGAAGTCTCCTCAGCTTTTTGGGGAAGGCTGAGTGTCGCGGCGGGGGCTGGCGCTATCGCACTCCCGCCTGGCGGAACGACTAAACACACTGAATATAACAAACTACGGCCCTCACCCGTCAAAAACTTTTCCACCCGTGTTTCCAGAAGCCCTCAGTGCAGCATCCCGGACGCCCAAGCCAATACCAAAGCCCCCACAATGATTCGGTACACCGCGAACGGCGCAAACCCGTGCTTCCTCACCCAGGCCAAAAACCACGCCACTGCCCCGTACGCCACAATGAACGACACCACAAATCCTATCGCTAACACCACCCAGCCATGCGGATCAATATGCGTCACTCCAATCGCATTCTCTCCCTTGCCCCGCAAGGATTTCAACAAGTCATACCCAGTCGCCACCACCATCGTCGGGATCGACAGGAAAAACGAAAATTCCAGCGCCGACGCCCGCGACATCCCCGCAAGCTGCCCCGCCGCAATTGTCGACATCGACCGCGATGTCCCTGGAAACACTGCCGACAAAATCTGGCAAGCCCCAATCCAAATCGCCTGCCCTAGCTTCATGCTCTCCATCTGCCACGTATGAATCCGGCTGCCAATCGCCGCCGGACCCGCTTGCTCCCACTTCACGTTCATAGCGTCCACAATCCACATCACGATTCCGCCGATCAGCAGCGAACTTCCCATGATGTACAAGCTCTCGAGATGCTTACCAATCACCTTCGTCAGCAAAAACGCCGGCAGCGCCGTCACCACAAAAGCCACGCTCACCAGCCCCAGAGGATGGGTCAAAACCGTTCGGTCGCCGCGCTCGCCCTTCGGAAACGTGGACAAGAATTTCGCAATGCGCTCGCGGAAATACACCGGCAAGCACAAGATTGCTCCCAGTTGAATCACGATCGTGTACATTTTCCAATAGCCGTTCGCCAAGTCGATGTGAAACAGCGCCTCGCTGATCCGCAGATGCGCCGTGGAGCTCACCGGCAAAAACTCCGTCAATCCTTCCACGATTCCAAGCAGCACTGACAACAAGTAATCGCTCAAACTGTTTCTCCTGTACGCCTTGCCGTTGTCCTTGCGCCCGGCAGGATTTTCCTCATCTCGTACGCGTCGATGCGACGCAAATAATATCGCTTCAGCGTCGCTTCGATACGATAGCCATGCCGCTTCCAGAACGCAACGCCCGCTTCATTGTCGGTTGCCGTTTCCAGCAAAATCGTTCGCACGCCGCGCAGCGCCAGGTTGTTCTCGCTCTCTCCCAGCAGCGCCGAGCCCACTCCCTGCCTCCGGTGCGATTCCGCCACGTCCAGCGTAATCACGTGCGCCAATGGCGGATTTTCCTCCGTCAAAATAAATCCCACAATCTTGCCGCTGTCCTCCGCCACCGTCCCATCCGCCGACGGCAGCTTCAGAAAATACCGCAGCATCATTTTGGAGTACGCGATTCCCGGAGGAAAGCACCCCTGGTCCAGCCGCAGCAGGGCAGTGAAGTCCCGCGGTTCGTGGGCGCGCAGCGTGACCGGCATGGCGCGACTGATTGTAGGCCGAACCATTCCTTCTGAACAGCGTCACTACCCTCTCGCCGATCCTCTATCGGGATAGGGGGAGCAGTCACCTGCTCGCCCCTCCCACACCACCCGACAGGCGGGTCCGCATCGGGCGGTTCAGTAAGTTGAGCCCCGGCGGGCCGGAGGTTCGAGTCGTCGTTCGCCACAAGGGCTTCGCCACTCTGCAGGTTTCCGTTTCGGCTTCACCGTCTTCTGAACCTGCAAAGCTCAGCCGAAGCTGATTGGCTGGCGCAGTGCCACCCATGAGTTCAACGTTCTACTACTCACTCTTACTGTTGGGGCCTTCCTCACTCGCGTGAGTACTACGCCCGCTGCTGACTTCTGCTGCAGGATCAGGATGAATTACTCCACCCTCAGTCCCGAATCCGAGACGTGCAGCAGATCTCCCGCGATAAGCTCGACTGCTTTCCACGCGCAACCACCGGATTTACGCTTTGCGTCCTTGATAGATATGGGCTTCGCGACCATTGGCCCGCTCGCCCGACGCTCACGCCTCAGATCCGGTTCTTGTACATTGGCTCGCGTTTTTGCTCCACGCTTCCTTCAGACCCCGCCTCGCAGCGACGCCCTTGCGCTTCGCTATCACTTCACCTCTATCAGGTTGTGAAGAGGACTTACACCTCCAAGCTGTCGAACATGCGCGGCGTACCAAAAAAGTAGGGGCGCAGCATGCTGCGCCCCATTCGAGATGACCTCGCAATCTGCGATGGTCACAGTTTGACGGTTACGGTCTTCACTTCCGTGTAGTTCGCCAATCCGTATTCGCCGAGTTCGCGGCCGATCCCGCTCTGCTTGAACCCGCCGAACGGCGCTCCCGCGTCGAACACGTCGTAGCAATTCACCCATACCGTGCCCGCGCGCACGCTGTCTGCGATCGCATGCGCTTTGCCAATGTCCCTGGTCCACACCGCCGCCGCCAAGCCATACAGCGACTTGTTGGCCCGCTCCACGACCTCACTCATATCCTTGAACTTCAATATGGACATCACCGGCCCGAAAATTTCTTCCTGCGCGATCTTCATGTCGTCTTTCACGTCGGCGAACACCGTGGGCTCGATGAAGTAGCCCTTGTCTCCGACGCGGCCTCCGCCTGTCAACATCTTCGCGTTTTCCTTTTTGCCCGCGTCGATGTAACTCATCACCTTGTTGAACT
>Ga0179587_10000727_pt1 | contig 14031 bp, 11 predicted proteins | sample CZODoug2_1_08_16_FD_185932 | JGI IMG/M metagenome (GOLD analysis project Ga0179587, IMG submission 185932) | Vadose zone soil fungal communities from Angelo Coast Range Reserve, California, USA - CZODoug2_1_08_16fungal | ecosystem: Environmental > Terrestrial > Soil > Vadose zone | place: USA...
CAGACGGCAATTTGGGAGGAAATCCGGCCGGTGTGGTCCTTTGCGACGCGCTGCCCAGTGACGCCGAAATGCAGCGGATCGCCGCAGAGGTTGGCTTTTCCGAAACGGCGTTCGCAATGTGCACAGGTACAGCGTGGCGAGTGCGCTATTTCTCCCCGGAAGCAGAGGTTCCGTTTTGCGGGCACGCGACGATCGCGCTGGGAGCGGCGCTCGCTCTCGCTCGCGGAGATGGCGTATTCGCATTGGTGCTCAACGATGCGAACATCTCAGTTGCGGGCCAGCGTTGCGATCACGTGGCACGCACAGCATCCCGGCCTTATTGCGTGGAGGATGGCGCGGCAACCGACTCCCCGGAAACGGTGAATCGAATGCGCCCGCTCAGCACGCGAGACCGGTCCGCGAAGACGCTCCACTCAAGGACGTAGTGACCGGCCGTCAGTGGTGGCGCGGGGATCGTTACCGTGGCTGCCTCCTTGGACGGCAGCTTGCCGAGCGGTTTGGAGCTACCGTCGTCTTTCTTGATGAATACCTGGTGGAGTTGCACCGCCTGCGAGAACTCCAGGACGAAGGCTGATGGCGGTGTATCGCTGACGCCGCCGTCTGCGGGAGTCGACTTCACGAACTTTGCGTCTGCGGCATAAGCGGAGCTGCCTAAGAAAAGAGCGATCGACAGGAACACTAGGAGCGGATTCTTCATTGTGATTGTCCTTCAGCGAGAGTGACCATGGACGAAACGTTCTTATGAGGATGGCAATCAGACTTGGCGGGCCACTCGTCTTGTCATGGTAGATCGAAGAGAACGAGAGTGTCGATTCTACGGAGGTTGTTTCTCTTGGCGTATTGGTTCGGTACCCCGATACTTTGGTTTACAAATTGGAGACTGCCAAGAGGTGACGGTCGAGGTTTTATCGTCCTTCCCGATCCAAAGCATCTCAAGTGCCGAGCAGATCTCGACGCGTACCCAATGCGGCCTCGACATATTTGATTAAGGTGGGGGCGTCGAAGGGCTTGGTCAGAAAGCACGTTGCCCCACCGTTCATCGCCTGCGCACGGACCACCTCCTCGGGAAACGCCGTGATGAAGACGAACGGTACGGTGCATCCCTGGGCACGAAGAATAGCTTGCAGTTCGATACCACCGATGACTGGCATCCGGACATCTGTGATCACACACGCTGTTTCGTTCAGCTCGTCTGACTGCAAGAAGTCCCCGGAGGACGCAAACGTACAAACCGCGTATCCGCGCGACCTCAGGAGGCTATCAGTGGCCAATCGAATGGACGCATCGTCGTCAACGACAGCGATCAACGCAAGTTCTGATTGGCGCGGGCTGCTCACTCAATGCATCCTAGCTCCGACCGATGTCACCATGCGCGGCTTAGGAGTATCGGAGACGTAATACTTTGGTTTAGATCCGCCCCGGCTTGTCCCGATGGATTCCCAGAGCGTCGGCGATTCTCACCAGATCGGCAAGCGACCGAGCCCGCATTTTGCGCATTATGTGCAGCCGATGGACCTTTGCGGTGATTTCGCTGATACCCAAATCCGCCGCGACCTGCTTATTTCTCAGGCCGGCACTCACGAGCGCTATTACCTGGCGTTCCCGGGCGGTCAGAGATTCGTATAAAAGCTGCCATTCCGTAACTGTCTCGTGCTCTGCCCGTCTCTTTCGATCCGCGGCGAGCGCCCTGTTCACTGCATGGATCATCTCCTGATGGCGGAACGGCTTCGTCAGGAAGTCGATCGCCCCGGCCTTCATCGCCTGAACAGACATTGGAATGTCGCCATGACCTGTCATGAAAATTATCGGAATGCGGATACCCGCGGCGGCCAGATCGGTTTGAAAGTCGAGGCCACTGATCCCCGGCAGCCTGACGTCGAGCACGAGACAACTCGGGACGCTCGGAAGTGTGCTGCGCATTAGTTCAGCGGTCGACCCGAACACTTTGACCGCCAATCCCACCGACCGGAAAAGGCCCTCGAGGGCCTCGCGCATTGATTGGTCGTCGTCGACTACGAGGACAACGGGTTCCCCGCCTCCCTCAACCTTAAATCGACATTGTCCGTTTCACCTCGCATGGCCCGAGCCACGACGCGGACGTGTTTGACAGTCCCGCCCGGCAACCGTAGACGATGTTCAAAAGCAAAGTCCTGCCGATCGTCTTTTGCGCGATCAATCACTCGCTGGACAAGAGCATGGTCGTCCGGATGCACTCGAGCGAGCACCAATTCAATCGAGGGGCGAGTGGTTGAGTCAAATCCGAAAATTCTAAAGCCTTCCTCGGACCAGAAGATCTCTCCGCTGGAGACCTTCCAGCCGAAACTCCCTGTGTGGCTGAGTTGTTGCGCTTCAGCCAAGTAAGTTTCCTGAACTCGACGAAGCCTATCCTCCACACGCTTACGCTCCGTAATGTCGCTATTGGTCTCGAGCGTCCCGATCGGTTGTCCTTCGTCGCCTCGCTGGACAGACCAACGGCTTGAGACACTGACCTGGATTCCGTCGCGCCTCGTATGGAGAAGCTCTCCCTCCCAGTGGCCGCTGCGGAACAACTCTTCGGTCATCAGTTCGAGCGGAGCAGGAAAGATCGTTTGCAGAAGTTGATGAGCCACTTTGCCGACCGCCTCCTCCTCTTTCCAACCATAGAGTTCCTCGCCGCCGCGATTCCAGTACGTAATGACATTTTCCAGGTCACGGACTAGAACTGAATCGCGTGTAAGGTCAAGCAGCCGAGCTTGTTCGCGATGCGCTTGCCCAAGGCGCCGCAATCGCCTCACAAGGCTTGTAATGACAATCGAGGTAATAAGAAATGCAGAGAGCGTCGTGAGATCCTGCGGGTTCGCCACCTCGAAGGCGAAAAGCGGCTTTATGAAGAAGAAGTCGAGCCATCCTACGGCAATGACGGGAAAAATGACCGCCGTTACGAAGCTATCCATCAAGGACAGCAGTACGATGATAACCAAGTAGACGCACGCGACCGTCGCGGAACTCAGACCGAGAAGGAAACACCCCCACGTCGCGAGCGCCAGAGCTACGGCGCCCGAGACCCACAACGCCGACACGTACCGGAATAGAGCGATGCGCGACCGTTTCATAGGCAGCATCACCGATCCCCCTCATTGGCTTTAGCCGCGCATGCGACTTCGAGCATTCAGGATCGCTCGACAAATTCGATGGTTCGACCATCGGGGTCTAGCGCGTAACACACTCGGGCTTGATCCCACGAAGACCCCGGCTCGTTCAATGTCACCGGGAGCGAGCAATCCAGAGCCCCCGCGTTCAAGGCCCGCGTGCGTGTGACATCCACGTCGTCGACGGTGAACGCGATATGGCTATGTCCAGCGTCGAACCGACGCTGAGCGAGGACCGTGCGGTTTGGTCCGAAGTACTGGAGAAGCTCCAGCATGCCACCGCACGAGAGTTTCAAATCCGCGGTATGAATTACCGCGCCAGCAACTCCGGTCAGGGTCTCTACCTCGGCGCCCTTTATCACTGCGCGCTCTCGAACAACACAATCCAACACAGTGCAGTAGAACTGAATTGACCGATCCAGGTCCTCAACGGTCAATCCGACGTGATCGAGGCTACTCATGGTGCCCTGCTTGGAAGGGGCAGGTCGCGCGCAAAGATCTCCTCGAGCGTCTCGTGTCGCTTAATGAGGACAGATCGCTTCTCGGTGACCAGCACCGTCGCGGGACGTGTCAGGGCGTTGAAGTTGGAAGCAGCCGCGTCTTGGTACGCGCCGGTGTCGAGGAACGCAATCACATCACCGCACGCAGTGGCGGGCGCTTCCACGTCCCGAGCGAGGAGATCAAAATTGCACGACTGACCCACAATCTCGACTCTCTCCAGGCATTTAGCGTCGGCTCGCGATGCAAACAGGGGTTTGAAATAGGCGTGCTCCATGAATAGATCAGGAAGAAACATCTCGGTCGTATCCAGCTCGATCCATGTACGGGAAACGGGTCGTTCCTGTCTCTTGACGTGGCACACGCGGCTCAGATGAATTCCACAGTTCGCGAATAGGCTTCTGCCGGGCTCGATCTGCAGCACCATTCCGGTAGGATCGATGCCGCCGGCTTCCAGCGCATGCAGGAGCGCGCCGGTCGTACTCTGTGCAAAGTTTTCGAGTGGCGGCGCGGCTAACCGAGCGGGATTGGACGGGTCCCGTGGAGCTGGAAAACCACCTCCGATGTCCAGTTCCAATGGACGCCACGGCGACCAGGCGTCTGTCAACTGCACGACTACTGATCCGAAGGTCCGCGCCATCGTCGACCAGACGGCGGGGTCCGCACTGTGCCGGCCGAGGTGGGTCATGAGGCCCGTGAGTCGTGTACCGGGATTCTCCAAAACACGACGACCGACGCGCACGGCCGCACCGACTTCAATGCCTGGCTTGTAAATGTTGGCGGCTTCTCGAATGGTCATGGCCGGTAAGAAATCGGAAGCGCCCGTGAGATCGAGATAATCCGGTCGCACCCGTAGCCGGACGCTGGCAGTTTTGCTCTGCCGTTCAGTCGCGGCGATCACAAGATCGAGTTCTTCCTCGCTGTCGAGCGTGATGCGGGCTCCCACCGATACAGCAAGCTCGATAAGCCTCGCGTTCTTCGCTGAGCCATTGACGGAGACTTTGTCGGCGGGCACGCCGGACCATAGCGCGGCTTGAAGCTCGCCATGTCCGAACACATCGCAACCCGCGCCCTCATCGTTCAATATCTGCCGAAGAGCCATCGTGTAGTTGGCCTTCAGCGACGGTAGCAGCTCTACCGGGCCGACTCCCCAGTGGCGCCCAAACAAGGCCGCCAGCTGCCGGTAGTTTGCACGCAACAGCGTCTCCGACACGACGTAGAGTGGCGTACCGTATTGGGACGCGATGCCGACGGTATCGCAGCCCTCGATCCACAGGTGTCCATCGGCAATCGACAGTACCTCATCGATATACCTTCTCTCCACCGACTCGGCAGAGTTTCGAGTCGCAAATGTCGAATTCACAGGTTCTGAGGATGGCATGTCGAGTCCTTGGCCCGTTAGAAAGCGATGCGAACCGACACCGATTCGCTTCGGTAGCGACGGTGCACAACGGCATAGGTAACGGCGGCCAACGCGCTCGTGAAACCCGCGAGCAGTAATACGGCGCTGTAGCCTTTCCCCAGCCCCAGGACGAATCCGGCCGCCGCCGGACCCGCCGCGAGCGCCGCACCCTGTGCAGCCGGCACCAAGGCGGCAGCGCGACCCGAGGGATCCAAAACCGCGAGCGTCCCCAGCTGGAAAATGTCGATGAAGTTCCAACAAAGCTGCAGGACGGCCAACGTAACCACGAACATCGTCGGCGTGGGCACCATGCTGTGAATCACCAAGGTCGTTGCCAGCGTGGCCAGCGTGAGCAGCAGCGGGCGTGATTGGCCGATTCGACGGGCTACCGCTCTCGCGCTCAAGCATGCCGCGGCGCTGAGGAGCACTCCCGCGGACAGCAGCCAGTGAACCTGTTCCATCGAGATTCCGAACCCGATGCCCATGCGTTCAGCATAAGCCCAGTAGCTACCGATGGTCACATAAAACAGCGCGACCGCCATGAGGCACAGCGCGGGAAGCAAGGGTACGGCGAAGTGGCGGTGGTGCTGCGTGGCGTGCGCCGGCATTTGCGCCTTCGCTGCCGAGTCCCGACCCGGAAGCAGCGGGACGACAACCAGGCTGGCCAGGAGCGCACCTGCAATGGCTACAAAAACTGCACCCGGCCCCCAACGTGCGTTCAACAGCGGAAAGAGAGCGAGCACAATGGCATTCGCAAGAACTTGCAGAAGGATCAACATGGAGAAGCCACGCGCAGGTTCAGGGTTTCGCGACAAGAGCGTCAGCGAGGACGCGTAGGTGGCACCGGACGCAACTCCCGCTGCAAATCGCAAGCAGCACAGCGCGACAACGCCATGAAATGGCGCGCACAGCGAATTGAATGCGGCGCTCAGCGCAAGCGCCGCGCCCACATAGCAGCGCCAATCGATCCGACGCGCCATCAATGACGTGACGACCGATCCGGCCAGGACCCCCGCGAGATCGATCGAGGTGACGTATCCCGCATACTCCGCCGAATAGCCCCACCCATCTTGTAAAGCGCCGACGATGATCGGCATGCCGAGAATCGAGGTCACGCTGCCGATCGCGAGGCTAATTTCGGCCCATACGAGAACCTGTTGTCGGACGGGAGCGGTACTCATTTTATGCGGCGCATCAGTGTCAAGGGGGGTCGGGCCGAGGCCCCTAGACTATGTCACGCCTCACGACTCATCACCAGAGTCCTAAGCAGCAACTCCTTGAAACTTATGACAGAATCGACGGGGATCTGTTGCAGATAGCGGCACTCTCGATCGAGCCGCCTCACCGCGGCGTTTCAATTCGAGATTGTTGGTGTATCTTCAACGAGGCGTCCGATCATAAGAATGCGGGGGATCAAGTGATCAGAGATACTCGTCCGCCGCTCGCAGCGGAGTACTTCGCAGTCTTCGCCATCGCGGCTGCGCTTCTGGGCGAAGCGGCAACCAGCAATGCGGCGACCGCCGGCGAGGCGGAACCGGCATCGGGGCAATTGCAGGAAATCATCGTCACCGCGCAAAAACGCGCCGAAGACATCAAGGACATTCCGTTCAGCGTGTCGGCGATCAGCGGAGCTGACTTGGCGGAGCATCACGTCGCCGACTACGACGACATCACGCGCACGGTGCCCGGCATTTCGTTCCAGGCCGGTCCTGGACCGGGGCTCGATAACATCGAGATTCGCGGCGTCAGTTCGACCTCTGGATCTGCGACGGTCGGCATCTACATCGACGAAGTCTCGGTGACCGTCAGTAACAGCCAGTACGACGGCGCCGTGCAGCCGAAGCTGTTCGATTTGGATCGAATCGAGGTGCTGCGCGGTCCGCAGGGCACGCTGTACGGCGCGAGTTCGATGGGCGGCACGATCCGTTTCATCTCCAAACAGCCCGACCTGCATTCCTTCAGTGCGTCGGTCAGCTCCGACCTGTCGAAAACCCATCATGGCGGCTTCAACAACGACGAGTATGCGATTCTGAATATTCCAGTCATCGATGGCGTATTCGCGCTGCGGATCGGCGTCGATTTGTCGAACGAGAGCGGCTACATCGACCACTACATACCGACGCCGAGCGGAGCGGGTCCGGGTGGCACCGTCCTCGAACCCGGCACCAATGACAGCACCGGCGTGCGCGGCCTGCGCGGCGGGAATGATGTGCGAACGCAGGTATTTCGCGTGGTCGGCAAATACGCGGCTCCGGACGATTGGACGATCACGCCGGCGTTCCTTTGGCAGCGTACCGCTGCTTCCGACACCAATATTTTCTATCCCAATATCGGGCTCTATGACCAGGACAAACGCGTGGCAGAGCCCTATGCGGATGATCTGGTTTTGCCGAGCCTGACGGTGACCAAGAGCTTTGGCTGGGCGGAACTCACGTCGGTGACCAGCTACTTCAAGCGCGACTTTCGCCGCACGACCGATGGAACGCTGTACAACTCCAATATTTTTGCGAATCTCTATGTGGCCGGCGGGCTGTCCGCCTCTAGCGATCCTCCCACTCCTCCGCCCACCGCGCAGCAGCTCTACCAGACTCAGGCCACGCTCGGATTCTTGCCCTCGCCGGCGGGCTACGACGCGAGGACCGAGCAATTCTCGCAGGAGCTGCGCCTGAGCTCGAAGTCCGCTTCCATCGCCGGCATTGCGACGACCTGGACGGCCGGCTTGTATTACGCCAATCAGCGCCGGCGGTTTTTGGACGACGAATATATCCCCGGTCTGCAGGCGACATTCCAGCAGATTTTCGGCTACGGGATTTACTCGAACGCGTCGGTGGTGGGACCGAGCTACTATACGGCCACCGCAGCCTATCCGGCTGAGTCCTTCGCCAACGACTTGATCTATTTCGGGCATATCTATCCCAAACAGCAGCAAATCGCCCCGTTCGGTGAAGTGGGATTCGAAATCACGCCGGCGCTGAAGGGAGCGATCGGCTTGCGTTATGTGTCCGCGAGGTCATCAGAATTGGTCGACAGCGGCGGCTTCTACTCCTATGGACTACCGGCCACGTACAGCGTCAACCAAAAATTCACCGCGACCACACCTAAGTTCTCATTGGAATATGCGGTCAACCCGTCGAGCAACCTCTATGCGACCATCGCGAAAGGATTTCGTCTCGGCGGACCGACGGGTCCCGTACCTGCTTTCCGGCCGAACGGACCGCCGCCCGCGACCCCTGGAACCTGCGATGCGGACTATCTTACTTTTGGCCTTGCCGGTGCGCCAAACGCATACCAGTCCGACTCGCTGTGGAGCTACGAGCTCGGCAGCAAGGGGCGATATTTGAATAATAGGCTCTCCATCAATGCGGCCGTGTATGCGATCAACTGGACCAACATTCAGCAAACGATCAACCTCCCGACCTGCGGGTTCTATTTCACGACGAACGTCGGCGACGCCAAGGTTTACGGCAGCGAATTCGAGCTGCGCGCGTTGGTGACCTCGAACTTGACGCTGTCGCTGAACGCCGGCACGACGCACGCCTACATCACATCGGTGAGCGCCGAGGGCGCGGGCATCGTTTCCCCGGGCGAGTGGATTCTCAATGTACCGCTATACTCGGTCACGCCGAGCGTGGACTACGATACCCGGATCGACGACCGCACTGCCCTGTTTGCTCGGGCGGATTTTCCCTACACCGGGCGCTCGCGGGGGTACTTCGACAGCAGCGCCTTGCCGCACGTCTTTCAGCCGGGCTATGGCATCGTCAATCTGAACGTCGGCTTCACTCGCGACAAGCTGTCGGTTGGCCTGTATGTAAAGAACCTGCTCAACTGGAAGAACATCATTCAATACCCATCCGTGAACTCGGTGCAGCAAGGTTACACGGTACGCCCGGCGACGTTCGGAATCATGGCGACCCTCGAATTGTGAGCCTTCTCGAGCAGCCCCAGCAGGACCGCTTTTTCCCAAAGCGCGGGTTTGCGCCGGCGGCCGTCTCTACGCGCCTTGCGAAATTGAGAGCCTCTCTCACATCGGAATTACACGGCGCCTTCAGCATGCATTGCCTTGCCGACAGCGAGCATTTCATGCCGGAGCCGCGGCGACTCGGCGATGAGGCCTTCAACGCTTTCAAGCGATTCAATGCGATCTTCACCGGACTGGAGCCGGCGGCAGCGCAAATCGAAGATGACGTCATGGCCATGTGCACGGAGATATTCAATGGCGGCGCGACCGGCCGCTGCAATATCACGAGCGGCGGGACGGAGAGCATTTATTGCGCGATGCTTGCCATGCGGGAATGGGCGAAAAGCGCGCTGCCTCAAGTTCTCGAGCCGGAATTCGTTGCGCCATACACGGCACACATTTCTTTTTCACGCGCGGCGCACAACTTCGGATTAAAAATCAAGCGAGTTCCGGTTGGACCGGACCTCAGGATTCAACCGGCCGATCTCGAAGCCGCCATCAGCGAACGGACGATCGGCATCGTCGCCAGCGCGCCGAATTGGCCCTATGGTTTGGTCGACCCGATTCCGGAGATCGCCGCGATCGCTCATCGGCGCGGGCTCTGGATGCACGTCGATGCCTGTGTTGGTGGTTATGTGCTGCCCTTCGCCAAGAAGTCGGGGATCGACCTGCCCGATTTCGATCTGAGCGTGCCTGGTGTGTGCTCGCTTTCGGCGGATCTTCACAAATACGGGTATGTGCCGAAGCCCTGTTCAACGATTCTTTGGAAATCGGAAGCATATCAGCGCTTCCACTACTTCGTTCCTGATGACTGGCCGGATGGTGCCTATCTGTCCCAATCACTCATGGGCAGTCGCCCCTTTGCGCCAACCGCCGCAGCGTGGGCCATCTTGAACGCGTTGGGCGAGGATGGGTTTGTCTCGCAAGCTCGTGCCATCTTGGCAACCAAGGAAGCACTGGTTGAAGGCATTTCCGCTATCGAGGGCCTTGAGCCTTGGCGAAACGATCTCCCGCTACTGGTTGTCTCGGCGCGTGACCTCGACATCGCGGACGTCGTAGGGGGGATGCAAGGCCAAGGCTGGGTCTTTTTCGGCAACGAGCAACCGCCGTCGATGCATCTGACGATCGATCCATTGCCGAATGAAGTCATCAATGAGTTTCTCCACGATCTTACGTCGGTGGTAGCAACAATCAGATCGGGACGTTCGGTGACCGGCGATCTGCAATACGGGCTCGCCAAAACGCAACGTACTTCGCGCTGGATTGAGCAAGCACGCCAGCTTTCTCAGAAGGCAAAATCTTTGCGCTAAACTGGATCGCGAGTAACAGCTCCCGGGGATGAGTGTTAGCTATGATCGTCCGATATCTCGAATACATCGTCGCGCTTTCGAGCGAGCGTCACTTCGCTCGAGCCGCATCCGCTTGCAACGTCACGCAACCAACGCTCTCTGCTGGTATCAAGCAACTCGAGGAGAGCTTGGGCGTTCTTATCGTAGAAAGGCGACAGCGGTTTGTCGGGTTTACGCCCGAGGGGGAGCGAGTCCTGGCGTGGGCTCAGAGAGTGCTCGCGGACTATAGCGGCCTTACGCAGGAACTGAGCGAGTTGCGCGAAGGACTCGAAGGGCAAATTCACATTGGAGCTATCCCGGTTAGTCTGCCGGCGATCGCTCTTTTGACCGCGCCGTTTGCCGCAATCCACTCGCGAACACGCTATCAGGTAATTTCGCAGACATCGATCGAGATACAACGTGGACTCGACGATTTTACGATTGACGTCGGAGTAACCTATTTGGACAATGATCCATTGTCGCGAGTGCGCACGGTCCCGCTCTACCGGGAGCGCTATGTGCTCATTACCCACGAGGCCAGCGGCTTTGCAGGGTCACCGTCGATAAGCTGGGCGAAAGCTGCCACTGTGCCGCTGTGCCTTCTGACTCCATCGATGCAAAATCGCCGGATCATCGATACGCAATTTCAGGCCGCTGGGGCCAAGGCCAACGCTGTCATCGAAACGAATTCCTTGGTCACCCTTTGGTCGCACATACGCTTCGGACAGTGGTCGACGATCGTGCCGCAGACGTTTTTGCTGCTGCTCGAGCAAAAGCATGGTCTGCTCATCCTACCGCTGGTCGAACCAGAAAGTTTTCACACGCTCGGACTGGTCGCTTCCGCGCGCGAACCTCTCGCTCCGCTTTCCCGCGCGCTATTGGATTTTGCGGGAGGCCTCGATTTGTCCTCTGAGATCGAGCAGCGCATCGCCCCATCCTGAGCAGCGTGGCGCCGAATGAGCGTACGTCGCTGCTAATTGATTACTTCTATCAGTTGAACGAAAACTTTCATTTGATTGAACTTGGCGGCGCGCGCAGCCTGCGCCACACGAACTAACGAGGAGTTGGCATGGCTAAAATAGTGTGCGTTCTTTACGACGATCCCGTTGGCGGACTGCCCAGATCTTACGCGCGAGACGATATTCCCAAGATCGAGCGCTACCCCGGCGGTCAATCAACCCCTACGCCAAAAGGCATAGATTTTAAGCCGGGTGAGCTGCTTGGCTGCGTCTCCGGGGCCTTGGGATTACGCAAATTCCTCGAATCACAAGGCCATACTCTTGTCGTCACATCGGATAAGGACGGCCCGAACTCCGTCTTCGAGCGTGAGCTCCCGGACGCCGAGGTAGTCATTTCGCAGCCCTTTTGGCCCGCCTATTTGACGGCAGAGCGCATTGCCAAGGCGAAAAAGCTCAAATTGGCCCTGACCGCCGGCATCGGATCGGATCACGTTGATTTGCAGGCCGCCATGGCGCGCGGCATCACAGTTGCCGAGGTGACGTACTGCAACAGCATCAGCGTATCCGAGCACGTCGTCATGATGATCCTTTCGCTGGTGCGCAACTATATCCCTTCCTACAAGTGGGTCATCGACGGCGGTTGGAACATTGCCGATTGTGTGGAGCGCGCTTACGACGTCGAAGGCATGCAGGTGGGAACGGTCGCCGCCGGTCGCATTGGTCTTGCCGTGCTGCGGCGATTGAAACCCTTCGATGTGAAATTACACTATACGGACCGCCATCGATTGCCCGAAAGCGTCGAGAAAGAACTCAACGTCACGTATCACGCGGATGTGGAATCAATGGTCCGAATTTGCGATGTGGTGACCATTAACGCGCCGCTTCATCCGGAGACGGAAAACCTGTTCAATAAGACCCTCATCGCCAAGATGAAACGGGGCGCCTACATCGTGAATACGGCGCGCGGCAAGATTTGCAATCGCGATGACATCGCCGCCGCGCTCAAGTCCGGCCAGCTCGCCGGCTACGCAGGCGATGTATGGTTCCCGCAACCGGCTCCGCAGGACCACCCATGGCGCACCATGCCGCACCACGGCATGACACCGCATACGTCCGGCACGACCTTGTCGGCTCAGGCGAGATACGCCGCGGGTACGCGCGAGATCCTCGAATGTTGGTTTGAGAAACGACCTATGCGCGACGAATACCTGATTGTCGATGGCGGTAAACTGGCCGGTACCGGGGCGCATTCTTACAGCGCAGGCAACGCCACGGGAGGGTCGGAAGAGGCCGCGAAGTATAAGAGAGCCTGAGAGTCAGCACCGGGCATGCGGTTTTGAGATTGCAGTACTTAAGCCGCATGCGCGGTGCACTTTACCCCATCGCCTGCCATTGCCAAAGATCGCACGCGCGGTCATAGGAGCACTGGTTGCGATCAGCCTCATCGCATTGGCTGCTGCCTCGAGCGCGCGCCCTCCGATTCTCGGATCGTTCGGGGCCAGTTGAGTTATAGCGGCAAGGCGCGCCCGCTGCGGACGCGCCTGCCGCCTTAATTGCTCAGATACTCATGCAGATCGACTTGGTCTCGAGATAGTTATTGAGGACCTCCCTGCCCATTTCGCGGCCCCAGCCCGATTGCTTATAGCCGCCAAAGGGCATCGCTGCGTCGAAGATATTGTAACAATTGACCCACACCGTACCGGCCCGTAGTTGGTTGGCGATGCGATGAGCCCGCTTGATGTTGCTGGTCCAAAGACCCGCCGCCAATCCGTACACAGTGTCGTTGGCACGGCGAATCAGCTCATCGTCGACTTCCTTGAAGGGCATTACCGTCACCACCGGCCCGAAGATCTCTTCCTGATACACGCGCATCTTGTCGCTCGTGCCATCGAGCACGGTGGGCTCGACGAAAAAGCCGGTCTCACCGTGGCGCTTGCCGCCGCACACCGTGCGGGCACCTTCCTCCTTACCGGAACGCAGAAAGCCGGTGACACGGTCGAACTGGGTCTTCGACACCAGCGGTCCCATCTCGCTCTGCGGATTCAGGCCGGGACCCAGGCGTATGGAGCGCGCGGCCTTGCTGACGCCCTCCAATACGCGATCGTAGCTCTTCTCTTGCACGAAAAGACGCGAGCCCGCGCAGCAGCACTGGCCGTGATTGAAAAAAATGGCGTTCGCCGCGCCCGGAATCGCCACATCGAGATCCGCATCGTCGAGCACGATGTTGGGCGATTTGCCGCCCAGCTCGAGCGTGACTTTCTTCAGATCATTCGCCGCTGCTTTGACGATCAGCTTGCCGACTTCGGTCGAACCGGTGAAGGCCACCTTGTCCACGTGGCTGTGCGCGGCCAGCGGGGCGCCGCAAGTCTCACCAAATCCAGTGATTACGTTGAGCACGCCGGGCGGCAAGCCCGCGTCCAAACACAGCTGCGCGAGCCGCAGGGCCGACAACGGCGTTTCCTCGGCCGGCTTCAACACTACTGTACAACCGGCCGTCAGCACGGGACCCAACTTCCAGGCCGCCATCAGCAAGGGAAAATTCCAAGGTATGATTTGCGCTACGACCCCGATGGGTTCCTTGCGTGTATAGGCGTGGTATTGCGCGTCGGGGGTGTAGGGCACGGAAATCGGGATCGTGCTGCCCTCAATCTTGGTCGCCCAGCCCGCCATGTAGTGGAACAAATCCGCGGCCAGGGGCACGTCGGCGCCACGCGCCACGCCGATGGGTTTGCCGTTGTTGAGCGATTCCAGCTGT
>Ga0179587_10000728_pt1 | contig 14028 bp, 11 predicted proteins | sample CZODoug2_1_08_16_FD_185932 | JGI IMG/M metagenome (GOLD analysis project Ga0179587, IMG submission 185932) | Vadose zone soil fungal communities from Angelo Coast Range Reserve, California, USA - CZODoug2_1_08_16fungal | ecosystem: Environmental > Terrestrial > Soil > Vadose zone | place: USA...
CGTGCCCTCCAGAGTGTTCATGCTGTATCGAGGCGATAATCGTATTCGGGAGGACTACTCTACCAAGAACCGCCGCGTTTCTGGTCCCGGCTCAAGTTTTGGCGAACCACAGAACTCAATCTCCGGCTGCGGGTCGATCACAAGCTCAATTGGTTTGTAATCGCGCGATCCCGGCGCGTATACGTGGACATCCGGTGGGAGCAGCACCTCGGCAGTTAGAGTAACGCGACTGCCGGCAGCGGCAAGCCCTTTTCCGTGCACTTGGCGGCCTCGGCGAAGGCTTCATCGGGAGTACAGCCGCTGTTGATAATGACTCCCGACCATGATTCGAGATTTTCCATATTGCCCTGTCTACTTCGTGGTGTTACTGCGGTAGTCCGGCCAGTGCCTTCTGGGCCATGGCATCACCCGGACGCTGCTTAAGAAGTTGTTCAAGAACATCCCGAGCCTTCGCCGATTCGCTCTGAACGGCATAAACTTTGGCGAGATTGAGGTAAGATTCGGCAAAGTCAGGCGCCACGCGAATGCATTCCTTGAAACTGTCAATCCCCTCGTTCAACCGCCCGGTGCGCAGGTAAAGGATGCCAAGGTTATTCAGCGCTTCCGGATTATCGGGCTGAAGCGCCAAGGTTCTCTGCAGATATTCGTACGCGCGCTGGGTATCGTTGAGCCTCGCAAAAACCATGCCCATACCGTAATTGGCTTCAGCATCATCCGGGTTGAGTTGCAGAGCGCGCCCGAGAGCCTCGCGAGCCTCAGGCCACCGGCCTTGCTGGCGGTAGGCATTGCCAAGATTATTCAGGGCGAGAAGATTTTTGGGACTTTGCCGCACCGCCGCCTGGAAATTCCTAACCGCATCCTCGGAGCGCCCAGTCTGCATGGCAATCACGCCGAGATTATTCAAGGCATTGCTCCAGGTATCGGGATAGTGTTGCTGGAGCTTAAGTGCGCTCTCAAAACTTTGACGGGCGTCGTCAAACCGCTGCGTTTTCAGGTGGACACTCCCCAGTCCGTAGTGGGCTTCCGCGCTTTCCGGGTCATCGCGTAGCGCAAGGCGAAACGCTTCTTCCGCTTGAGCGAGATAGCCCCGTTGAAAATATACGAAGCCGTAGGTGAGATAATTGCGACGAAATTCGTTGAGGTCCGTGACCCCGGGAAAAGGCAGAGCCATTTTCAGGCGCTCATCCGCGCTGCGAGGGATAGAACGGAAATCCTTTTCGACTTGTTGCGGATCAACCGGCCCTTGATAAACCTTGACGATATTGCCCCGCCCATCAACCAGAAGAGAACTGGGAATTGCGAGATCTCTATGCCGGTCATAAAGATACCGATAAATCAAATTGTAAATGCCGGCCATGTCCTCGGAGCCCTTTACAATGGGAAAAGATAGTCCGTGGTCACGCGCATAGGCCAGGACTGCTGCGCCATCGCTCTCGTCGTTGACATTAAACGAGACAAGCTCGAGTCCCTGAGCGGCCCATCTGGAGTAAACGCGCTCGAATACTCCTAACTCGGTCTTGCATAGAGCGGCCGAAGTGGCCCAAAAATTGAGCAGGACATTGCGGCCACGAAAACGGCTCAAAGATTGCGCGGTGCCTGCAAGGTCAGGCAAGGAAAAATCAGGAGCCGTGACAGGCGCCAGCAACCAAGTGCCAAACCTTGACGGAAGCGACTCCAGCTTCGGCGAAGCCTGGAGTGATGACCGAGCGTTTGCGGCGGCTCGCTTCCGGAATTGTTCTGTGCGGAATTCAGCCGAACCCTCCTCAACAAGAATTAGGTGGCCTGCGGGTAAATCGTTGAGCACCTGAACCAGGCCGCTTGGCCAACGGATGGTAGCTCGAAGAGGGCCGGAAGCGTTGCCCAGTCCAAAGAAGACGTCTTTGGTGTGCTGGGAGAGAAATCCTGAACCCGCCTGCAGGGATTTGATCTGGCGGCCGTTCTTGGTCTCCAGGGTGATCTCCGCACCGATAGCGTCACGATTGCTTTTGCGGCCGCTCAGACGAAACGCCACGGATTGGCCGATGCCAGAGATTTCGTTTCGCAAAATCCGCAATTGCGGACTATTCCTGTTCTTGAGGAAGACTTCCAGCCGGCCATCATGATCAAAATCCGCAAGAGCAAACGCCCGGCCGTCCTCGAGGAAGTCCAGGCCCACGGTTCCCGAAACATCGGAGAACGTCCCGTCCCGGTTGTTGGCATAAAAAACGTTTCGTTCGAATCCGCTCAAGGTGGCGTCGGAACGGATTAGTTCGTTGAGGGCGCTCCACCCTTGTTCGTAGTCCTGGGCGGCTTTGGCTTTGAGAGGAGCCTGCGATACCACTTGGCGCCAGAAGAAGCTGGAAAGGTCATGGGGCGATGGGCCGCTGATCATGCCGTTGGTAACGTAGAGGTCAGGAAAACCATCGTGATCAAAGTCCCAGGAATCGGTTGACCAGGCCCAACGGCCCATTCCCACTCCGGCGGATTCAGTCGAATCACGAAAATGGCCGTCGCCTTCATTGTGAAATAAGGAGTTACCGTTGGCGTGCTTCCGATACATCGAAAGGATCTCTCCAGGCACGCCGGGCATGAAGACATCCTGGGTGGTGACACGCAGGCCTGCTGAGGACCACATGTTTGCGACGTAGATGTCCGCACGACCGTCATTGTCGAAGTCGAGCCAACAGACGCCCATGCCAGCCCCGACGTCTTCGACGCCGGCCTCGCCGGCGACGTCGGTGAAAGTGCCATCTCCGTTGTTTCGGTACAGATTTTTCCTGCCGAAATCGTTCACTACATAGAGGTCGGGCCACCCGTCCTGGTTGTAGTCGCACCAAGCGCAGCAGAAACTGTAACGATTGTTGTTCTGATTGATGCCCTCGGTGACGTCAGTGAAGGTGCCGTTGCCATTATTGTGCATCAGGAAGTTGGGCGGACCATTCTGCGCGTCATGATAGGGCATGGGATACTGATACTGGCCGAAGCCTTGGTGGTACAGGTACAGACAAAAATAAACGTCCAGCTTGCCATCGCGGTCGTAATCGGCTACAGCAGCACCTGTAAAGGTGCCCTGAGGGGTCTGGGCGAATGGGAAAGCGTTCGGCTTCAGCCGAAACGTGCCGTCGCCCTGGTTGAGATATAACCAAGGCCCACTGGAGCGAACCACAAGTAGATCCTGCCGCCCGTCGTTATCGAAGTCAGCGAACAGGGCGCATGAAGTGCTCTCTAAGATTCCCAGCCCAGAGGCTTCTGTAACATCCTCGAACGTTCCGTCACCGCGGTTGCGGTAGAGCCGGTTGGGGAGGCCGGCTGGCTGGCAGACATAAACGTCGTCGAATCCGTCGTTGTTGAAATCGCCCACCGCGATGCCGTTGTCGCCGTAAACGTCGATTCCGCAGGCCCCATCGAGTACGGTGCGCCAGTAGTCACTCCCGCGAAGCAACTGCGACCCGTAGGACCCGTTGCCCGCCATAGCTGCCGAAGTGATGTCCACAAAAACGGGACTGGCGGTGCGGCTGTGCGTCTCTCCAAGAGCTCGCCACTTACGAAGCCGGAGTTCACCAGAATCCGTCATCTCCCACTCAAGATCCCAGTAACCTACGCGTTGTTCCCGGAAGAAATCCGAGCTTGAGCCGACCAAGTCGTAGCGAACCTCAGTCTTTATCGTAGTACGCGGGTGGAAAGCGGGGGGAGTTCCGGCGTTGAGCTCGATATCCGTCACTTGAAATTCCGCCGTCAGTACTTCCGACAAAGGGCTGATCAGCGTGGCGAAATCGCGAAGAAACTGTTCCCTTCCGATTTGGGGAGAATCGGGAAATTGACTGCGAAAAATTTCGATTCCGGGGCCGGACCGCAAGCAACGCACATCCGAGGGCCGAACAGGTGAGGCAAGGAACGCAGGGGCCAGAGAGTCTTCAAGGGCTTGAAGCCTACCGGAAGATTGCTTGAAGCTGAGAGTCCACTTCGCAAGTACCGCTTCGATCTGGTCCACATATTTTTCGCTGACAAAGGTGTCATTGCCAGTTGGGATCTTCGGAAGTACGGAATCGAGCTGAGCATGTGCTCGATAGTGGGGTGTGAGCCGGTAATCGGGAGACGATAAATCCCCATCGTTGTTACGGACCATAAATTGCGGAAGAAGCGTGGCCCTCCAGAGACTGCGAGGGATCAACGCGGCAGGCGCCACCTGGCAGCATCTGAGAAAGAAATCACGGCGGTACATGTCAATCGGCGACGAGCGGGTCATCGGCCTCCGGCTCCAGAAAATCGACCTCGGATTTATCGGTTAGCAAAACTGGCAGCCCTACCAAAAGCGTCAAGAACGCTGCATACTGTAGTCTATAGACTACGGAGGATTGCTCGCAAGCAGTTAATTAGCTATAGAATCTGCGTTATTCTAGCCAAAATCAGAGCTTTCGAGGATTTTTGGCCGACGACTAGGGTTCGGAAGCGCTCCTCGAGTTACGGTTACAAACCGTTGCGCCACTCATTTAATGAAGGAAGCAGAGCGAATGCCGGCCGAACATAGTGGCGAAACCAATGCCCGGGCTCAATGCATGGGGGCGGTCTGCGTCTTAGCCCTGATGCTCGCGGCTCCTGGTTCCGGGTTGACTCAAGATTCAAGCAAGCCTCAAGCGGGAAGCTCAGCTGAGCACGACAGCACGGAGGGGCACCTTGGCCGCGGGTACGCGGCCCTGAAGAATGACCGCTTCGAAGAAGCCGCGGACGAGTTCCGCGCTGCGCTAGAACTTGACCCCAAGTTGCTTTTGAGAGCGCGTTTTCCATTGGCAGTGGCGCTGTTTGAGTTGCAACGGCCTGAAGAAGCTCGCCGTGAGTTTGAAGCCGTGCGCAAAGAAGTGGGAGACCATCCGAACGTAATGTACTACATGGGAAGACTGGACTTGACGGAAGGAAAGTTCAACGACGCTATTCAGGAACTGACGAAGGCGACGGCAAAACCTCCCTTCCCCGACACCGCCTATTATCTGGCGTATGCCTATCTCAAGCGCGGTGATAGTGCATCCGCTGAAAAGTGGTTCCTCGAAGCGTCAGAGCTGGATCCTGGAGACTCCCGTGTCGAGTACCAACTGGGTCGTTTGTACCGGAATTCGGGGCGTCACGCAGAAGCGGAAAAAGCCTTCGTGCGATCTGAGGAGTTGCGCCGTCGCGAGAAGGAGAACGGCCGGTTGGCTATTGAATGCAATCAAAAGGTCGCGGAAGGTTCCGTTCAGGCAGCGCGCTCAGTGTGTGAACCGCTCTTCGATCCCAGCGATCCACAAAAACTGGCGACGCTCGGCACAATTTATGGCCAACACGGGTTCTATGAGGAAGCGGTGCGGCCGCTGCTTCGCGCCGCGGAGCTTAGTCCCAATTCTCCGCAGATGCAATACAACCTCGCGTTAGACTACTTTCGGCTGAAACGGTATGAGGAAGCGCGGGTACCGCTGGCCAAAGCAGTGATACGGTGGCCCGACCTATTTGAGCTGAATGCCCTTTATGGCGCGGTGTTGTATAGCTTGAATGAACAGCAAGCCGCCCACTCAGCACTTTGGCACGCCCATGAACTCAACCCCAAAGACACGGAATCGAGAGGCCTTTTGTATCGAGTATCCATGCTTCTAGCTCAGCAGAGTCTGGCAGCCAGACAATTTGACGTCTCGCTTCGGTACCTGCGAGAAGCCGCCCAGCTTCGCCAAACGGAAATTGAACCTCACCGTCTCATGGTTGAAATTTTTGACGCCACGGGCGAGGGAACGCGAGCGGCGGAAGAGCGCAAGGAAGTAAACCGGCTGAGCGTCGAGGAGCAACGCCAGGGCAGGCCTAAATAAGGTGGACGAGCATCAGTTTAGGTGGAAGAAAGGACAAGATCTAGTGAACTCTCGTAAAAAAGTTGATCGACGAACCGTTTTGACAGCCCTCGGCTCGGCGGGATTAGTGGCCTTGAGTTCGAACCCCATTTATGGATGGGCAACAGATGATGATACCTTGAGGACCATTCTGCCTAACTTCACTGAGAAATCGCGAAAGATACTTTCGGCGGTTACGAATGCGCCCGGATACAGCGGGGAAATTCCATTAGCCACGGTGAAAGAGTTAATGGATTTGGAAGGAAAGGGCACCAATGAACTGATGCTCGGATTGCTACCCTTGGCACGGACATATGCTCGTCCGGCGATTTCCAAATTTTTTGTCGGCTGTGTGGCGAAGGGCCTCAGCGGTAACTTGTATTTCGGAGGCAACGTGGAGTTTGCCGGCCTCGCGCTCGGCTATACGGTTCATTCAGAGCAGGCAGCGCTAGCTAACGCTTACATGCACTCCGATGCAGGAATCTCAGCGATCGCCGTCACGGCGGTACCGTGTGGACATTGCCGACAGTTCATGAATGACCTTTCACCCGACGGTCAAATGGAGATACTGCTGGAGGGAAAACCGCCCGTAAAGCTCTCTTCACTTTTACCCATGAGATTCGGTCCAGAAGACATGGGATTTAAGGACGGTGCTTTTCCGGTAAAAGACGGCGATTTGGCGCTGGCCAATGCGACGTCCGACGACCTGCTGCGGGCTTCTTTAGAAGTTGCCCGGAAATCCTATGCACGTTACACAGGATCGCCTTCAGGGATTGCGCTGGCGACCAAGGCCGGTCATATTTATAAGGGTTCGTACATCGAAACTGCGGCTTTCAACCCAAGCCTTTCGCCTCTCCAGATAGCTCTTGTAGGTTTGATCTTCGCCGGCGAGGACTATTCGGCGATCTCCCGCGCCCTCCTTACCGAAGTCAAAGGGGCCAAAATAAGCCAAAGAGGAGTTACGGAAGCATTGCTAGCCGTAGTCGCGCCTGGAGTTCGGCTAGAGGTGTCCAGTGCGAACCGACAATCCTAACAAGAAGTCGTGTTCGAATGGCGGGAGACCCAGGCTGAGATCCGGGAAGCGCGACAACACCAAGTGGGGCACGCATAGTTTGCGAAGTTCCAATTCGCCCATTGAACCTATGATTCACTCCAAGAAACGACTCCGGATTGCCCGAAATCCTGGATCTTCTTCGTCGAATATCCGAGCCACATCAAGATGTCTTTCGTGTGCTGGCCCAAGGTTGGCGGGGGAAGACGAAACTCCACAGGAGTCGTTGAAAATTTCATGGGCGAGCCGATCTGCTCAATGGTTCCCAGGCTTGGATGTTCAAAATCAAAACGCATCTCTCGAGACTTTACGTGCGCGTCCTGATAAACCTCGGCAAGATTATAAATCGGGGATGCTGGAACGCCAGCTTTATGAAGTTTTTCCAGCCAGGACTGAGCGCATTCCTTCTTGAGAGTTGCCGACAATTCCTCCGCAAGAGGGGCCTGATTGACGGTGCGCAAGTCATTTGTTGTAAACCTTGCGTCCGCCAATAAATCCTGCCTTTCCAGAGTTTCACAGAGCCTGATCCAAATTCTCTGATTGCCCGCGCCGATTACAATGGGTTTGTCGGCGGTGGGAAACGCCTGGTAAGGCGCGAGGAGCCGGTGAGTGGAACCGGTAGGCTGCGGAATTTGCCTGGTGGCAAAAAAGATCGCGGATTCCCACACAGTCAAGCTGATCGCGGAATCGAGAAGTGAAACATCAATATGTTGGCCTTCCCCTGTCTTAAGCGCATGAATGTATGCGGCCATGATGGCCTGAGCGCTATACAGCCCGGCTGCGAGATCGGAAATGGGTACCCCCACTTTTGTTGGCGGGCCGTCAGGATACCCCGTGACGCCAATTAACCCACTCATTGCTTGGGCGATCAGGTCAAAACCACCCCGCTCGCGATAATCTCCGGTTTGGCCGAATCCGGAAATTGAGCAATAGATCAGTTTTTGGTTAAGCCGCCGAAGGTCCTGATAGCCTAATCCGAGGTTGGTCATGGTCGAAGGCTTAAAGTTCTCAATCAATACATCAGCCTTGGTGGCCAGTTCGCGGACAATTGTCCTTCCCTCATCCGTCTTCAAATCGATACAAATGTCGCGTTTATTTCGGTTCAGACCCAGAAAGGCCACAGACTCGCCGCTGATGAAAGGTGGGCCGAAACGACGAGAATCTTCCCCGCCCGGTTTCTCAACTTTAATCACGTCGGCGCCGAGATCGCCAAGCAACATGGCGCAGAAGGGCCCCGCCATCACGTGGCTCAGATCCAGCACAAGCAAACCTTCGAGCGCTTTTTTCGCGGGCATTCTAGCACCTTCTCCAGATCAGAATTTCAAATCCATTTGGAGAGCTCGTTCAACTCCATAAGATGCTTTTATTAACTTCTATGGCGATATAGGCCTGCGTTGTGACGTCATCCGGTAGTCGAGCCAGGTGAAACATGGTCCTTGGGTATAAAGCAAAAATAGATGGGAAGCACGACTGAACTCCCGCTGAACATGTTCCGTTTTCGAGCCCACGCAGCTCCGGTCCCTCCCGTAAGCTACTGAAAACGCGGATGTTGACTTCCTGACTTGACACCACAACCCGACCGCAAGCCTCACTTAATCTCAAAAGTAAATCCGGGATCACCCACCAGGTCGTTGACAGGCATCATATAGTCTATAGACTATATTCTTCTCCGACTGAGTATAGAACCGGTAATTCTTCACAGTCAAGCGCTTTAACCAACATAGCTCTAAGCAACACGTTGCGGAGCTAATTGGTATGCACCGGAGGAAAGGTTGAGCAAAGCCTGGAAGCGCGTCGTGGTGGTCGGGGCCGGCATTGCTGGCAGCTTGATCACCGCGGGACTGATGGATGATGACGCACTAGAAATCATTTGCTTAGAGCGGGTTAGTGAACGCGACACATCTCAAGCGGGTACTGGTCTCAACGTCGGCCCCAATGCACTGAAATGTTTAACTGCTCAATTGCCGGCAGTGGCGGCTACCATAATCGAGAACAGTCTGCCATGGCGGGTTTGGACCGTGGCCTTGGCGGATGGCCAGGTCTTGATGGATCTGGACTTGCTGAAAGTCGCCGACAATTTTGGCATTCGAATCCGGTGGGCGGAGCTTTATAAACTGTTGCGCGCACAAATCGCTGATCGCGTGCTTTTCGATTCCGATGTTGTGGGCTGCACCCGACAGAGCGATGGCCGGACCCGCGTCAATTTCACGAACGGCGGACAGCGCGAGCCGCGAGTGATCAAGGACATCGACCTGTTGATAGCCGGCGATGGAAGGTATTCCCTCATCCGGCAAACGTTCTTTGGACCCGCCAATCCAACTTTTCTGGGTGTTTGTCTCTATAGGATTCTCTACCCAGTCGGGGCAGATTGTCCCATTGACGACTACGGGCAATGGTTCAATGGCCCCAATCGTTTGTTAGCGTTCCGCGTGCCAGGGAACTTTGTGTACTACGCCGGTTCATTTCCAATCGAGGTTCGGGGCGGCATACCGGAGTCAATGAAAAATCCAGCGATGCTTCGCAAAGCCTACACTCCAGAAAACGGTGAGGCTTCTCGCGAGGTGGCCCTCCTTATCTCGAAAATCGAAGAGCACTTCGAACGGATTCACTGGGCGCGCCTTCAAGAGGATAGCATTCACTTCGCAAATAACACTGACCCGGTGTTATTGGTTGGCGACGCGGCCCATCCGATGGTCCCTACGCTGGGGCAGGGCGCAACTCAGGCTGTCGAGGATGCATGCGTCACGATCAGCGAAATTCGCCGTGCGATGGAGGCGGATGAACCCCTATCCTGCGTGCCTGGCCGGGTTGACGCGCGGCGGCGCGAGCGGGTGAAGTTCGTGATGGATTTTTCGCGCGAAGCTACCGACACGATGCTGGCGGGCGCGGACCCAAGAGCTGGAACAATTCTTAAAACCGAACGAGCCTTTCAGGAGAAGCTGATGCGCCTTTACCGGGACGTTCCAGTTGCAGGTTCCTGACTTTCAATATATTAAGGACGGCACAATGAACATACTCGTCACCGGAGCATCGGGCCTCATCGGAATGGCGCTTCGCGAGCGACTTTCGAGGGAAGAGGACAGCGTCATCGCGACAGATGCAACGAAGTACGGACGTGATGATGCGAAGTTGATTGTCGCGCAGCTCGAAGACCGCAGCGCGATGGAAAAGCTCATGCTGCAAGGAGGGGTTTCGCACATCGCACATTGCGGCGCAATTTCCGGCCCGATGATGGCACGAGACAATCCCATGGCGATCGTGGAGAGCAATATTCTTGGCACTGCGACACTCCTTGACATCGCGCGCCGCGCAGGTGTGAAGCGTTTCATCTTTTGTTCCTCCATCAGCGTTTATGGCAACGTCGGGCCGGGGATGATTACGGAGGATACGCCGCTCAGGCCGACGTCCATCTACGGGGCTAGCAAAGTTGCGGGCGAGCAATTGGTGCGTGGTTTTGCAACCGAGGGCGGCTTCGAAGCTGTCAGTTTGAGACTGGCGCGCATCTACGGGCCTTATCGCCGCGGACATTGCTATTTGGGCAGCATGATCCGCGATGCGTGGGCGGGAAGACAAACGGTCATCCCATCCGATCCGAATTTCCTGTATCACTTCATCTATGTTGACGATGTCGTGGACGCAATCATGCTGGCGCTCACCGCGCCCAAGCTCCCGCAATATGAATACAATGTCGGACCAGAGGAAGTCTTGACGATGCCTGAGGTGGTGGAGCGAGCGCGACAAGCGATTCCGGCCATTTCCGTGTCCCTCATCGCCGGCGCCGACGAAATTAGTGATCGCCAGGAACGGTTCGCAATTTCCAAAATTGCAGCCGATCTAAAATGGAAACCGCGCCGGGACCTCGTCACAGGCATCGCCGACTATTCCAAGCGGATGCCCGCGGCACTCGCGAATTAATTGTTCGAATAAAATCCACGCACAACTACCTACTGGCATTCATTGCTTACGTCCGCGTTCGTCTCACGGCCCCCATGAAGGCTTCTATTTTCGCGCGATCGAACTTGCCAAACGCGTCGGCCGAGGTTTTCAGCGACGAACTAACGATCACACCGTCTGCGACCTTTACTAACTCCGCGAAATTGGTATCGTTAACGCCCCCACCGACCAGGATAGGAACGTGGGCGGACACCTTTCGGGCGAGGGCCAGGTATTCGAGCGTCTGCTGATAGGACTTGCCGGTGAGCACCAGGCCGTCAGCACCGCCCAGGCGAGTCGCAAAAACGAGATCTTCTTCAAAGCCGCCCGATGCGATCGGAGTGGCGGTTCGGTCGTGGACGTCTGCAAATATGGCAATGTTTTCAGCATCGGCAGCCCTTCGCGAGCGAATAGCTGCGTGGCATTGTGCGGTTTCAATCCCGAAAGGCGTCATCATCGCGCCAATGAACACTTTTATCCGCACAAAATCGGCGGACGCCGCGGATGCCACTGCAAACATAGCCTCGGCATCGTTTTCGAGAAGATTGAGCCCAACGGGGCGCCTGAAACGGTGACGGATTTCGCTGGTAACGCGGGTCATCCAAGCGACTTGGACCGCGGCAGCATGGCTGTCGACGGGCAAATCACCGAGATTCTGAACCATGAGCACATCAATCTCGTAGGCGCAGAGCGCCTCGGCTTCTTCGAAAGCCGACTCCAGCACGGCCTCTATGTGGCCACCGCTGTAGCGACAACTTCCCGCAAGTGGGGGAAGTTGCACCATGCCGACTACCGGTTTACGACCTGCTTTGATTAGTGATAGGAGCTCGCTCATGTAATTCCCCCGTGAAATGATTGCATTGTGAAAAAGTGGTGCCGCCCGGGATACCTGCGTTTGGCCCCTGTCGCATTTCTGGCGCGCTCACAAAGAAAACTTGATTAATCAGCGAGTGCGAAGGATGGCCATATTCTTCCCCGGTTGCGCACCGACTCAAATCGCTCCGCAAACGCCAGCACCGAATCATCGGAGCCATATGCGCCTACAAATTGGCCACCGATCGGAAGGCCTGACCGCGACAATCCAAGCGGTAGACCGATAGCGGGGTGGCCGCAAACATTAACCCAACCCGTATAAACCGCGTGATCGCGCGGTCCGGCAGGGCGATCATCGATCTTGGGAGGATGAGATTCTTCCGCTGGCCACGGTAGGGCCGCTGCGCTCGGGGTGAAGATAAGATCGTGACGTTTAAAGAGTTGCCCCATCTGGCGTCGAAATGAGGAAATCTTCGCGAGTGTGCCTACATAGTCCGCCGCGGTGATCGCACGGCCTTGGCGAGCCAGGTCGATGACGAAGGGGCTGCAAACCGCCTCGAAGGAAGGCCCCTGGTACTGAAGGAGATGCGCCACCCCTGAACAGCCGATCACACGCCAGATTTCGTCGATTTCCGCTCGATCGAATGGGATCGGCCCCCGTTCGACCTCATGTCCTTGATCGAGCAGCCATTTGGCGCTCGCGTCCGTAGCTGACTCGACTTCGCGATCACAAGGGGAATCGCCGAATCGCGGAACATAGAGAATGCGTAAGGGTGTAGTGTCGCGCTTGGTCTGCGGCAAGGGAGAGTGGGAGCGCGGATCAAGCTCACTCGGGCCAGCCAGAATTGCGTCGAGGAGCTTGGTATCCTCAACGGAGTGAGTGAGTGTTCCGATCACCTCGAAATCGGATATGAGTTCGGGAAATCCATCGGCGCGTGGATAGCGGCCGATCGAGGGCTTGAACCCCACTAAGCCCGTGTGACAGGCAGGGCGGCGGATGGAACCTCCACCATCGGTCCCGATCGCCGCGGGCGCAAGCCCCGCGGCAACCCCGGCGGCTCCGCCTCCGCTCGAGCCACCAGGAGTCAAGCGCGTGTCCCACGGATTCCGTGTTGTGCCGAACAGACGGTTGGAAGTGTAACCCTGTAGCGTCAGTTCCGGCACATTGGTTTTGCCAAGGATGACCGCGCCCGCGGCGCGCAGCCTTTCGACCGGCAACTCATCATGGGTGGGACTGTGATGGGCATAACCCTTACTGCCCCAGGTAGCAGGAAAACCGCGCACCAACAGATTGTCCTTGATGGTTATGGGAATCCCGTCAAGAGGAGAGATGGGCTCGCCGCGCCGCAGCCTTGCTGCGCTTGCCCGGGCCTGCACTCGTGCACCTTCAATGTTCGTCGCGACCATGGTGTTGAGAGCGGGATCGAGGCGCTTGATTCGGTCGAAGAAAATATCGAGAAGCTGCACCGGCTCAAGAGCGCCAGACCGTAGAGCTTGAGCCAGCGCAACGACGCCGAGCTGCCACGATTCCGTGCTCATTTCATCTCAGCGATGATCGCGATCAGCCCGCCGCCATCGGGGCCTTGGTGCTCCGCACCACCGGAAATGAAGATGCGGCCATCGCCCAAGGCGGCAGCGCTCATGCCGCCGATGGCGGCGCGAATATGGCGCTGGGCGTTAATGTCCGTGTCGTCCAGCATGGTGTGGCGATAGCCATGCACCTTGCCTCGGCGATCCGGCTCGCCTTTAATTAGCACCGTTTTGACGCGTGCGCGATCAGCTTCTGCCACTGTGGAAGTCGACGGAATGCCGAGATCGTGGAGAGCGCCATGAATAGCTTCAACGTCCAGCGCGTCAATCATTTCCCGGTGGGCGATGCGGAGTTTGCCGGCCCAACTCTTGCTGTTGCCCAGTACAATGACTTCCGTGCGCGAAATTTCTACCCCGGATGAGGCGCTAGCGCGGGAAGAATAAAGAGCCATGTCCTGGGCGAGTACGGAGTCCGATAACTTCTCTCGCGAAACATCGCCAAGCGCCAGAGCCGCGCCCAGTGCGCCGGCCGCGCGTGCGAATGCCATGGCCCGATTTGGATCCGAAGCCACGGTGGTCTTGCCGCGCTGGCGTGCCTCTTCGATTTTCGCGGAAGTGAGGCATGGCGCTTTGACCTGAACGAAATGGACTTCGTCAGGGGCCAGTCCGGCATCAGCCATGGCAGCATGCACGGCTTCGGCGGTGCCCTCGACCTGCGCCATTCGACCTAAAAGTTCCGACGGCACGGCCTCTGCAAAGGCAATACCAACAGCCAACGCCGGCTCTTTTGTCAAACGTGTCCCCGCCATGCGCGCGAAAACAGAGTAATGCGGACTCATCACCCCCTCGGTGCCTCCTGAGAGCACACAAGGGATA
>Ga0179587_10000736_pt1 | contig 13976 bp, 10 predicted proteins | sample CZODoug2_1_08_16_FD_185932 | JGI IMG/M metagenome (GOLD analysis project Ga0179587, IMG submission 185932) | Vadose zone soil fungal communities from Angelo Coast Range Reserve, California, USA - CZODoug2_1_08_16fungal | ecosystem: Environmental > Terrestrial > Soil > Vadose zone | place: USA...
TGTGCTCTGGCCAACTCCTGATCCACAATCACAGTAGCCGAAGCGCCATCACTCAGACAGGGGGCATTACCTGCCGTGACTGTCCCGCCCTGCTGGAAAACTGGCAATAGCCTGCCGAGGGCCTCTAATGAGGTGTCAGTGCGAATAGACTCATCGGTATCAACAACCTGCACACCCTTCTTCTGCTGTACCTGGACGGGAACGATCTCGTCTTTAAAACGACCAGTTGTGGTAGCTGCAGCGGCATGCTGATGACTTTGCAGAGCAAAGCGATCCTGCTCATCACGGGTAATGCCAAACTTCTCAGCAATGATCTCCGCTTCATTGCCCATGTGAATATTTTCAAATGCACACCACAGGCCATCATGCACCACACTATCGACGATCTCGCCATTGCCCATGCGGTATCCTGTGCGAGCTTTGGGCAAGAGATAGGGAGCATTGCTCATACTCTCCATGCCACCGGCGACAAAAGCTTGTCCATCGCCAGCTCGAATAGCTTGAGCGGCCTGCATCACAGCCTTCAAGCCGGAGCCACACACCTTATTAATCGTCCAGGCTGGGATTTCAACGGGCAGCCCCGCGTGAATAGCAGCCTGTCGGGCAGGCGCCTGCCCAATACCAGCGGAGACGACGTTGCCCATAATGACTTCTTCGATAGCTTGCGGATCAATGCCTGCACGACGCACAGCCTCTTCTATGGCAATCGCACCCAGTTGCGGAGCACTCAGACTAGCAAGACTGCCGAGAAATTTTCCGGTCGGCGTCCGTGCCGCTCCAACGAGAACAGGAATATGCTTTGCCATTGCTATTTTCTCCTCTTGCATCATAATAACTCAGATACCTAGCTGATGCTAGTCTAACTCCTCCTTGACAACGCCATTCCCCTCTAACCATAAAGATAGTGTAACCCATGAGAAAGGGATTCGTCGAGAGGAGATGGATGCAGGAAAGCTTGCATATAAGGAATATTGAGTTTAATAGTATTACCTCTCCCAAAGAGATTGACACGACATGCTCTTTAGGAATACTATGTACAATGGCTCACGACCGCTATACAGTGTACAAAGTATTGTGCCTATTTTAGTCACTACACAAGGACCGCAAACCATGTCACAGATGCATGACAGTAACGATAAAGCGCCCAGGCCGGGCAACGAAGATGAACTGGAGCATATCCTCTTGGAGGGCCTCTCCTTGACATCACCAGCCCAGCCAGTATCGTCAGCAGACCTTCATGCAACAGGGTCTTCTAGTTCTGAGGATGACGAGGACGAGGATAGCGAAAAGCGCCCCAATACCGACATCCAGGGATCACTAGGGCTCTTCGCAGAAGCATCGCAGGATATGGCAACTGCAGGGGTTGAACTCGGCTTAGGACGACACTTTGCCTGCGTGGACTTTTGCAACCAAGCGGTGGAAAAGGCAGCGCAAGCAGTGAGTCTGCGGCTTTTTGGTCGTCGCTCCCCGTATAACCATGACTTGCGTGCTCTGGGTGCTGTGGTCGGTGCTCCAAAAGAAATTCAAGATGAAATGGACAAGCTTACACCTTTTCATCCTGAAGCATTCTACGTTGACACACCTCCCGAAGAGGCCGACGAAGTCATCAACGCAGAACAGGCCAGCTTCTATGTGCAAAATGCACGTAATGTGTTACGCTGGGTAAAGTCCATTGTATTGAATGTGTAATTATTATTTATTGTAGATAGGACACGTCCCTATCTATAGCCGCTAACCCGCAACAATCAGTTGGAGGATGTTTAATGACACAACAGATCACTCACTCAGAACTGGACGAGGCAGTGAAAGCATCTCCTCGCAAATGGGTCTATCTTTTCAGTGAAGGTAACGCTAAGATGCGCGACATGCTCGGTGGCAAAGGCGCAGGAGTCTCTGAAATGACCAATGCCGGACTCCCCGTTCCTCCCGGCTTCACAATCACTACTGAGGCTTGCAATGCCTACTATGAAGCCAACAAGCAGTTCCCCAAAGGTGCCTGGGAGCAAGCCCTCGCTGCGTTGAAGATTGTTGAGCGCCAGACAGGCAAAAGCTTTGGTAACAAGCAAAATCCCCTGCTAGTCTCCGTGCGTTCCGGTGCAAAATTTTCGATGCCCGGTATGATGGATACCGTGTTGAACCTGGGCATCAACGACGAGACAGTACAGGGTCTCGTTGCCCTCACTGGCGATGAGCGCTTTGCCTACGACGCCTATCGCCGCTTCATCCAGATGTTCAGCAAGATTGTGCTAGATACCGATCCTCATGACTTCGAGAAAGTGCTGGACCGTTACAAAGTGCAGGCTGGCGTCAAAACCGATGCCGAGATCCCCGCTGAGAGTCTCAAGAAGATCGTTGCCGAGTTCAAGCAGATTGCCGAGCGCCAGTCGGGCCAGCCCTTCCCCACTGATGTCTACCAGCAGTTGCATAAAGCAATCGAGGCTGTCTTCTCTTCCTGGAACAATAAGCGTGCTATCGACTATCGCAACTTCAACAAGATCCCGCATGATCTGGGTACAGCGGTAAATGTACAGAGCATGGTCTTCGGGAATATAGGCAATGATAGCGGTACCGGTGTAGCCTTCACTCGCAACCCTAGTACTGGTGAGAAGGTGCTCTACGGCGAATATCTCCTCAATGCCCAGGGTGAAGACGTAGTTGCTGGTATCCGCACACCCTCAAAGATCAGCCGCCTGCAGGAAGATTTACCCGCTGTCTACCAGCAATTCCAAGAGATTGCACAGCGCCTGGAGAAACACTATCGCGATATGCAAGACCTGGAGTTCACCGTCGAAAAGGGACGCCTCTACATGCTCCAGACACGCTCAGCCAAGCGCAATGCACAGGCAGCAGTTACGGTTGCCGTCAACATGGTTGAGGAAGGCTTGATCACGCGGGAAGAGGCTGTCAAGCGCGTCGAGCCCTTACAGGTCTACCAGTTGTTGCTACCACGCTTCGATGAGTCTGAGAAGAGACGTGCAGAGAAAGAGGGTCGCCTGCTGGCAAAGGGATTGAATGCCTCCCCTGGTGCTGCCTATGGTAAAGCCATTTTCGATGCAGACCGTGCCGAAGAGCTAGGCAAAGCTGGTACACCCGTTGTTCTGGTTCGTCCTGAGACTAGTCCTGATGATGTCCACGGCATGCTTGTGGCCAAAGGGATTCTGACTGCACGTGGTGGTGCCACCAGCCATGCAGCTGTCGTCGCTCGCGGTCTTGGTCTACCCTGTGTTGCTGGTTGTGAAGGGATTCGCGTTAGCGAGGCAGAGCATCTCTTCCGCGTCGTTGGTTCTGATGTCGTGATCAAAGAAGGTGATGAGATTTCGATCGACGGTGCCACAGGTGAAGTCTTCGCTGGCATCATCAAGACGGTTGATCCCGACTTTGAGAAAGAGACAGATCTCAAGAAGTTGCTCGACTGGGCTGACCAGTTCCGCAAACTTGGGGTCTGGGCCAATGCTGACTATCCACGTGATGCCGAACGTGCAGTTGCTTTTGGTAGCGAGGGTATCGGCCTCTGCCGCACAGAGCATATGTTTATGGAGCAAGAGCGCCTGCCCATTGTGCAAAGGATGATCTTGGCAAAGACGAAACAGGAGCGCCAAGCTGCCCTCGATCAATTGCTGCCCTTCCAGCGCAGTGACTTCAAAGGCCTCTTCCAGGCGATGGTCAATCCCAAGACGGGCGAATGCTACCCGGTCGTTATTCGCCTGATCGATCCACCACTACATGAGTTCCTGCCCTCTTACGAGGATCTGCTCGTCGAAGTAACCCGCTTGGAGACGCTGGGTGGACATGAAAAAGAGCTGAAAGAGAAACAGGCCATACTCGAAGCCGTTGGGGCAATGCGTGAGATGAACCCCATGCTTGGCTTACGTGGTTGTCGTTTGGGTCTGCTCTTTCCCGAAATCAATGTTATGCAGACTCGTGCAATTCTCGAAGCTGCCGCCGAACTGGTCGCAGAGGGCAAGCACCCACATCCCAAGATCATGATCCCGCTCGTCGGCCATGTCAATGAACTGAAGGAGGTTCGCCGCCAACTTGAAACGGTTGCAGCAGAGATTGCTAAGAAAGCAGGAGGCAAGATCGACTACAAGTTTGGTACCATGATCGAACTCCCACGTGCGGCCCTGACCGCCGATCAGATCGCCCCAGTTGCCGAGTTCTTCAGCTTCGGTACCAATGACCTGACCCAGACCACCTTTGGCTATAGCCGCGACGATGCCGAGGGTAAATTCTTGCTCAAGTACGTCGAAGGGCTGGAAGTTCCAGGTCTGAAGGAAAACGTGAAGATCCTGCCAAGTAATCCGTTCCAGACACTGGACCGCGAAGGTGTTGGTCAACTGGTTAGCATAGCCGTAGAAAAAGGCCGTAAGGCCAATCCTACCATCGAGCTGGGTATCTGCGGTGAGCACGGCGGTGATCCCGATAGTATTGCATTCTTCCATCAGGTTGGGCTCAACTATGTAAGCTGCTCACCCTTCCGCGTGCCCGTGGCGCGTTTGGCTGCGGCACAGGCTGCATTGAGCAAGGGCGAGAAAGACAAGTAAGTTCTCCTTGTGATGGAGAGACAACTGAGTACCTAATATAGTTGACAAAGCGATGCTGTAGAATTACGGCATCGCTTCTGACTTGACTATGGCAACATCGTTGGCGGCATTTGCTGAGGCAGGAGAGGAAGCAACATATACAAATGCTATGTTTATAGGCTCATTTTTTCTGAAGACTGCTGTAAGTGGGCATTTACACTGCCTCCCAAAACAATACACAATTGAGACTCACACGTGGTTCCCCAACTCGCAATCAGGCCCTCTCTATTGAAGACCCGCGCTGCCAACTTGGTCTTTAGATCTCTGTGTTCGGATCAACTTCCTGGAGTTGCTTCTCAGCGTGCGATTTGACATTGTTTCGCTCCCTGTAGTATTTCCTGCGGAGATCTTCAATGGCCTCTAGGAACAGATCTTGATCAAGATTTAATTCTTGAAGGGCTAATATTCCTTGAAGAAAGGCCGCATTCTGGGCAGCTAGTTGTACAATATCCTTTGGCAAATTTGGTGGGAGCTTCTTATAGATTGGGTCTTTTTCTGCAGGAAGATGAGTAATAAGCTCGGGAGGCGACCCTTCTTCTATTATTTGCCCAGTCTCTCCGTCAATTATAACGGTTGGCTCTGGCTTTCTGGGAATTGGCTCCGGCCTTTGACGTTTTTGTCTCGTCGTGCCTGAGTTTGTTTGCCTTCGGAAAGGGTTTTGAAATGGATTTAGAAGCCAACTTATAGGCCTACGTGGTCTATGAGCCATCGTTTAATCTCCTGCTTTGTTTCCCATGAGCAGTACTCTTATTGGAAGCATTCCTATCCGTTGAAGAGGAATGTGCAGGTAGGCCCATCTCAACTTCCACTTGAAGCGCCTCTTCTAGTAATTGAAAACAGCGATGTTATATCCTCCCTTTTAGAGTGGCTGAGTATTTCTAACATTCGAGAGCAACGACGTTATCTCGAAACTCATCAGGAACTGCTCAATCCACAATGCGAAACCACTTTGTCTGATCTTATTATGCAAGACGCAAGACGCTCCAAGAAGGCACTGCAACTCCAAGATGACCTTTTTATTCTCCAAAATGCACGAGCAAGAGGAGGAACAGAAGAAGCTATCAGAGAGGCTTACTTCGATGTCTATGGCGGATTTGCTATCGACCTTCCTTCTTGGCTAGAAGAAGTCGAGCAACGCCTTGGAGACTTACTGCATGAGAAGCATCGTCTTCGAACAGCAGAACAGCGCGTAGCTTTGCTGCTTGATACCTTGAAGTTGGTTCAGGAGAATCTGGCACATCCATTAGAACTTGCAGCAACATTGCGCCGTGAGCTTGCTGTTGCTTGGTGTGAGCATACACGAACAAACCGCATGCAAGCATTCGAAACAGCCCTCAGTCTCTGTGAGGAGGTAGCCCAAACTTACACGCTTCTACGCTACCCTCGGCAATATGCTGAGATACAAACTATTCGCGGAAACATCTATCAAGACCGTATCAAAGGCATTGTTCCAAAAAATATGGAACAGGCTATTATCTGTTATCAAGATGCTTTGCAAATATTTACACCAGATGCTTTCCCAGTTGAATATGCAGGAATACAAGCTGATCTAGGCACTGCTTATGTCTACCGGAGGGCAGCGGAGTTGCGTGAAAGTGTCGAGCAGGGATTTGCTTGCTATCTCGAAGCTCTGCGCACGTTTACGCTAGACTTTTCTTCGTACGACTATGCTCGAGTGCAGACTAGCATAGCAGTTGCATATTGGCAGCGTCCAATAGGAGAAAAGCGGGAGAATCTGGAGCAGGCCATTTTCTGTCTTCAGCAAGCTTTGCGGGTCTGGACGCCAGATGCTTTTCCGATACAATGGGCAAGGTTGCAGCATAACCTCGGACTTATCTATTCAGAGCGGCTTGCTGGAGAGAAGCAAGAGAATATAGAACATGCTATCGCTTATACACGTCGTGCCTTGAGCGTCTTTACACGGGACGCTTTCCCTGTTCGCCATGGCCAAGGGTTACTCAATCTTGGAAATATGTATATGGAGCGAATTACCGGAGGAGAGCGGGAGAATCTGGAGCAAGCCATCAGCTGTTTTGAGCAGGCTCTGTGTATAAGAACATTGGATGCTTTTCCGTGGGAGTATGCTACCACACAGGCTGATTTGGGGATTGCTTATCTGCACCGGATTGTGGGAGAGAAGCAGGAAAACTTGCAGAAGGCCAGAGCTTGCTTTAAGCAAGCCTTACTTGTGTGGAAGTTAGAAGTTTCCCCTCGCGATTGTCGTCGTGTCAGTCTACAATTGGCTGAGGTTGAAGCTCAGTGCGGTAACTGGAGTGCTGCTCACGATGCCTATAGCCTCGCTCTCGAAGCTGAGGATCTCTTGATTATCCTAGGTTCCGATATTCCTGGGCGTGATACCGTTCTCAAAGAGGGACGCGATGCTGCTATCCGAGACGGTTACGTACTCTATCGATTAGGACATATTGCCGAGGCTGCTGTAGCGATAGAACGTGGACGTGCACGAGGGCTTACAGAGGCTATGGCACTCGATTCTGCTGATCCCTCTCATATTGGTGACCCTGAGCGTCGTGCTCAGTACATCCAGGTACGTCAAGCACTAAGAGCTGCCCAAGCAGCTATGCATATGCCTCTACCACAAGATGTAGATGATGAGGCACAACGTCTTCTTAAATTAAGATCCATAGCCTCCTATCGACAAGCTAAAGATGCCTTTGATCAGATCGTAACAGCAATACGTCTAGCCCGAGATCCTGCCGACTTCTTGGATGTTTCTCTTGATACAACTACCATTCTCGGTGTGGCGGAGCATATCGGAAGAGGGCATGCTCTGGTCTACCTTTTGGCTACTCCTTGGGGAGGTGTTGCCATAGCAGCTTGCAGTGCTCATCCAGATAGAGGTCTTCCAGCCCGTTTTGTGGCATTGGATCTACCTGACCTGACCGAGGAACTGGTAAATCAGCTTATGGAGGCACATCTAAATGATGGCTCTAAACGCGTCATTGGCGGTTTTGCGCTTGCTCAGATAGGTGGAGGTGTTGAACGACTTCTTCAGGATTGGCATGGTGAGACCTTGCTAGCAAGCGCACAGGCACTGCATGCTGCCAGCCAAAAGCAGCAACAGATAAGCACGCTTAATATTGCAATGCAGGAAGCTCTAAAAATTGATCTATTTGCTTCTCTTGCCCGACTGCCTCTATCATCTTTGAAACGTGAAGAACGCGGGCTACTCGATGAAACACTTGCTGAAGCCTTCCTACGTCACGAACTGCACCGCAGCTTAGAATCCCTGAGCAAGTTTGCCATGCATCCAGTTATTTGCTGGCTAAGCGAGCAAGGAGCAACTAGCCTGACCATCATTCCCTGTGGATATTTTGCAGCCTTCCCGCTTTCCTCAATCGTATTATCCGATGGAAAGTTCGTCAGCGAGAGGCTACCAGCTAGCATAGCCCCTTGTGCTCGTTCTCTCTTGCACTCGCCAGTCGAGGCAAGTTTCTCCCGTAAAGGAGTGTATGCACTAGGAGATCCTAGTGGTAACCTGCCCTGGAGTGAAGCTGAGGCACTCACGTTTACTGCTTTAGCACGTCGGCAACGTCTGCCAACATCTGTCCAGTTGAGGCAAAGAGCAACTCGTGACTGGCTACTTACAGCTTTGCGTACGGGAAGAGTTGTCAATACCTGCTGTCATGGGATATTTGATCCTCACGATGTACTACGCTCAGCATTGCAGCTAGCGCAGAGAGAGCGTATCACGATGGGAGAAATGCTCAGCCATCAGGCTGATTTGCGCGGACTTCGATCGGATCGTCCCTATGCTGATCCGTATTACTGGGCTGGATTTCAAGTTGTAGGATGGTAAATCAGATGCCCATCTGGTTTAGCGCAATTGGAGCCTCCAACTAGGTTCATTGTCCCCATAAATTCGATACAATAAACCCGGTTCTTACTTTTTTGGAGTGAGGGATACAAGAAGCACACTGATTCGTTACAAACATAGATCAGTATTTATATAGTTGATTATCTGGGAATGGTAGCTATTTAGGCAAGGACAGAAAGGAACACACACTTTTATGAAATGGTACCCTTATGGACATGACTTTGGCAATTCAGAAATTGGTGGAGTTACTGTCATTGATGGAAAAAATGAATCGCTCAGTATCCCTACAGCCTTCGCTAAGGCAGACATTAATGCTATGCGCAATCTGGGTGTTAAAATGGATCAGTCCAATATGTATATCATCCAGTTCTACGGAGAAGCACTAGCCTATGCAGTCGGAGAACTGGCATTGCAGCAGGCAGTTGATGTATATCACGGGCGTGGTGACATCCAGCGCTATGCAAGCAAATACAGTTTACGCGCACTGCTAGCAGCTGCAGCGGCATTGATACCTGATACTGAATTTGGACTATACGTTGTCACCGGATTGCCAGCAGAAACCTACATCAAAAACTCAACGCTCCGCAGCAATATCAAAACAGCATTGGATGGCACACACGTCTTTTCGACAGATCACGGCAGGACTCTGCGCAGTGTAACCATTGAAGTTGCCACCGTGGTGATGGAAGGATCTGGAGCACTGATTGCCTATGGTGATAAATCCGTGAGCAAGACAACTGAGAGTGCTGCAATTGATATTGGTGGTCGCACAACAGATCTGTATGTAGCTCGCGGTCAGGTCCCCGTCACCGATTACTGCAAAGGCAAACCACTAGGCGTGGAGACGGCAACTCAGATGCTCATGGATACATTTGAGGATAAGCACAATCGCTCGCTCTCTCTGCTAGAAGCTCGTGAAATCATGTACGCCTATGTATCAAAAGGCGAACACAGCTACCCAGATATCTCGGTGTATGGGAAAACAGTCAGTTCACTTGAATTAGATCGGCTAGTGAGAGAAGCTGTCACCCAGGTAGGGAGTGAAATTGTCTCATTCGTCGCTACAGCCTGGCGACAGAGTGATCGGGATGCAGTAGCAGCGAGCTTCAAGCCGGTTCTGAACATCGGTGGCGGAGTCTATTACTTTTATGATGTTTTGAAGCAACGCATTCCTCATCTTTCCCGTCCAGATGATCCTACCCATGCCAATGGGCTCGGCTATTGCAGTTTGGCTGGTCGACTGCTTATGCGAAAATTTCAAGCAAGCCAAGCAAGCCAAGCGAACCAGACAAATCAGCCAAACCAGACAAATCATGCAAGTGCAGCCAAAGCATAGTTTTATAGGAGAAGGTTGTCATGCCACAAGATACAGAAAAATACCTTTACTTTAAAGTTGGTTTGCTCAAAGACTCATTTGCACTGGAAGCTCTCTGGCAAGACGCGTTGAGATATCATATGATTGATCAACCTGCCAAACTGATTGCTATGCGCCTGACAGAGTACTATGAACTCACGAAGAAAGGCCCAGTGCACTCAACAGAAAATATACCGATGCCAATGCCATCAGCAACAAGTACTCCAGCACCAACAGCAAGTACATCGATACCAACAACATCAACAGCACCTAGTGATAAACGGAACAAAGAGGAGGTAGAAACACCCACATCAAGCACACCTGCAATACGTCCGTCTGCCACAGGCTCGCCAGTTGCACACCCGCCAGTAGTACGACCAGCTGCACGTCCAGCAACGCCTGCTCTAAACACCAAAGTCACCAGTACTACGGCTGATCAAGCAGGTGCCGTTCCTCCAGAAGGCGAACTCTCTCTTGCTGTTTCGTTAGAGGTGGACCAGAATGCCGAAGAGGCCGCAGACTATTGGTCACTTCTCTGAGTTGTAGCTATAGATCATTGTAAAGGAGGCAAGAGCCGCGAGGTTGTCGAAGAAACAATTGCACAACTAAAAGCTACTGGCCATCAAGACTTGTTACCATTGAACTATGCCTTTGCGGCACTCGTCTTTACGAAGGCTGCTGACAAGCTCTGGCTCAAAGAAAGGTTTCATAAGATGCAAGACATACTTGAGGGGTCCTGGGCCTACCAGGAAATATTCGGGAAAGGGCTGCAACGGGGCGAGCAACGGGGCGAGCAACGGGGCGAGCAACGAGGTATACAACGAGGTGTTCTGGCAATGCAGCAAACTGCTATCGATATAGTGATAAGATTCTTTGCTGATCTAGAGGAGTTAGCGAAGGCCAAGATCACTGCTATTGACGATTTGGAGCGTTTGCAGCACTTGATCATTGATCTAAGCATATCCTCTACACGGGAACAAATGGAACAAGTCTTGCGTTCACTTGGCACAAATGCATAAAAAGATCAAAAGAGAAGTGTTTACTTAATCCTGAGCGCTTCTCTTCCTACATAGGCATAGCGTCAATCATAGCAGCGGATTGTTACCGTAGACCTTATCCCGGTTCAGAGGGAGCGAGCTTAGGAAACCATGCGAATTCCCTCAGCATAACACCAATCAGAATAGAGTCTCATGTATATTTCTCAGCGTACCGTAGCAAATCTCAAACGCATACAGCGCCAGCTTAATCAGCTTGAGCCAGAAGCATCTCCCAAAGCACTTGTTGTTCCTGGCTCGCCACAACCACGCGAGAATATTCTTGTCTTTAGTGGCTCGTTTAATCCCCCTACCACCGCACACCTAGCCCTCTTAAAACAGGCACAGCAGTTTGCTCGTCAGCACGAACCGATGCTGGTGTATGCTGCCTTCAGCACCCACACGACAGATAAAGAAGCCGTCGAGCGGCCTCTATTGCTCGACCGTATCCTGCTCCTCAAGAGGCTCCTGCACACACGTTTACCACACGCCGGGATCATGCTTTTTAATCGTGGCTTATATATAGAGCAAGCCCAAGCGATACGTACATCATTCCCCCGCGTGAAGCGTATCTTTTTCCTGGTGGGCTTTGACAAAGTGGTGCAAATCCTGGATCCGCGCTACTACGATGACCGCGACAGAGTGCTCTCAGCACTTTTCAAACTGGCAGTATTACTGGTTGCCCCACGTGGCAATGCAGGAGAGCAAGAACTGACTGATTTGCTGCGCCAGCCAGAAAACCAGCCCTTTGCTCGCTTTATCCATATGCTGCCAGTCAATACAGCTTATAGACTGGTATCTTCCACCCATGTACGTCAGGAAAGCAATACAGCTACTAATGGTGCTCTACACAATGTACCGCAGGAGGTACGCCAGTTTATACGGGAGACGCGTGCCTACTCGCCACCAGTACGACGTTCTGATGGCTCTATAGTCGATTGCTATGAAGAACGAGTGAAGTACCTAAGTGAACTCGTAGGACACTCTGTTTCATGAATGAGGCGCAAGACGGAAGTTAAATTTTGTATTGCCGATCTGAATCATATCGCCCTCTTGGAGCTGATGGCGTTTGACAGGATACCCATTGACAAATGTGCCAGTCGCCGAACGATTATCAACAATCTCATATTCTGCCTGGCCACACTCTTTGATAGTTGCATGCAAGCGACTAACCGCCAGATCCTCTAGAAAGATGTCACATTCGCGACTACGCCCAATTGTCATATCCGGTAGGACTTCGATGCTGCGCAGGCTACTTTGTGGATTGGTGAATTGTAAACGAGCTATAGTACTGGATGCAGGCTCGGGAGGTTTTGCAATGAGGAGTTCACGCCCCCGTGAGGAAGGCAATTGAAATGGCTTGGTGCCTTCACTAGCATAAAAGATCATTTGTGTGTTACCAAAGAGCAGTTGGTCTCCGCTATTAAGCAACTGTTCGGTCACTGGACGACCATTGACAAAGCTATCACCATTCCCATGGTCGTCACGCAACACATACCCCATAGAGGTATAGACAATGCTTGCCTGCTTACGATGTACAGCAATATCTTCTAGAAAGATATCGCTATCCCTCCTGCGACCAATGGTCGTACAGTTCTTCCACAATTCAACACGTTTACCAACTAGAGAACCTTTTTGAATGACAAGATAGGCTCCCTCTTGTGTTTGCTCTGGTAGCATAAGCTCTGTTCTGCCCAATCGCTAGTTCACCATTCTGGAGAGAGTATAACGAATGAACTCAACGCGTGTCAAGGCACCAAGGACACAAGCCATCAATCCATGGCGTTTTCTGGTTGGTTCACAGTAACCCGAATAGACAAAGGTCCTAAAGAAACCCTTTTTCTTTGTAAATGGTCAGACTTTTCGTTATACACTATTATGAGGGCTTGGGCCATATACTATGGAAGGAGAGGCGGCATTTCCTCCCTAGGTCTCAAGCCAGGGAGTTCCATGCCGCGGTTTAGATGAATGAGATGCTCAAATTGCGGGTTACCGCTCTCTCCATCGCGCACAAATTGTCCGCGCTGTGGCACAACTTACAATGGATCACCTAGAAAAGTCAGATCTGAGCAAGATGGGCTTCCTCCTCAGGTCGGTGCTTTCGCTGCGGGAAATATACCCGCTAGCCCCAATGTGCAACCAGGGCACGTTGAGGCAGGGGTACCATATGCTCAATGGAATGCTCATCCCACTCCTACATTCCATGAGACCCCGGCAGGTTACCCTGTGGAAGCAGGACAGGAGTCATTTCCAGCTTCCGACAAAGAACCCGCTTTCTTCGATCCTTCCCCCACTATCAAGAAGCAATCGATGCCACATCAAGTTCCGCAGCAGCTAGAGCAGAACTGGCTTCCCACAACTCCCCCCCAGCCAATGTCACAGTTGCCCGGTTGGACGCCTATGCCAGCACCGATGCTCCCCTTTTCACAGCCAATGTATACTCCGGCAACCCTCCAGAAAAGCCAACGAACCATACGGATTGGTTTTACTGCTGCTGCCATATGCCTTATAGCAGGAGCCCTCATTCTGACATTTGTATCGATCATGGCTCAACCACTCTTGTCCTCAAACAGTTCCCAGACAACACATACGAATACAAGAAATATACCTCCTACAACAGTTGGCCCTTCAGCTACCGTACCAACGCCCACGCTGCCTGAAGTCTTTCCAGGTGCACAGTATATCACTAATGCACGCATGGCCAGCGCAGTCAACGAAAATACTGCACAGGCTACCCAATATGCAACAAATTTCACCGCGAATCAAAACATTTATGTGACATTTGCTCTTAATACAGGAAATCAAGGTGGGGCAGTATGTTTTCGCTGGTATATGAACAACCAATATGTTAACCATTATGAATTTGTAGTCGGGAAAAACCTAACGTATAACTCTTATTCTTATACCTCGATGTCTACTCCCGGCACTGGTTATGTAGAGGTCTATTGGGCCAGCACAGTTGCTTGTACGGATAAATTGCTAGCTCAGCACGTCACCTTCACGGTGAGCTAACCTCATCTCCTACCCCAAGCATAATTAATGGATAACTCCCAGCAAAACAGCACCTACCATCACCATAACGACCAGAGCAACACAGATTACGGCCAAGCGCAACCTAGTAGAACGCCGCGCAATACGCAGCTGCAGTTCACCTATCCGTGCATCTTCAG
>Ga0179587_10000737_pt1 | contig 13975 bp, 10 predicted proteins | sample CZODoug2_1_08_16_FD_185932 | JGI IMG/M metagenome (GOLD analysis project Ga0179587, IMG submission 185932) | Vadose zone soil fungal communities from Angelo Coast Range Reserve, California, USA - CZODoug2_1_08_16fungal | ecosystem: Environmental > Terrestrial > Soil > Vadose zone | place: USA...
ATGCGGATAGGGATTGTCCAGAAAGGCATGCGAGAACGGATCGATATTGGAAACAGGACGCCCGACGATCGTATCCATGTGTCACTCCTCTCGGCCCCCGCCTGCTCCCTGTCCGGCGGTTGCGCAACGGCACGCCGGTTGATCCGCATCTTGCAGGCTTCGCCGGGGATTGTCAGCTCCGACCTTCTGCGATTAAGTCAGCCAGCCAAGATCGGGGATCTTCAGATGCCGACATCCGCGCTTCCTGTCTCCCTGCCCGACGATCCCGCGCTGCTGCGCATCGACGGGCCCATCGCGACCCTCACGCTCAACCGTCCCGCGGCGTTCAATTCGATCGACCTCTCGATCGCCAAGAAACTCGAACAGCTTAGCGCCGCTATCGAGGCCTCCGACACCGTTCGCGTGCTCGTGATCGAGGGCGAAGGCCGCGCCTTCTGCGCCGGCGGCGACCTGCAGACCATCGGCGCCGCGGCGGCGGCCGATACCGTCGCGCCGGTGGTCGGCGAACTTCTCAAGCACTACCATGCTTTCATTACGAGCCTGCGGCGGATGCCGAAGATCGTGCTGACGAGCGTGCACGGCTCCGCAGCGGGTGCCGGATTGTCGCTCGCCTTTGTCGCGGACCTTTGCATCGCCACCGAGGATGCCCGCTTCACGCCGGCCTATGCCAAGCTCGGCGTCTCGCCGGACGGCGGCGGCACGGTCGGCGTAGTGGCAAGCGTCGGGGTTCGCCGCGCGATGCAAATCTTTCTCGCGGAAGACCATTTTACCGCGCAACAGGCCTATGATTGGGGATTGGTCGCGAAAGTCGTTCCCGCCGTCGAATTGAAGGCAGCGACGCGCGAACTGGCGTTGCGGTTGGCGCAAAACGCCCCTGCAGGGCTCGCTACGACCAAGGCGCTGATCCATCACGCCCCCACGACGCCGATCGAGCAGCAGCTCGATGCCGAACGGGACGCGATCATCGATTGCATGCATACGGAGGATTTTCGAATCGCGGTGAAGAAGTTCACCAGTAAGGGGAAATAGGCTCCGCGGTCGCCCTCACGAAGGCAGCAACAACCTGCGCATCTTCACGGAGAGATCGCGCGGTATGGGTCCCGGTTCAGGGCCGGGACGACGAAGTGAGTTCATGGCGGGCAGATGTAGCCCGTCCCGGCTGGCGATTTGAAGCAGCCGACCGATTCCGGAATCACGTGCTTGGGCAGCCACAACACGACGCTCGGGAAAAAGATCGTGAATGTAATGGTTACCAAAAAAACCACATAGATCGGCAGCGCGGCGCGCAGCGCCTTGCCGAAGCCGACGCCGACAAACTTTGACGCCATCAGCAGCACCAGCCCATAAGGCGGCGTGATCAGTCCGAAGGCGAGCGTCGCGATCAGCACCACGCCCATATGGACGCCGTTGATGTCGCCGGCCTGGGTCAGCGCGTTGACCAGCGGCATGAAGATGATGATGGTCGGCACCGGCTCGATGAAGTCGCCGATCACCGTGAACAGCAGCACCATCAGCAGCATGATGTAATGCGGATCGTTGCCGGCGATCGAGGTGATCCAGTCGGCGATGACGATGGCGCCACGCAGATAGGCCAGCATCCAGCCGAACGCGTTGGCAGCGCCGATCGTGATCAGCGGCAGGGAGAAGATCAGCCCGGCCAGGCAGAAATCATAAGGAATTTTCTTCAAGTGGCCGCGGTTGAGCGCGGGAATCACGACCAGGATGATCCAGATCACCGCCACCACGCCGGCTTCCGTCGGCGTGAACCAGCCGGTCAGGATGCCGCCGAGCAGGATCACCGGAATCATCAGCGGCAACGCGGCGTCGCCGGCCGCGAACACGACCTGCCGCAGCGGCGCGCGCGGCTTGCGCATGCCGGAGGGACCAAAGAAATAGCAATAGATCATCAGCCCGAAGCCGATCATGAAGCCGGGCACCACGCCCGCCATGAACAGGCCCGCGATCGAGACGTTGCCGACCGCGCCATAGACCACAGCGGTGATGCTCGGCGGCACCAAAGCGGCGATGGTCGAGGCGGCGGCGATGATGGCCGCGATGAACGCGGGCTCATAGCCCTCGCGCCGCATCGGCCCGCCAAGCGCGCGGCTCATGACGGCGACATCGGCGGTGGTCGAGCCCGACATTTCCGAGAAGAACATGCTGAAGACGACGACGACCTGCGACAGCCCGCCACGGATATGCCCGACCAGCGACACCGAGAGGTTGGCGATCCGCACCACGACGTTGGCCGAACTCATGAGTTCGCCGACCAGTAGAAAGAATGGGATCGCCAGCAGCGCTTCGGAGTCCACGCCGTCAAAGATCTTCTGGATGATCGCCGCCAGCGAGACGTCGGCGAGGAAGGCGCCGACGAACACACCGGCCAACAGCGAAAACGGCACGGGCACGCCAAGATAGCCGAAGAACAGGAAGCAGCACGACATCAATGCCAGGATGACGGGAGCGCTCACGTTCCCACCCTCGTCTGGATCGAGGCGACATCAACCGCCGGAATCGCGAGATCCTTCTCAGGCGGTTCCGGATGATCGAACCCGTTGCGGATGCCGTTGACGAGCTGCTCGATCGTGAACAGCGCGATGAGTGTGCCGGACAAGGGGATCACCGCGTAGAGCGAGGCGATCGGCGTGCCCGATGGCAGACGGAAACTGCCAAATCCCCTGAGGTAGTTGAGATAACCGAACCAGATCAGGCACGCCGCCACGGCGAGCACGACCATGCGAATGACGATTTCGACGATCAGGCGCGGCACGCCATGCATCGCCTCGGAGATCGCGGTCAGATACAGATGGTCGTTGCGGCGGGTGGCAACGGCCGCGCCGATGAAAATCGCATAGATGAACAATGTCGAAGTGACTTCCTGCAGCCACAGCCAGGGATGGCCGATGGTCCGCGTCACGATGTCGGCGGCGACCGAGAGCGAGAAGCCGAAACACAGCAGACCGCAAAGCATCATCAGGCCCAGTTCGAACCTGTCGAACGCGCGCCACTTCAGATGATGCTGCCGCTGCAGCACGAGCTTATCGGCAATGGGCATCCATTCTCCCGTCGTCCGGATTTTTCGTCGTCCCGGCGAACGCCGGGACCCATAACCACCGGCGCAGATTATTGATAAAGGTCACTGCCTATTGCCCCACGGATATGCCGCGGCGTATGGGTCCCGGCGTTCGCCGGGACGACGTGCGAATGAGAGGCGCAACTTAATTGATCGCCCGGATCAGGTCCTTGATCTTCTCCGCATGCGGGCCGAGCTCCTTGGTCTGCTTGTCGAGATAGGGATCGGCGATAGCGGTCAGGCTCTTCTTGTCCACATCGTCCACGATCTTGACGCCGAGCGATTTCAGCTTGGCGGCCGCGGCCTTTTCAAGCTCGAAGGCCCTGGCCGGCTCCTTCACGCTGATCTCCGCCGCCGCCGTCGTCACCCATTGCTTCTGTTCGGCGGACAGGCTCTGCCACAGCTTGTCGCTGACGAACACCAACGCATTGTTGGCCTCATGCTCGGTGATCGACAGCACCGGCGCGACCTCGTAGTGCTTGTTGACGAGATAGACGTTGATGCTGTTCTCAGCCGCCTCGACGACGCCGGTCTGCAGCGAGGTGTAGACGCTGCCGAACGGCATGTGCACGGTCTGCGCGCCGTAGGCCGGGAATATCGCGTCTTCGGTCGCGGTCGCCTGAACGCGGATCTTGAGACCCTTGAGGTCGCCGACGTTATGAATTTCCTTCTTGCTATAGATATTCCTCACGCCCTGCGAACCGGTGGCGATGACATGCAGTCCCTGCGTGGTCTCTTCGATCATCGCCTTGATCGCATCGATCACCTTCTGATCGGCGAGCGACTTGACCACATGGTCGGCATTGCGGAACAGGAAATGCAGCGACATCACGCCGGCCTGGGGCGAGATCGTCGCGGTGTTGGCCGAAGAGATGATCGCGAAATCGATGTCGCCCGCCTTGACCAGTTGCAAAAGCTGCGGCTCCTGACCGAGCTGCGCACCGGGATACTGGTCGACCAGCATGGTGCCCTTACTCAATTCCTTGAGCTTGGCGGAAAACATATCGTAGGCGACGCTGTAGCCTGTATTGAGCTGCTGATCGTGGGCGAAGCGATAGTGCTTTACCTCCTGCGCGCCGGCGACATTGGCAAATGCCATCGCCACCGCCGCCACCAGACTCCCGATGATTTTTGCCAGATTATTCACCATTTCCCCCCTGTTTTGATTTTGTTCGATCATCCCATCGGGGGCACGGGATTGTCAATTGAGCTGCGGACGACGCCAATTGTGACACGCTGTCTTGTCGTCCCGACGAACGCCCGGACGACAGCGCCTACGTCAATGGATCGCGCGGATCAGGTTCTTGATCTTCTCGGCGTGCGGACCAAGCTCCTTGGCGAGCTTGTCGAGCAAGGGATCGGCGACCGCCGTGAAGCCGGATTTGTCGACGTCGGTGACGATCTTGACGCCGATCGATTTCAGCTTCTCCTGCGACTGGTGTTCGAGCTCGATCGCCTTAGCCGGCTGCTCCTTGTTGACCTCGTCGGCAGCCCCCTGGACCCACCCCTGCTGCTCCGGCGTCAGGCTGTTCCAGAGCTTGTCGCTGACCCAGACCAAGCTGTTATTGGCCTCATGCTCGGTCATCGACAAAACGGGCGCGACTTCATAGTGCTTGTTGGCAAGATAGACGTTGACGCCGTTTTCGGCGACGTCGACCACACCGGTCTGCAACGACGTATAGACGCTGCCGAACGGCATGTGCACGATCTGCGCGCCATAAGCCGGGAACGTGGTGTCTTCCGTCGGCGTCGCCTGCACGCGCACCTTGAGCCCTTTGATGTCCTCGATCTTCCTGATCTCGCGCTTGGAGTACATGCTGCGCAGGCCGAGGGTCGAGAGCGCAATGACGTGCGCGCCCTGCACCGTATCGGCGATCATCGCCTTCACCGCCTTGGCCACTTCGGGATCGGCGATCGCCTTGATCAGATGCGCCTCGGAGCGGAACAGGAAATGCATCGACATCACGCCGGCCTGCGGCGACAGCGTCGCGGCATTGGCGGACGAGGAAATACAGAATTCGACATCGCCGGATTTGACCAGCTGCAGGACCTGCGGCTCCTGCCCGAGCTGCGCGCCCGGATACTGGTCGATCAGCATGGTGCCTTTGCTCAATTCCTTCAGCTTGTCGGCGAAGATATCGCCGAGGATGCCATAGCCGGTGGTCTTGGGCTGATCATAGGCGAAGCGATAATGCTTCACCTCCTGCGCGCTCGCGCCGACCGCGAATAACATGGACGCGGCAACGATCGTACTGAGAACTCTGTTCAAGCTCACCATCGTCTCCCCCTGATGTTTTTTCTTTGATCATCCCATCCGGCTTGCCGAGATGTCAATTGAGCATCAGGGTAAGGAAAGAAACGATGGGGGCGACTGCAGTGCGAGAGGCTCATCGTCATTCCGGGGCGCGCATCTCGCGCGAACCAGGAATCTTGATATAGGGAAAATGAACGCAAACCAATTTCGGTATTCCGGGCTCGACGCTTGCGCGTTCGCCCCGGAATGACGAAGGGGCATGAAGCGCGAGCGGCTTACCCCTTGCCCTTGCCCTTGCCCTTGCCGCGCATGAAGTCGAAGTCGCAGCCTTCGTCAGCCTGCAGAATGGTCTCGTTGAAGAGATGCGCATAGCCGCGGACCGCCCATTCCGGCGCGGCCGCCGGCTTGAGCGCGGCGCGGCGTTTTTCCAGTTCGGCATCATCGACCAGAAGATCGATGCTGCGCTTTTTGACATCGAGCCGGATCATGTCACCGTTCTCCACCAGCGCCAGCGGACCGCCGACCGCGGATTCCGGCGTGATGTGCAGCACGATGGTACCGAACGCGGTCCCGCTCATGCGCGCGTCCGAAATCCGCACCATGTCCTTGACGCCGGCGCGGCCAAGCTTCCGCGGGATCGGTAGGTAGCCGGCCTCGGGCATGCCCGGCGCGCCCTTCGGCCCGGCATTGCGCAGCACCAGCACGTCGTCGGCGGTGACGTCGAGCGCGGGATCGTCGACGCGGAGCGTCATGTCCTCGACGGAGTCGAACACCACGGCGCGGCCGGTGTGCTGCATGAGTTTGGCACTGGCGGCCGAATGCTTGATCACGGCACCGCGCGGCGCGAGATTGCCGTGCAGGACGGCGAGCCCGCCTTCCGGCTTGATTGGGTTGTCGCGCGGCCGGATCGCGTCCTGCCCCGGCACGTCCTCGGCCTTGGCGACGACCTCGCGCAGCGTTTCGCCGGTAACGGTCTTGGCGTCGAGATCGATGAGAGCGCCGAGCTGGGCCATCAGCTTCGGCACGCCGCCGGCGTGATGGAAGTGCTCCATGTAGTGCTCGCCGGAGGGTTTCAGGTCGATCAGCACCGGCACTTCGCGGCCGATCTTGTCGAAGGCATCGAGATCGATGCGATGCGGCGTGCGGTTGGCGATCGCGGTCAGATGAATGAGGCCGTTGGTCGAACCGCCGATTGCCTGCAGCACCACCTGGGCGTTCTTGAACGCGGATGGCGTCAGGAGTTCGCTCGGCCGCGGACCCTTGGCTTTCGCCATCGCGGCGGCGATCCGGCCGCTGGCCTCCGCTGAGCGAAAGCGTTCGGCATGCGGCGCGGGGATCGTCGCGCTCATCGGCAGCGACAGGCCGAGCGCCTCGGTGATGCAGGCCATGGTCGAAGCCGTACCCATCACCATGCAGGTGCCGACGGACGGCGCCAGGCGTCCGTTCACCGCCTCGATCTCGGTGTCGTCGATCTCGCCAGCACGGTATTTTGCCCAGAGCCTGCGGCAATCGGTACAGGCGCCGAGCACCTCGCCCTTGTGATGCCCGACCACCATCGGGCCGACCGGAATGACCACCGTCGGCAGATCGGCCGAGACCGCGGCCATGATCTGCGCCGGCAAGGTCTTGTCGCAGCCGCCGATCACGATCACTGCATCCATCGGCTGGGCGCGGATCATCTCCTCGGTGTCCATCGCCATCAAATTGCGCAGATACATCGAGGTCGGATACGCAAAGCTCTCGGCGATCGAGATGGTCGGAAACACCATCGGCATGGCGCCCGACAGCATCACGCCGCGCTTCACCGCCTCGATGATCTGCGGCACGTTGCCGTGGCAGGGATTGTAGTCACTATAGGTGTTGGTGATGCCGACGATCGGACGTTCGAGCGCGTCGTCCGAATATCCCATCGCCTTGATGAAGGCCTTGCGCAGAAACAGCGAGAACCCCGCATCGCCATAGCTCGTCAGTCCCTTGCGCAGTCCGTCGGTCATTTTCGTTGTCCTCATTTCGCTCGTCATTCCGGGGCGCCCGCGTGCGGGCGAGCCCGGAATCCATAACCACCGCCTGTGAGTATGGATTCCGGGCCTGTGCCGCAAGCGCGGCACATCCCGGAATGACCAAGATTTGTTATTTCGGCTCGATGATCCGGCTCTTGTCGCCGCTGAACTCCATGCCGCAGAAGGCGCCGCCCTGGTAGAAATCGCCGACGGGATCGGGCTTGAGCTTGGCCTGCTCGGCCATGGCGTGTTCGCGGAAATCCTCAGACTTGCCGGTCGGCCGGTAGCCGAGTTCGTAGGCGCGGTGATTATCCCACCAGGAGCGCTCATTGTCGGAGACGCCGTAGAGAATCTCGAAATGGATGTCGGGATGTTCGAGCCCGATCCGGCAAAGCTGCACCATGTCCTCCGGCTTGAGCCAGATCGACAACCGGCGATGATCGAGCGGCTTTTCGCCGAAATTGCCGATCCGAAGGCACGTCACCTTGAGGCCGTGCTTGTCGGCATAGAGTGCGCCGACCGCCTCGCCAAAGGCCTTGCTGACGCCATAGCGGCTGTCGGGGCGCGCGGTCACGTCGGTGCCGATCCGGTGATAGCGGGGATAGAAGCCGATCGCGTGGTTCGAGGAGGCGAACACCACCCGCTTGACGCCCTTCTTGCGCGCGGCCTCGAACAGATTGTAGCCGCCAATGATGTTGGATTGCAGGATATCGTCCCAGGGGCCTTCGACCGAATAGCCGCCGAAATGCAGGATGCCGTCGACGCCCTCGCAGATCGCCTCCACCTGCGCCGGATCGGCGAGATCGGCGACCTTGAATTTCTCGTTCGGTCCGAGATCGGCGGGCGCCTTGATGTCGCTGAGCAGGAGTTCCGGATAGATCGGCGGCAGCAATTTGCGAAGGCTGGTCCCGATTCCGCCCGCGGCGCCGGTTATCAATATGCGTGGCATTTCTTCCCTCTTGGTGGTGGCTTGCGGCGAGTATGACGCGGTGGACACGATGCGGCAAGGTAGGCCGCCTCCATCATTGCGAGTAGCGAAAGCGGTGGTTGCTTGCTGCCGGACCACGCGGGTGATAGCAAATGGCCCCGCGAGGAAACAACAACGAGAACAGCAAATGTCCGATGTAAACTCCCCTTCTCAGGGCTGGCACCCGGCGACCTTCTACCCCGATCCGGCGATCCATGCGCTCGACCCGCGCTTCGAAAAATACTGGCTGAAATTGTCGGCGGTGGAACGGCTGGCGACGGGACTGCGCTGGGCCGAGGGCCCGGTGTGGGTCGGCGATGGCCGCTATCTGTTGTGCAGCGACATCCCGAACCAGCGCATCATCAAATGGGAGGAGGAAACCGGCGCGGTCAGCATCTATCGCAAGCCCTCGAACTTCGCCAACGGCAATACCCGCGACCGGCAGGGCCGGCTCGTGACCTGCGAGCACGGCGGACGCCGCGTGGTGCGCACCGAATATGACGGCTCGATCACGGTCTTGATCGACTCCTTCGACGGCAAGCGGCTGAACTCGCCCAATGACGTGGTCGTGAGGTCCGACGGCTCGATCTGGTTCACCGATCCCGTGTTCGGACTGCTTGGCAATTACGAGGGCTACAAGGCCGATCCCGAGATCGACGCCAATGTCTACCGGATCGACGGCGCGACCGGCAAAGCCACCATCGTTGCTGAGGGTGTGCTGGGACCGAACGGGCTGTGCTTCTCACCGGACGAGAAAATCCTCTACATTGTGGAATCGCGCGGGCAACCGAACCGCAAGATCCTGGCCTATGACGTGTCGGAAGGCGGCGATAAGATCACCAACAAGCGCGTCCATATCGACGCCGGTCCGGGCACGCCGGACGGCATGCGCTGCGATATCGACGGCAATCTCTGGTGCGGTTGGGGCATGGGCGATCCCGAGCTCGACGGCGTCGTGGTGTTCGCGCCCGACGGCGTCGTGATCGGCCGCATCGCGCTGCCCGAGCGCTGCGCCAATCTCTGCTTCGGCGGGGTGAAGCGCAACCGGCTGTTCATGGCCGCGAGCCAGTCGATCTACGCGCTGTATGTGAATACGCAGGGCGCGCTGGGCGGCTGATGGCGCTCGCAACAAACTGTCGTCCCTGCGAACGCAGGGACCCATACCACGTGATCTATCGGGTAAAGCGGAATGGTTGACGATTTCGCAAAACTATTGATTCCGGTGGTTATGGGTCCCGGCTCGCGCTTCGCTTGGCCGGGACGACGAATTATAGCGTCCGATATTTTGCGATCGACGCGAGATCCGGCGTGATGCCGAGCCCCGGCATATCCGGCAATTCGATCTCGCCGTCCTTGATGGCGGCGACCGCGCCGCAGAAGGCCTCACGCAGCGGATTGTCGTTGCTGTCCACTTCGAGCCATCCGCCATTGCAGGCGGCGAGCAGATGGGCTGAGGCGAGAAGGCCGATGCCGCCGCCGAGATAATGCGGGCAATAAATGCGGTGCGATGCGGCGACCTCGCGCGCAACCGCGATGCAGCCGGTGACGCCGCCCCATTTCGCCACGTCGGGCTGGATCACGTTCAACGCGCCTTCGGCCAACGCGACGGAGAAGGCCTCGCGGCCGGCGATGTTCTCCCCGCCGGCAAGCGGCGCCGAAAATCGCTCGCGTAAAGCACGCCACTCGCTCCAGGGCCGGTCCGCGCGCAGCGGCTCTTCCAGCCAGGCCAGCGCAAACTCCTCCAGCGGCGGTGCCTGTTCCCGCGCCTGCGCCAGCGACCAGCCCTGATTGACGTCGGCGGCGAGCATGCCCTCGCCGATCAGTCGCCGCAGCGCGCGAAGATTGTCGCGGTCGTGGCCCGCGCCGAAGCCGATCTTCAATTTGAAGGCGCGATGGCCGCGCTGCATCGCTGCCTCCACCATCGCCACGCTGCCGTCGGGATTGATGCCGCTGGCGTACACTCGCATGCGGCCTGACGCGCCGCCCAGCATCCGCCACAGCGGCGCCTTGGCGCGGCGCGCGAACAAATCCCAGACCGCGATATCGACGCCCGCGATGGCTTGCGCAAATGGTCCTTGTTCGCCCGACTGCAACGCCATCACCGAAGTCGCGGCGGTGATGCTGTCAAACAGCTCGGATGGCTCCGCGACCTCGCGCCCGACCAGCATCGGCGCCAGCATCTCATTGATCAGCCGCGCGCGGTGCTCGGCGCCGACCGACGGAAAATTGCACCACACCTCGCCAAAGCCCTGTTCGCCGTCTTCGTCCTCGACGCGCACGAACACCGCCGGGCGATCGTTCATGCGGCCGAACGAGGTGACGACCGGCGAGGCAAGCGGATAGCGGAAGCAGAATGCCTGCACGCTGTGGATTTTGAAGGAAGTCATGGCGCAGCCTAGCTCAATCCTTCGCCGTCGTCCCTGCGAACGCAGGGACCCATAACCACCGGCGCTGGTTGGTTTGGAAAAGCGTTTGCTACCTTGCTTGAGCCGAGAGCACAACGCGGTATGGGTCCCTGCCTTCGCAGGGACGACGGCGGTTTTATTTTAGCATCACGTGTTTGCTTGGAGAATAGCAAAACGCCGGAGCGGTGGTGCCGCTCCGGCGTTGCGTTGTCTTACGAACGCTTACGCCGCGTTGTAGCCGGCGACGGCCTTGGCTTCGAGATATTCCTCCAGGCCGTACTTGCCCCATTCGCGGCCATTGCCGGACTGCTTGAAGCCGCCGAACGGCGCGGTGCGGTCGTTCGGCATACCCTGCAGGTTGACATTGCCGGCGCGGATCTGGCGTCCGACCTTGCGGGCGCGCTCGACCGTGCCGGCGGAGACGTAGCCAGCGAGGCCATAGGGCGTGTCGTTGGCGATCTTGACCGCGTCGGCCTCGTCCTTGGCGCCGAGGATGGTCAGCACGGGCCCGAAGATTTCCTCGCGCGCGATGGTCATGTCGTTGGTGACGTCGGCGAAGATGGTCGGGCGGACGTAGAAGCCCTTGTTGACGCCCTCGGGCAGACCGGGACCGCCGGCCACCAGCGTGGCGCCTTCGTCGATGCCCTTCTGGATCAGCGCCTGGATCTTATCCCACTGCCCGCGATTGACGACGGGACCGATCGTGGTGCCTTCGGCGCGGGGATCGCCGGCCTTGGTCTTGTCGGCGACGCCCTTGGCGATCGCGGCCACTTCCTTCATCTTCGACAGCGGCACGATCATCCGCGACGGCGCGTTGCAGGACTGTCCGGAATTGTTGAACATGTGCATCACGCCGCCGGTCACCGCCTTGCTGAGGTCGGCATCGTCGAGGATGACGTTCGGCGACTTGCCGCCGAGTTCCTGGCTGATGCGCTTCACGGTGGGAGCCGCGCGCTTGGCCACATCGACGCCGGCGCGGGTCGAGCCGGTGAACGAGATCATGTCGATGTCGGGATGCTCGCTCATGGCGGCGCCGACCTCGGGCCCGAGCCCGTTGAGCAGGTTGAACACGCCCTTCGGCACGCCGGCTTCATGGAGGATTTCCGCGAAGATCAATGCCGAAGTCGGGGTGAACTCCGAGGGCTTCAGGATCATGGTGCAGCCGGCGGCCAGCGCGGGCGCGACCTTGCAGGCAATCTGGTTGAGCGGCCAGTTCCAGGGCGTAATCATGCCGACCACGCCGACAGGCTCGCGCACCACGACGGCCGAGGGCAGCGTCTCTTCGAAGTGATAGTTCTTCAGCACGTCGAGCGTCGACATCAGATGGCCGAGGCCGGCGCCAGCCTGCAGCTTCTCCGCCATCGGCAAGGGCGCACCCATCTCGTCGGAAACGGCGGCGCCGATCTCCTTCATGCGGCCCTTGTAGATCTCGATGATCTTCGACAGCAACGCCACGCGCTCCTCGCGGCTGGTCTGCGAATAGGTCTCGAAGGCACGCTTGGCTGCCGCGACCGCCTTATCGACATCGGCCTTGGAACCGAGCGCAACCTCATACATCGGCTCCTCGGTCGCGGGATTGACGACGGGCGTAGATTTCTTGACGACCGGATCGACCCAGGCGCCATCGATGTAGAATTGCATACGATTGACCATCGTGAACCTCGTGATTTCAGCGCGAATGAAGGGGGAACGAAAAGCGTTCGGCAACTATCCTTGCACGAAAGCCTGGGGAATTGAACCCGCCATATGCGGACGCCAGCGATGCGGCGGACGCTGGATATAAGATCAGGAGTGTGGGGGGCGCAAGGCGGCCACCGTCGTCCCTGCGAAAGCAGGGACCCATAACCCGGGGCAGCAGTTTTTTAAAAAAGTCGTCGAACAGCGTTTAAATGCAACAACCGCTGCGGCGTATGGGCCCCGGCTTTCGCCAGGGCGACGGCTCACTATTCAATCCGGAAACTCACACCGCCATTTTGCGGTGCAGCACGGGCGCGCCGGCGGTGAGGCTTTCGGCCGCATCGATGATGGCGTTGGCATCGATGCCGTAGTGGCGATAGAGATCGTCGATGGTGCCGGTCTGGCCGAAATGCTCGACGCCGAGCGCTTCGACCCGATGCCCCCGCACGCTGCCGAGCCAACCCAGCGCCGCCGGATGGCCGTCGATCACGGTGACGATGCCGCAGTCGCGCGGCAACGGCGCCAGGAGTCTCTCGACATGGCTCAGGTGCTGCACGCCGCGCCGATCGCGGCGCAATTTCCGCGCCGCGGTCCAGCCCGAATGCAGCCGGTCGACGGAGGTGATCGCGAGCAACCCGATATCCCGGCGGCTTTCGCCGATGAAGCCGGTGGCCTCGATCGCTTCGGGCGCGACCGCGCCGGTATAGGCCACGACGACCTCGGCGTTCGGTCCGGGCTTGCGCAGCCAATAGGCGCCCTCGGCGATGTCCTTTTGCAGATCGGGCCCCATCAGCCGTTGCGGCTGCTCGATGGTCCGTGTCGATAGTCGCAGATAGACCGACCCGCCCTCGCCGGCCTCGCGCTGCATGTGCCGGAATCCCCAGCCCATGATCACGGCAAGCTCATCGACGAAGGCCGGCTCGAACGACGCCAGCCCATCCTGCGCCATGCCGATCAGGGGCGTCGCGATCGACTGATGCGCGCCGCCTTCGGGCGCGAGCGTAATCCCCGACGGCGTCGCAGCCACCATGAAGCGGGCGTCCTGGTAGCAGGCGTAGTTTAGCGCATCGAGGCCGCGCTCGATGAAGGGATCATACAGCGTGCCGACCGGAAGGAGCCGCTCGCCGTTGATCGTGTGCGACAACCCGAGCGCCGACAACAGGATGAACAGGTTCATCTCGGCGATACCGAGTTCCATGTGCTGGCCCTTCGGCGAGAAATCCCAATTGAAGGTCGAGGGGATTTTCTCGCTGCGGAACAGGTCGGCCTTCTCGCCGCGCGCGAACAGGCCGCGGCGGTTGACCCAGGCGCCGAGATTGGTCGACACGGTGACATCAGGCGATGCCGTCACGATGCGCGCGGCCAATTCGGTGTCACCGCGCGCCAGCTCGTTCAGCACCAGGCCAAAGCCCTGCTGGGTCGACATCTGCGCCGACGGCGTAAAGGCGAGCTGTTGCGGCACGTCGATGACGGGCGAAGTCAGGCGTCGCTCGGCTCTGTTGAACGGCACCTCGTCGAGAAATGCCTGCAGCATCGCGGGAGCTTGCGACAATCCCTCGAACTTTTCCCACTCGTGACGCGGCCGGATGTTCTGCGCCG
>Ga0179587_10000738_pt1 | contig 13971 bp, 19 predicted proteins | sample CZODoug2_1_08_16_FD_185932 | JGI IMG/M metagenome (GOLD analysis project Ga0179587, IMG submission 185932) | Vadose zone soil fungal communities from Angelo Coast Range Reserve, California, USA - CZODoug2_1_08_16fungal | ecosystem: Environmental > Terrestrial > Soil > Vadose zone | place: USA...
TAACAATTGTTTTCTCATTCATCTCCGGCGGTGTTGGCGGGATTCTGCTTTACGTGCTAACGCGGGAGGTCCTCTTCAACGAGAAATACCCTGAAGCTGGCATATGGCACGTTGTCAGCTTCGGAACGCCCTTGGTCATGGTGATATTTCTACTTGTTGGCGCGCTTCAAATCGGCCTAATCGGTCTTTATTTTCCCGATCCTCGGCGGGAATGGTGGGCACGGCTGGGCGGCTATTTATTGATCATCAGTCTCGTTTGGGCTGGCGCTTTTTCGCTGGCGATTTATTCGCCTCTTGGATTGATGTGGCTGAAGGGTTGGCTGGGGGGCTTGGGGCTCGCTTGGGCGGTTTCCACTCTCACGGGCGTTTTGGGTGGCAAGAGCGCCGCCAGTGGAGCTTTGAACTCCCAATCGTGGAAGGATGTTGCGCTCTCCGTCACGCCATATATTTTTGTTGCTGGCATTGCTTCGCTCCTTGCGTGGCTTCTTGAGGGTTGCTTGGCAGTTCTGAATGGTCAGAGTGAGTGGCTGAGGATGTTCGCCGAAGGAAGTCCCGTGGCACAGAAGGTGAGCGGCTGGGTCATTTCGCTCGACTACTTCCACGGTCGTGGAACGGTAATGCCAACTGCCCCGGTGGATGCGCCAGCCACATATATTCAGGCACACTGGAAGATCCTTTCTTCGGAATGGAATTGCTGGCTAATTCTTCTGTTCATTGCGCTCGTCGGTATGAGCCTCTTTTTGTCCTCTCGAGTCAACCTCAACGAATTCTCGATGAACCTCTTCTATAGAAACCGTCTGGTCCGTGCATACCTCGGTGCGTCAAACAGCGCTCGCAAACCGAACCCGTTCACGGGATTTGATCCTCATGACGACTTACAGCTGAAGGACCTCCGCTCTGATAAGTGCTACTCTGGCCCCTTTTTACTTGTGAATAGCGCGCTGAATTTGGTGGGCGGAAAGGACTTAGCATGGCAGGAGCGCAAAGCGGAGTCCTTCGTGCTGACCCCATTGCGCAGCGGGTTCGACACGTGGCTCGAACAAATTGACCTCCAAGAAGAAAATTCACCCATAAGGAGAGCTTCTGACATTCAGAAGTACGGCTTTCGTCCTAGTGAGCATTATGGTTTCAACGACGTTGGCCTCCGCTTGGGTACGGCCGTTTCTATCTCAGGGGCAGCTGCGAGTCCAAACATGGGCTATCACAGTTCTCCTGCTCTTGCATTTTTGATGACCGTCTTCAATGTTCGGCTCGGATTTTGGGCGGGCAACCCGCGGCACAACATGAGCTGGATGAACCCCGGCCCACAGGTTGGTTTGCTATATCTACTTGCTGAACTTTTCGGCCAAACCAACGATGAAGCTCGCTACGTTTACCTCTCCGACGGCGGTCATTTCGAAAACCTTGGTTTATATGAACTAGTGAAGCGCCGCTGTAAATTCATTGTCGCCAGTGACGCGGATTGCGATAGTGCGTATGCGTTCGGCGATATCGGCAACGCCATCCGGAAGTGCCGAGAAGACATAGGTGTCGAGATCGAATTGAACACCGACGAACTGACGCCGAAGCCGACTTTCGCGGAAGTCAAAGCCGGTGAATCGAGAAACCTGGGTTCGGGATTGCAGCCGGCCGGGTTGAGCGAATGGCATTGGGCCGTCGGCAAGATTCGCTACAATCTCGTGGATCCGAACGCCGAAGACGGAGTCCTCGTTTACCTTAAAACATCAATCACCGGCGACGAATCCACTGATGTTATCAACTATCGGCGCGAACATTCGGACTTCCCACATCAGTCCACCGGTGATCAATGGTTTGCCGAGTCTCAGTTCGAGAGCTACCGACGGCTCGGGCAACACGTTGTGGAAAAGCTATTCGAGCCGATCGGAAGTGTTGTCGCGCGGGTACCCGTTGCACCGGCAGAAATGCCGCACGCATTCACGAAAAGCGTCTTCGAACATCTTCAAAAACACTGGCTTCCTGCCAGGGACCACAACAAAACATGATGCCAGTGTCGATAAGAAATCTGAGTAGGCCAATTCATCTCAGTGGGTGCGCGGGCGCTCGTCATGCGGTTATTGGAGAAATTCGACAGTCGATAGACGGGATGCATATCTTGGTGCAGCCTCTAAGCGCAATGTCCTTCCACAATCTTAGCCATGCGTGTCCTAAGGAGGCACCCAATTCGGGACCCTTGCGCTTCGCGAAAGCGATTTTGAAGGTGATCCTTCCTGAAGTACGTTATTACGTTGGATCCGATACTTGGTGATCTCTGCCTATGTTCTACGCAGCCATAAACTGAGGATTTATGAATCACGAAGAACCCAAAGATAGCCGGAGGCTTGATGTATCGCAGGGTCGAGATGATGAAGTTCGTCCACGTTTCAAGCTATTAACGATTCTTCGTACATCAGAAGCTCGGCTGCGAGCAAGGGTGTATGACTATCTGAGTAAAACAGCTCAGGCGCTGCGCCTCGAACGGGTCTCATCCCGTTGGTTGATTACCATGGCTGTCGCAGCATTTTCTGTTTGCACGACACTTGCGTATCGTCAATTTCGTCAACCCTACAGTTGGCATGAGGAGCGGAATCCCTTCTCGGAACTGGCTTGGTGGATACATCCGCTGGAATGGAATGTCGATCGGGGCTTGGTGGACATCGTAGGCAACATCAGGGCCGTGGCGTTACAGCCCGTAGCTGGTAGCGGCAGTCAAAGGACATGGGTAGTCGGTGACAAAGGGCTGCTGGCCTTTAGTGATGACGATGGGCACGCATGGACCCAACTCCAGTACGATCGCTCCACCGGGGAATTTGCGCTTGGCGGATCGCAGCAGCGGAACACGGCATCACCTGTTGCTGGGGGCCCAGGCAATCTTTTGTCCGCTCTCGGAACGGTGTACGCTGCCGAAGTTCAGCAGCAAGAAAAGGGACAGGATGCGGCCGCAGAACAACGGCAAAATCAACAGAAACCTCTCACGTTTGCTCCCAATCAAATAAACGCGCCGCCGAGAAACATTCGGTCGGCGAACCAAATGAACTTATCGGCCTCCAAGTCATTAGTAGACTTCGGACAGCATCGGGTGAATAGCCCGAGCGCGCCGCAAGCAACCGAGATCCAGAACAAGGCCACAGCGGAGATCTCAATCGTCACGGTCCAAGTCAGCAACACCAAAGAGTTCCGGGTTGCCTCGAGTGACTGTACAAAACACGCTCTGCCAGCCGGCGGCGGCTGTTCTGTCCAAATCCTGTTTTATCCGCTGCAGAAGGGCGTCCGAAACGATTCGCTGCAAATCATCAGCGCGAACAAGGTGCTCTCGGATGTCGCCAAACTGACCGGCGTCGGGTTGGCAGAGTTAGCCACAGTGCCTCCGGCACAGGACCCCGGGACGCCACCTAGGCAAACAACAAGTCCAACTTCACAGAGCGATACGAGCAGAGCCAAAGTTCCGACCGAGCCTCCCGATTTGGTGGCCATCGATTTTTCGCCAGGAAAGGCGCCAGCTATCGCGGCTAGTAACGGCTGGATGTACTCGACACGAGACGATGGCCGCGTTGGCAACGAGCTGCGATCAATCTTTCAGAACCCCCTCCGCGCCTCCGCATCGGGAATAGGGAGTTCTTGCCCGCGCTAGACGCTCTCGGCGTCGGACTAAAGCCAATGGACGGCATCTATGCGACAGACGCGCGGCGGACCTTCCGCGTGCGTTTGGACGACAGCAGCGCGCCCAAAATCGTCATTCTCGAGGTAATGCAAAGAGACGCACTTGGTTCCGAGTCGTCGTGGCAACAGCTGAAATCGTGGAGCTATGGCGATCCATCTATTGCGGGGTTATGGGCAAATGCAAACTCGAACTTGTGGCTCATCGCCAATCTTGACCGCCAGAATGCGTCACAAATCTGGAGGAGCGTTGATGCGGGAAACACGTGGGTCTATTCCGGATGCCGACTGCAAAACCGTCTGCGCTGCCGCGGGTGAGAACTTGAAATTATAACTAGCGCTTTGAGCAGGCTGACTATGTTTGTCTGTTCTCCGAAATTCTAATCATCTGCTGCCGTGCGGTCCAGAAAATAACTCGTCACCTGAAGTTTGGATCTGCAAGGGAGAGCAAAAAGAATTAATCCTTCCAGAATTCCCACCATCTTGCTAGAACTGGGCGAGAGTGGCTGAGTTTCTCTGTTAGGAGGACTGTCTTAGCCATTACGCGGTCTTTCTGGGCCAAGCAAGCTTTGGAGGGACCCTCACGCTGCTCGGGCTGGAGAACACGGTTGCGCATGTGAAACTCTCGAGCGCAATCCATGAAATCGTTCACCGCTTTCCCTTGTTCTTCCCAGGCGTCCATTACAGGTTTGGGATCGTCGCGATGATAGAAACCAATCAAAAGCACAAGTGCCTTTTGCTGTCTTCGCCATTCGCGGTCCGCGTCATTGTACTGTTCCTTCAATAGGACGCGCTGCTTTTCGACAAGGTCGCGGTCCTTTCCCTTTGGATACGTGTTCGGATCAAAGGCTTCCGTGGTCAGGAGCATAAGGTCTTCCGATGCGCCGACACTCCTCCCCACAAGAGTGTAAGCGCTACGTACAACGTCCTTCATCCAGGCCTGTTGGAACTCTCGTTCTTTGATTCCGCGCTGGATGGAAAACGCGATGAGCTGGACAAGAATGCCCCCCACTAGAGCTGTTATGAGTGCGGCGCCACTCGCAGACTCGAAGAACTGCATAAGCTTGGACTTCGGCGCCTCATCCGGTTTTGTTCCAGATCTTTGCTTCAAGACCTCGGTGATGAACGCTTCGTCGGCGAGCATCTTTTTCTGCTCGTCGGTCCAAGGATCGGGAGGCGTGGCCGGTTTAGTGTCCATCATCGCGAAATACTACAAGGTATGCATTGGGCAGGATACGGATCACCCCCACGACTATTTTATTTTGATGGCTGCTTATTAGATCCCCAATGGTTGTGGGGTCAGGATCACCTTTGCCGGACTCTGTAAGGTAATCTACAGTTTGTGATAACGGCATCTTTGTCAATACGAAAAGATTTGTTTTGCTCTTGAGCCAAATAATCGCTGTCAGTCTCATGTGGTTCTTTGCCTGATCGTTCAACCATTTTCTGGCGTCTTGCTCCGTCGGGAAGGATTTTGCAACTACGCCGTTCGACTCGGTTGTATCTGCTGGAGAGGTCTCAGGCCCAGGGACCGGTTTGCTTCCCGAGTCCGCTCCGCTAATGGGGTTTTCTCCAGGCTCTGGAGTCGGTTGAACACCGGGACGAATAGTTGGGATTTTCGGGTCGCCAATTGGTACCGGCCCGTTCGAGATCGTCACATTCAGTGAGTTTGCTTGGCCTACCCGTACGCGAACATCATCAACTGTTTGGCTACCAAATCCTTCTTTGCCGACCGTGACGAAATACAGACCGGGGGCCAGATTCTCGATGCGGAATCGACCGCTGTCGTCTGTCGTTGCGACTCCCCCGGCGCCTGTTGCCTTGTTTCGAGCCTCTACCTTCACACCCGCCAACGCCTCACCAGTCGCAGCAGACACGGTCCCCGAGAGGGAGCCTCCCAACTGAAGATCGCCACTGGGAACTGGCTCTTGTGAGCGCAACAGCGGAGGCTGACATAGCAATGTCGCAAGGAACGCGCTTAACGGAATCCATCTCATGGTCGCTCCTCCGCTCCGGATAAGTGAGGGTTAACCCTGCGGGTACAATATCCGAGAGCTTATTCATCCGTTCGGCGGAAATCAATGATTTTCATACCGTGAGTGCGATCTGGCCGCCCGACAGCGGAGGGTGTCTTCGGGGTCGCAAGGGGGCAGGCCGGACCTGGTTTATCATTTCGACTGCAAGGATTTTAGCGGGTCGACCGACATTTCGGGCGGATTAATAGTCTGTATCTCAGGATGTACGAATTAATTCCTGAAAACTTCCCAGAACGTTTCGGGCCACTTCCGAGTAGCCCCACGATACGCTCAGAACATCCCCAATCTGGCTGATTGGCAGAATATCTCTTGTACAGCATACAAAGCGTATAGAATCACACAACGTTACAGCCTGGAGATAACTGAGCATGAAGATACCGCTTAATGTGAAAGTCGGGATGGCGCTTTCGTCGCTTGGGGGACTCTTGGCGACTGTGTCCGTTTTCTTGTATGCGTGGGACGGTTGGCGCGGTATCAAAGCGTCAGGAGGGGAGAATGCGTTTCACCTAGTTCCTAGTGATCCTCTGCCTTTGGATCGTCGTTCCCCCTGTGTGGTTCGCGGTTGAGGCCAGCTTGCTAAAGTCTATCCAGGATAAGGATGAGATGAGAAAAAAGCAGGAGGTGTTCGCGCGTATTTGGGTTGGAGTGTCAGCGATGCTGGGCGTGCTTGCTAGCGCATTGAGTAAGTGCTAATTAGGCAAGAGCTTCGCGCAATAAGCGTTAATTTAATGGAAGGCGTAGCGTGGCCGTTTCCGGCTCGGTTCCGCCAACCGCTCTGAAATCTCATCCCAGTCCCTGAAGGTGTCGTTGAGACTGTGAGGCGGCAGAATCGCCATGCAGAGCTCGTGATACATGAATTCAATTTCTCTCCATCGGCTGCGCCTCACTGTCCTGTCCATACGAAAATGCCATCCGGCGCGAACGCCTTTGAAATCAGCGAGATCCAAGAAGAAAGAAATGCAAGCCGGTCCTACCAACGCGATCCAGAATCTATTCAGCCACAAGGGCACATATTGTAAGCCACGGTGAGAAAGAGCAGTAGCCAGCACGCCGCGTAGAAGCCCAAACAGCCTCCCAGGCGTGCCCACCACTCGCGGTATGGGTCTTTGAATTGTCGGCCCATCAGCCCGATGGGCAGCGCGCCCACGACCAGCATGACCCGGCTAGAGCCGGCGCCCAGAAGTCCGCGCTTAGGATGCCTTTGCGTGGTGTAAGGTAATTGCTGTAATTCCGCAGAAAGCGGACTTCCGAGGGTTCGCCCACATCCGAGGCTTTGTAGGCTCGTGGCGCCAGCTTTTTTCCCACCTCCACAATGCCGATCTTCTGGTGTTGCATCCACGCCATCAGCCAGCTCCCGATGTACCCACCACCGGATACCGTCGAGAGGTAGTCGAATTTGCGCAGCAGGTCAAGCTGCGCCAGCCCTTGAAGGATCCCAAGATTGAACGTGGCACTGCGGATGCCACCCCCGGAGAAAGCAAGACCGATCAAGCTGGCGCGGGCGTCGTTCCTGTTCTCGGCCGGCTCCAGCTGCTTCGCGCGGCTGCTTCGCACCTGCCTAAGTTCCTGCTCTAGAACTTGGCTGAGAGAAATTTCTTCGGGTTCCTTGCTTGCCGGAGTTTTCTCCATCTCTGCTACCTCCAGCGACGGTTTATCGCAACAAACCGAGGGATCGCACTCTTTCTAGCCGTAAGATTGTGATGCCGGACCGTGAAACGCTTCGCGGACGGGATGCCCGCAGCGTCGTGAAATCCCCTTTGGAGGGGTGCGGGCTTACCGCGGAAGGGGGCTCGTACGGGTCAAGCGATGCCTGACTGGTCTTGTCTGGCGATGGAGTGAACATGAGGTTCCTCCTCTCGCTGAAAGCGGCGGAATCGTGAGCGGGCGGAAACGATCTCCTACCGTCTATCGTGGGTGAATATAGTTACTTCAACTATTCATGCACTGCCGGGAATTCGGCCCGTCTTCCAAGTTTTTCGCTCACAAGTTTGCGAATCGTTTTTTAAAGTACGCGTTTCCCAAAACCGGCCGATTTCGAAGTCAGAAATCAGAAGTTGCTCTTTGGCCTCTTGAAGAATGCTCGCCAAGTATTCGTGTTACCGGGCACCTTTGCAACGCCTACGAGTTCCCATTCCTCAGCGCCTAGTGTATTGGCTTGAGTGACCACATCATTTTCGCTGTTTGCTGTGATGACCTGATACTCCCACTGTTGCGGTGGAACGGTTGAAAATTGTGAGACATTCAGCTGTGCCGTTTGACTGTGAGATTTTCCTCCTGCAGTACCCGTGACCGTAAGCGGAAACGAACCAGTCGCGGCAGCTTGGCTTGCCGTCAAAGAGAGAGTCGCCTTCCCCGGGCCAGTTGGCGTGATTTGAAAACTTATCCCGCTCGGTGTACCAGAGACCGTCAGCGTTGGCGTACCGGTTCCACCACCGGTCGTTGCTGTGCTGATCGTGACGGAAGACGAACCACCTTGAATCAGCGCAACCGTGGATGGAGCCAGCGAAAGCGAGAAATCGGAACCGCCATCGGGTGCGCTGAAGGCGATATCCAGTATGGGGTGGAGTTCAATGATGTTTGGAGCTGCGCCGTGCTGGCCATGCGCAAAGTCAAAGAAACCTACTCCCGTGACCTGGACGGGGACGTTGGCTGTCTGGAAGGACGTCGTCGCCGTGAAATGCGCGTCAAATTCAGCTCTGGCATTAGCGATCCGGGCCGCAAAAGGACTACCGGCCCCGACGCAGGCAGGAGATGGTATTTCGGCGACCATCGTATGACCTTGATGTTCTAGAACCAAGTGGTAATCGGAATCGCCCTTTGCCCCTCCTTCCAACTTGTAATCCGTTAGGGTCGCACTCACGACAAAAACCGTCTCCTCTGTGGGCGCGAAGCGATTGGCGGCCGGTATCGGACTCGGCGGCGTTAGGGCGATCAGCTGGTCGATGGTTGTGTTCTGGGGACTGCTGAGATTAACTCTGCCAGCGTCGGAATCGGTTCCGGTCTTTACTGACCACCGTTCTTGGCCGCAGTGTTGCTGGGCTTCGAGCTGCGTTGAAAAAATACCCATTGAAATTGCCAGGCCGAGGATCGTTGTGAACCGAGTCTGTGACTGGGACATGAAGGTTCTCCTTTCTAGCAAAATATAAATTGCGTGAATTCGACCGGCTGCAAATTTGGAAACGGCGGAATTGCCATGGCTTCCATCGGCGCAAACTGATTAAATACAGGAAAGAGCTGCACTATGCGTTCGAAACTCTAACCGGGCACGAGCAATGATTATGCGGCCCTTGAAGCTGCCTTCCTGATGCGGGTGCGAAATTCGACGGCATTTTTTGTGATCTCCGCGTGCGAACGGCTTCTCAGCCACTGCTCACGCGGCGTGCGCCTGCGTTCCCTGCGGCTGCCTACATTTCCCCTCATCTCAATCCGCAAGTCTTCCTTTCTCGCTGTGACCTGATGCCAGCCGCTGCCCGAGCTTACGTCGAACACTCCTATGTAGCCGCCAGCAAGCAATTGCAGAGCCTGCGTGATGTGCTGCCCCTGATCGAATTGGGTTGAATTCGCAGGCCGGAAATCCTCGAACCAGGCTGGATACACAAAGTCGGAAACCAGCACGTTTCCGATCATGTAACCGAGTTGGTCGTTCTCACAGGCATCGCATACCTCGTAGGCATACAGTTTGCCGGCAGCTGAATCGCTCTGGATAAACACAGTCAGATTGATATTGGGATCGGCAAGCATTTCCAGCAATTCGTGGCTTGCGGTTACTGTCCAGTTGGAGCCGAATTTGAGGTCGGTGGCAGCGAACACCTTGCCCAAAGGCAGGCCTTCACTGGTCAGATCGTGGTAGCCCAGCGCGCCGGCTTGGTCCGAATCGTCCAGGATCAAAAGCCACCAGCTTCCGGCTGGGGGCGAGCCTCCTTGGGGCACGAAATTCAACTTTGCACCGACGCCCCAGGCCGGGCCAAAGTCGTTGTCTACTTGCTTCTGAAGCGCGTCCACGACTGGCTGAACATCGCTATCTGCCAATACAGAACTGGCGTTTATAACCGACACGTTGATCAAAGACATGGCAAATCTTCCTTTCCTTAAAATCGGAATTTCCGATTTTAAGTTTGCTTTCCGCGACAACCCTTGTGAGCCTCGAAGATGAGATTAAGATGAAATGATCCATTAGCAACTTCATCTGTGCAGCAAGTTATATGCCCGCCACCCTCTGGTGTCAAGCCCGGATCACTATGGCTACTGGCATACCTCTCGAAAATCTCGAAATGTCTGAGTGGAAGGGGGTTATATTTCCTTCATAATTCTCGCCGATGCTCATTTCTCTTACGACATTTCTCGCAACTCTGTCTTCGATCTTCCGTTCGCGTGCTGCTCTCGAGCTCGAGAACCTGGCTCTGCGCCACCAAATCGGTGTGCTTCGGAGGTCAGGTTCTGTGCGATTTCAGAAAAGCCTCGCTCGATATGGGCTGCCTCCATGCTCTGAAGCAGCTCGAAGTGATTCGTCCGATGAAAGTTCGCGTAAGAAGGCTTCCACGTAGGGTGATTCTGGATCAGGCGAATCACTCGCCCAAACGACGATCCATCCAACCATGCCGCAAACTCCATTACATCGAAGAGAATAAACTTACCGTCCTGCGTTTTCATGGCCGGTCAATCTCTGAAGGGTTTTACCGTGGATAGACGTTCTTTCTATAAGACTATCGAGATTTTGTCAAGTACTCGGTTAATTCTCGGTGAATGGAGTGTGAATGGAGCCAATATACCGACATATGGTAGATATGGTAGTGATGTTTGGGCTCATCCCGTTTCGTCAGGACTGTAACTGCAACCTGCCCGAGGCTTCCGACTGCGGACCGTTTGCCACCCCAAAAAGATTCTCTTGCGTCACAACGCGTGATTTTCGAAGCGCCGGCTTTGGAAATAGGCAGTCAAATCACTAACTCATGATTTTTCGGATGTTGTGACTCTTGTTTTGCTCACCTGCCAGGATCATGGCCCGTTCACTTCATTAAGGGGTGCTTTCCGCCAACAGCGTTTGCTTGTCCTTTTTGTTCTGGGTGCAAATATTGTGCTGTGATGCTTGGCCATATTGACAAGCAAAACATGCACAAAGTCCCTTCGAACCGAGGTATTTGATCGGCTTCTTGCATTTATCGATTGGGTCGGAACATTCATCCGACGTTCGAGTTCCTGAGGCGGGCGGCACGGCTCCTGCTCCTCCGTTTTCCATCGCCGTGTTCTTGGGACACGCGGGGTCTGAAAAAGGCTCAAACGGGGAATTGGCTGCCGGCCACTTTCCCGTCGTCACACGTTGATGGCTAAGTTGCACATGCAAACCAAACAGCAAAAGCGGAAGACAAAGCGAACAAGTAAGTAGTGCCTGTTTGTTGGCCACAGGATCCTCCTCGTGATTCGACAGATTCTGTTCAAACGATTCCGCAGTCCGACAATCTGTTTAGCGAGCCGAAGTCGCGTCTGCTTTTTCTAGCGCACCCGCCCTTTTCTCCATTTCGGCCTTCAACTCTTTTTTCATCTGTGCTTCGACCTCATAAATCTTCCGTGACAGCAAATCCGAATTCCCGTCGACCCCTGCCTTCCACGCATCCGCCATTAGATTGAAGACTTCGTCACTCAAGTGCAGTGCATTTTCCTGGTTCAATTTGTCCAGTCGCGCCAACAAGTCTGCAGTCTGCCGGTTTGTAGCTGCCGCCCTGACATTCTTCGACTTGGCCTGGTTGGCCGCGCTGTTGGCCTCCTGCAGGAGAAGCTTTTCGTTAACGTTGATCAACTGGCTGTACAGCGTTTCATAGGCGTCGAATCGGCGTTTGAACAGTTCGGTAGACAAAGTCAATTGGGCGGATAATTGCTGGTTCCGTGCGTCCAATTCCTGCTTGACGCTGGCTTCGGAACGCGAGAACACATAAGTGAGCCACCCGGTGAGGATGACCGGAACGACAAGCGTGGCGAGTTGCCATGCCTTAGAGCTTGGTTGTTCCATGGCCCCTCCTTCTCGCGCTGTCGTCGATTCTGGAAATGGAGAAAGCCTTCTCGGATAGTTGCGCGAATACCAGCGCGACCTCCTGCAGGGCGCGAGACAGTGTCAACAATGTTGCCACAAAACTAACGTACCTGATATGGATGTGTCAAATACAAATTTCGATAGGGGAATTAAAGCGCACCCGTGTGTTTGCGTACGCACGTCTGCTAAGTGGTTTGGGACTATCGCTGCGCAGAAGCTATGGAGGCCCGGTTGTATCATTCCGACGAGCGTCGACTTGGTGCTCGAAGAGACTCCTAACCCGTTTCAGCTGGGTAGCGAGAAGCTGGCGGGCCGCTTGGTCCGCGTGTTCTCCCGACCACCGCTCTCCGTGGCGCGCAAGGCAGCAATGGCACTCTCGAAGAGAAGGTAAAGCTGCGCGGACAGCGGTAGGAAGCTCATAATGAATCGTGACTAGAGTACTTGCATTTCGGAATGTAGTGTAAATGAGTCAAGGTTGATTTGTGAGACACAAATATCCGTCGGCATCACGTGCGTGCGAGCTGTGCCGCGACTAGACTCGGATTCGACGAAAGTTGAACTGGTGGCGCGAGGGCGGCGTTTGCCTTGTAGGGCCTGGTCCCGAGGTCGGGAGCCAGAGTGTGAGCGCAGTTAAATTGCTTCGACTGCTTGAGCCGCAAATAGGTGCGCGCTGGTTCGCTCACGCCGAATATCGAAAATGATCTTAGCATGCCTCGTCGGTCTGCGGCGAAGCCTCGTTAGCTTTATTGCTTTGTATTGCCGGTTTGGTCTTTTTCGGAGTCCTTTTGCACATGTCGAACCGCCACGAGGTAGTCCTTGATTTCCCGCTCGATCAGTGCTTCCACACTAGCTACGAAGTCCGGGTAGGCGTCCTCATAGCTCTTTCCTCGATAAGCGGCGCTCAGTTCAAAATAGCGCCATCCTTCCACTTTAAGTAATTCTGCAGCCCCGCGCTTTTCGCGCCAGATTTCCCCAAAATGAAAAATTTCTTCCAGTCCCGCGCTGATGGCAATGAGCAGCCCAATACCTGCCGTAGTCCACTTGAGGTACTGAGCCGCGCTCGGATTGACGCTTAGGCTCACCAGGGCGGGAATCAAGGCGCCGCCAAGAATGACAATGCAGCGCGCAGTGTAGTATTTCCATTTGTTTTCTTTTGCTCGCTCCGTCCACCAGAGCAGCATGTGTAGCCAGCGAGCTTCGAGATACGTCATCTGGTGTGGCTTCAAGTGACTTTTCAGAGTTTCGAAGGTTTCAGCAATTGCGTCGGGGTCCACCAAAGGAACGCCTTCTTGAAACCACCTTCGCACCCAGGGTTGCCCCTGTGGAGGACCGGAGTCCTTTGTCATTCTTGACCTCCTTACTTCTTTTCATGAACGCGAGGTATAGCACAGCACGTGAGGCTGAGCGAATTGAATTCCCTGCAAACGGGCCCTAATTCTTCCGACCTATATAGCGTTCCGCGATGCCATTCTGCCACAACATCGCCATCATAGCTCCAGCCGCTGCTTCCGACGCTAGTCGACGCATCTTCCAAAAACAGTCGTTTTCGGAACCGAACAGGGGAGTCGCATCCTCTGATTTTGCTCAACTTACGGCTGATGTCGTTCGAGGGTTTTCGGAACCGTCGGCGCGTTAGTATTGGACACTGATGGAAGAGACTGAGCTCGGGCGTCGGCAAGAACATCGCTCCTTCTCCCTTCTTTGCTAGTTACTGTGTTGTGGAACTATAATCCAGCCGCTCGCTCGGTGTGTCGGAGGAACCATGAATCGCAGAGTTCGGCAAAGGCTGGCGGCAGTTGGCGCATTCCTGGTGTTGCTCGTTCCCTCGCAGGTGGGAGCGCAAAACCAGAAGGAGTGGACCTGGAAAGACCGCGAGGGGAAAACCAGGACTCGGGAGGAGTTGGAGAAGATTCTTGCTGAACACAAACTCTGGGTGGAGTCAGGAGAATCCCGCGGAAGCCGCGCGGACTTGACCGGTGCGGACTTGACCGGGGCGCAGTTGCCTGGTGTGAATCTGCAACGCGCTCACCTAAGGGGTACGCGATACCACTACACGATCCTTAGCCGTGCACAGTTGAAAGACGCCCATCTAGAGAACGCGGATCTGCACGACACGGCTCTGACGGATGCGGACCTAAGTGGTGCAGTCCTCTACAACGCGGACTTGAGTGGCGCGTACCTCCTGGGCGCGAATTTCGACAGCGCGCTAGTCGACGGTGTGGACTTTGAAGATGCCGTTTTTGAGCCTAACTCTAT
>Ga0179587_10000739_pt1 | contig 13967 bp, 17 predicted proteins | sample CZODoug2_1_08_16_FD_185932 | JGI IMG/M metagenome (GOLD analysis project Ga0179587, IMG submission 185932) | Vadose zone soil fungal communities from Angelo Coast Range Reserve, California, USA - CZODoug2_1_08_16fungal | ecosystem: Environmental > Terrestrial > Soil > Vadose zone | place: USA...
CACGGCGGCTTAGCTCACGGATCGAGACACCCCCAGGGATCTGGGTCTACTGGCTATGTGATGGGCGTGCCGACTTATCACCAGTCCAGAACGTGAGCCTTGGTGGTGTGTTCCTCGACACTCCAAAGGCAAACCCCATCGATTCGAGGGCGGAGATTCATTTTTGTGTTCAAGAAGGACAGATCAGGACCGAAGGTATAGTGCGGCACGTCGCGCCGGGGCGTGGACTGGGACTGAGATTCACGGCGATAAAAGAGGGCCACACGGCAAAGAAGCGCGTTTACCCTTTATCGGCTCCGTCTAGCTGTTAGAGACTTTGTTCTCAATCGCTGGCCACTGCTTGTCAATCCACTCAGGGATGAATGCGGCATCATCAATTGCTCTGTCCACGAAATATCCCTTCGCCATGTTCGGTTTGTTCGGGTCCATGTCGATGAGCTTCCGCGCAGCCAAGATCGTCGCGGCAAATGGAATTGCAAACTTTCTTTCCTCGGTCACACGGAACTCCTGCATTGTGGAGTGAAATTCAGGCGAGAGAATCGGGAGCCGCAGTCTACTTTTTATTTGTCCCACAAGTCCATGAAGAGTTTTACCGTTGATCTCAAAGCAGCCTGGTTGGAAAACCAAGCAAGGCTTTCTTTTTTCCCCACATTCGGCCTATGCAATCCAATATAGCGGAAATGTTGGGGCGTAACCGCTTACCGGATTTAGACGGAACCAATAATCGGATTGCGCTCCGCAGGGGGCTCCTCGTCCAGGGAGCCCTTTCTACACTGGCCGACTCTTCACTGCGAGGAGGAATCGGCGGTGAGGGGATAGGCATGCCGTGCAGGTCGTGCGGGTCAGTCAACCAGAGGAAGTTCAGCGCGGAGATGGGTATCCATTTTTTCAGACTGAAAAACATTGACAAGCCCGTCGTGTGGGTATTTCCAAAGCTTGTTGTCTGTTTGGATTGTGGCACTGCGGAATTCGTTCTGCCGGACGCTGAACTGTGCCTACTTGCAAAAGGCGACGCCGCTGCGGCAGGATAACCTAGAATTGAATCTTTCAAACAAGACGTCACGCACAGACTATAGTAACTAACTCACTGAGAATAAACGGCTGAGTGCTCCGCACAGATGCTTTGGAAATCGTGCTCGTCTTCCTCGCCGTGAAAGCTGCTCAATGGATATGCACACAGGATAGCTACTTCGTGTGATTGGGCTAGATCGTTGCAGCCTCGTTCGATCCAGATCGCCGCATCCGCTTTGCCTTCGGCGTGCAAGAGAGCCACGCCTTCACCGCACACAACAACCCGAGGCCGTTCTGATCTCGCTGCTTTAGCAGCCGCTTCAATCAAGCCACCAATGCCCCCGAAATATCGAACCGGGTCAGGCAAACTATCCACCATGACTTTTGAGAGCGCGTCGGCAGCATCCAATGGAACGTAGGTACCTTGTTGAAGGGCGCCATCCGTATCCACACCCTGTGCCTTCAATCTCTGAAGCAGACTATCCCGGTGTGACTTCGTAGCGAGCACAATAGCCGCGTTACCGGCCTTTAGGGCAGCAGCAATAAAGCGAGTAAAGCCATCTAGAAGAACCGTGTCATCAGAATAAAACAGAACCTCATGGCGGTGAGGGGCTTTCTCTGCTGATGTGGTGGTGAGTTCGAAACCTTTTAAGCTGCTACTGACATATTGCTTGCCCCGAAGAACCGCATCCACGGCAGGCAGTACTTCGTTTTGGGCATCTGTCTTATGAACGTAACCCAGGGCGCCCGTGCTCAAAGCTGCCCGCACGACGTCGCGATCATTGTTCTGACTTAGGAAGACTATTTTGGAGCTGGGAGAGAGTTGTCGTATCCGCCGGGCGGCTTCGATTCCATTCAACTCTGGGAGGCTGATGTCCAGCAAAATCAAGTCGGGCTTCAGTTCCTCGGCTTTCTGAATGGCTTCGGATCCATCCGACGCCTCGGCGATGACTTGCCATTCTGGCCGCGCCTGAAGCAGCAAACGGACCTGGCGGCGCCACTCTGCGTAATCATCAGCTATGAGAGTGCGAATTGAAGACAACGATTGCTCCGCCTTTTGCGCCTAATGCGCAAGATAATCTCTCTTTATTCCCCCATTGTGCAATAACACCCCCTGTGGAAATTAGTTGCGCAACCCTCAAGGTCCTTGCGCTTGTTGACCTCCCCCGGATCCGCAGAACGAAGCTGCTGCTGGTTAGCGCGGAGTGAACTGTCAATAGATACAGTTGACGGCCGTTGAGAGGGCTTTGCACACTGTCAATCTTACGCTGTTCATGCCGCTGCTGCGAGCGTCGCCAGGCCGCGGAAGGGCGCGGTAAGTCGGCGAGAGCGATTTCAGGAATAGCCCTTCTTCTGTGGCTAAAGAAGCATGTTTGAAAAGGTTTGGCGCATTCCTGGTTTCCCTACTGGTATTGAAGGGGGCCTCAGCGGACAACAAGAAAGAGACCGAGCGTGTAGAGAATGCCGGAAGGTGATGAAAGAGATTTTGAACGTCCCGGATAACATCCCTCAAAGTCTCTTAGATAAGGCGGACTGTGTGGTGGTGTTGCCTTCGGTGGTGAAGGCGGCCTTCGGTATTGGCGCTAACTATGGTCGCGGCGTGATGACATACCGCCAGGGGGCCAAGTTCGAGGGTCACTGGGGTGCCCCGACCATGATGGCGCTGGAGGGAGTAAGCTTTGGATTCCAAATAGGCGGCCAGGCAACGGATTTTGTGCTGCTGCTTATGAATGATCGCAGTGCAAAAGGAGTCCTAAGCAGCAAAGTCAAACCCGGTGCCGATGCGTCCGCGGCAGCGGGCCCAAAGGGTCGAGATACTTCCGTGGCAACCGACGTCACGTCGCGAGCCGAAATCCTCAGCTATTCGCGAGCCCGAGGGGCGTTTGCTGGGGTTTCCCTTGCAGGTTCCACGCTCCGTCCAGATGGAAGTGCGAACAAGATCCTGTATGAGAAAGAGATTTCCGCAGAGGACATTGTGATAAAAAGCGCGGTTCCCGCACCCGCCTGCGCGAACCAACTCTTGGATACGCTGAATGCCCGGTCGCCGAAGAATAAGTCCGAAGCGTAGCCGGTACACGAAAACGGGTTGCACGCAGAATGAATAAATGAGCAGGATCGAGGGAGGAATAGAGGGAACATCGTTGGCAATGCACTGATGTTGACCAGTATTCCTCGCAGGCGGGTCATTCATATCGCCCATCCTGGAGATTCACGTGCCTTATGTTGAACCGAATCAGTCCACCTTCAAGCTGAAGCGCATCGCGGACCCATATATCCCAAAGCAGGATGGGTTCCAGACAGGTGCATCGATGCCGGATTTGCGGCAGCGCTAACGTACGGCGATCCAACAAGAGAAAGATGATCGAAAGGCTCTTATCGCGCCTGTTTTCGTTCCAGCCCTATCGGCGCGATGATTGTGATGGCCGTTTTTGGGATAGGCGGAGGCATTGACCGGCCTGCCGCGATTCGGGCACGTTCACAGAAATTTGATCCTCGGCTGTATCCAACGGTTCGCCGTTTCTATCTTCAGAATGTAGTCTCGGGGAATTTCCACATCCGGACCAGTTTCGGGCTTCATCAGCAAAGCCTTGCCACAGTCCTTCAGGCTTCCCCTGGTACACTCCGGAACAGCTCAGAAATAAACGGATTCAGGTCTCCTCGCCATGTACGGAGCCTATACCTCGTGCTGAACATCCCCTCTGCACCTTGGGGCGGGCAAAGACCTATTCGACACTGCATTCTCCTTAAGGCTATGCGAGCAGTCCTTTCGAGCCCGACTGATAGATAGGAGCCGGTGGGCCGCTGGTAACTGAGCCACGGTGACGAATGGTTTGCTGTCAAAAGTGACAGTGTCACTCAACGATGGCCACCGGCATCCTCTATGCTTGTCGATTGCGGCGATCTTGAGTAGGTCCTAATCCGAGAACCTCAATGAATGCGTGCATTCGGAAAGTGGTCAGGCTAACTCTGTTCTTCTGTTGTAGCGTGGGGGTGTGCTCGATGTCGCAGAAAGTTGAGATCAGCAGATGGCAACTTTCTCACGACTTCGCCTTCCTAGGACATTTCCTATGGCTCCACGTATGCCATAGACCGGGTTGGTAGCACGGAGCTCAGCTCGATACAAATGTTTGTAAAGGCCCCTCGGTCAATCTTGTTCTGCCGCTCGACGGACTTTGCGCGGCACATTCACAGCATCTGTCAGTCCGACTGTTTCGCGCTTTATGGGAAACAGCCTGAAAGGGGAATCGTTGGTTATGATGAGTGGCGAGACGGATGACAGCGCGACCGGAGTGCTCCCGCCACTGCAACAACAGCGCAGCCTCAGAAAATTGGCCCATGGGCTCCGCGTTGGTCGGATCCAGCCATGGCTAATTCCCTTGCTGTACGCTCTAGCGGCGATAGCCGCGGGTCTCACAATTCCTCGATACACCGCTATCTTTCTGCCGAAATTTGTTTCAACCATGAGCGTCGGCGCGGCAATCGGCATTTACTCGGCCATTGCATCCGGCATGATCGCACTGACGGGTATAGTATTTTCACTTGCTTTCGTCATGGTTCAATTCAGTGCTACGGCCTATTCCCCAAGGCTCGTCTTGTGGATCGCTCGCGATCCCGTGATGTCGCACGCCCTCGGGATATTTACGGCAACGTTCCTCTATGCCCTCACAGCGCTCGCTTGGGTCGACAGAAACAACTCGGGTCGAGTTCCTCTCAGCAGCTTGTGGATTGTAGGCGTGCTATTGCTGGCGAGCACTGCCATGTTCATCAGCCTTATCCATAGGATTGGCATGCTCCAGATCAATCGGATGTTGATCTTTACCTGTGACCAGGGAAGGGAAATCATTGCCAACCTTTATCCGCCGATTGAAATTCCCGCGGATTTGAGTTCGGACGAAATTGGCAGAACTTCTTGCACACAGGCCATTCTGCATCACGGAAAGCCCCGTATCGTTCAAGCCGTGAATCTTCCGGAGTTGGTGCGCCTCGCCAGCCGAACTGACTCCATAATTGAAGTTGTTGCTGCGGTTGGAGACAGCGTTTTGGATTCGACTCCAATTCTGCGAGTTCTAGGCGGCGACCAACCCATACCCACAAAGGATTTGCTGAGCGCGATCGAGTTCGGTGATGAACGTACTTTCGAGCAGGATCCTAAATACGCGATTCGGTTGCTCGTTGACATCGCTATCAAAGCGCTATCGCCAGCCATCAACGATCCCACGACCGCTGTCCAGGCCTTGGACCAAATTGAGGACCTTCTGTTGCAGCTTGGTGGCCGCCGCTTGGAGATTGGAGCATTTCGCGATGGCGAAGCTAAACTCAGAGTCACCATTGCGTTTCCAAGGTGGGAAGACTTTCTTTGCCTGGCATTTGACGAAATTCGTTTCTATGGTGCCAACAGTGTCCAAGTTATGCGCCGTATGAATGCTCTGCTCAGTGAGATGATTTCAGTCCTGCCGGAGGAGCGGCAAACACCTGTCAGATTCTGGCAAGCACGGCTTCAATCGACTATTGACCGCTCTTTTGACGATGCACAAGACAAATTGGATGCATCAACCGAAGACCGCCAGGGGCTCGGCAGTGCCCGAGACCAACTCACTCGTAGCTCGAAAAGGAGGTAATGCGGACACGTTCGGCCTCTATTAACAACAGAGGAGAACAGCGATTCGGCAAGAAATATGCCAGCAGCCATGGATACAGAATCGCTGGGTTGAAGCTGTTGCCGATCCGGGACGGGCCGATGATCAGCCGGATTCCCGAATGGGCTGGCCTCTATCTAGTGCTCGTCGTTCTCGCGTATCGTTCGAGTGACTAGTATTGCGTTGTGTGCACGTCTCATTTGGCTGAGACCCGGATAGATAGCATCGAGCAGAGCCGTGCCGTCCTTGGAAGACGTAAACATCAGGCGGCTCTGCAGGTCTTCAACACTGTTGGTAAACGAAGTCGTCAGTTCCACGCGCTCATTGAAGCTAACCAGAAAAAACTCATCCTCTGGAATGGCAATCTTAAGAAATTCGATGGCCGCCTCGCGGGCCTTGCCAAGTTTGCTGCTCATGCTACCGCTGCAGTCAAAGATTACTCCGATTGAAATCGGGATGTCCTCGGAGGAGAAGGTGATGATTTCCTGCTCAACGTTGTCCTCAAAAATACGTAAATTGTCTGGATCAAGGCCGGTAACCAAGCGATTGTAGGGATCCGTAACGACCACATCTACCCCTTGCGGGGAGCGATACGGATTTACCCTGTTCCGCTGGAGTGACACGATAGGTTAGGTCCCCTCATTACGCCGACAGTGTTTACGAGAGCCAAGTCTACATCGACATGCAACACTTGGGAGGGCTTGAAGGGCGCGCCTGGAGTGACCTTCTTGACTTCTTGGGGACTGGGCGTCACGTCTTGTTGAGGGGGAGTTGGGGCAGACGGCTGGGCTGCAGCCAACCATGATGAGTAGAGGAAGGCCAGGGAAACGAAGAAGATCCGACTAGAAGCCATCTCATAAATGCCTCAGGAGGATGATGGCGCAAGCGAGTTGGAGCATCCCGAGGAAATTTTCTGGGTAGTATTCCCAGCGAATGGCGGTGCGACGAAAGTTATGAAGCCAGCCGAACAAGCGTTCGACTTTCCAGCGACGCCGGTAGCGGCGCAGAACCCGGCCGTCCGGCGTCGCCGCTGCGACGCGCACGAATTTGTGAGGCGCGATGAGTTGCACGCCATATCGTTCTTGGATGCGCTGGTCCAGGGGATCGCTGTCGTAAGCGCGGTCGCCGATCATGCGTTCCGGGGCTTCGGCAAGGAATCGCTGGTCAAGGGTGGGTTCGACGAGCTTAGTTTCATGAGGCGAAGCGCTGGCCACGTGCACGGCGAGAGGAAAACCATGGCCGTCTGCGATTGCCATGATTTTGCTGCCTTTGCCGCGTTTTGTAGGGCCGACACCAGAGCCCCTTTTTTCGCGCCGCTGAAGCTGGCGTCGATGAAGGATTCGCTCAGATCGACCTTCCCGCGGTCTCGTAAGTCTTCGGCCAGTTTTTCCCGCAAGCGCGTCAGCAGCCCACTGCGCTGCCAGTGTTGGAAGCGTCGATGACAGGTCTGATAGGACGGATAGCGAGACGGCAGATCGTGCCAAGGAGCCCCCGTGCGCAGCACCCAAAAGACTCCGTTCAGTACCGCACGCGTGTCTTGCCACGGTCGCCCTCGCCCATCGGCTCGTCGTTTGGGACGAAACAACGGTAAAGGTCCATGTTCTCGATTTACGCCGTTTGTCATAAGTTTCAACCGTTCAGCGGCTTGAATGTGTTTGTGAGATAACTTCTAGTTGCACGACCACCAGTTGTCCAATCCACCATTCAAATGCATTCTGCATTGAGAAACCGCCCTGGTCGTTATGTCGGACTGGCTGTCACCCAACAAACAGGAGAAACGCTTCAGAGAATGCGAACCTTCGCTGCACTGAAGGGACTGGGTGTAGGTGTTGGCCCTGTCGGAAGGCCAAAATAGAGCGCGCGAATCGCCGTTCCATGTCCAGAAAAGGCCCCTGCGATAGCCGTTATTCCTGGATCCGTCGTGAATTTCACTCTTTTCCTTCAAAAGTGGCCGAAAATCCAGCATTCGTCTCCAGGATGTTTGCATCAGTCGCTCGATTTTCACAAACGTAGCTTCAGCCCTCCGGTTGTTTTAGGTTACAAATTCGCGGATAAATGTGCTGCCGAAAGTGCTCAGGTCGAGTTAGGAAGCCCAGCAATCGCATCACTCGAGTGAATTCGTGAAAAACAGAATTCCGCCGTAATGCGTCAGACCCGCATGGCTAAAGGCGATTTTAACATTTCTAGGCGATCTTCGTGCGTATGCTGACTTCAACCTAGCATACAGTGAAGTTAAAGTCAGAATGGCAAACCAGTCAAAAAGCCCTGTCAAATAAGGGGAAAATCAAATTCACCATGCGTTTTCACGACGGATTCAAGTTATTGAGCCCCTTGTTGCTGTTTGGATTGTCACGCTCTGAGTGGCCTCATCGACAGACGAAACGATCCCGGTTACATCCTCGACAAAGTCCATTGTCGCAGATGGCAAACTGCTGGATTCCGGAGGAAGAACTGTCGCGGTCAAGACATTAGCCGCTCCAAGGTTTACCGCCGTGATTGCTTGAGTCTGTCCGTTAACAGTCAACGCCTTTGCGATATTTACATTAATAGCGAGACCGGTGTTTCGCCCGCGATTGACAACCAGAGGAAACGGGGAGGTTGTGACTATGGGCGTAGCCGGTGGCCCGCTCAAGGTGGTTACATTGCCCGCCTCGCATCCGGTAATTTCCTGAGTCTGTATACAATAGGTTACAATAGGTAACAGCCGGATCTGAGAGGCTCACAACCATGTTCGTGTAGGTTCCAGCTCGGATCGAAGTGGATAGAGCGAGAAGGGTAGTGTCACTCTGAAGCCTGGTAAAGTCTGCTTGGTACAAGTCAGAATTCAGCGGCACATTTATGGACCCGCCCGTTTCGGGAGTTAATGAAACCCCTGCGACAATCGTGCGGAAGGAAAGAAGGTTGGTATTCGCATGGGCTGGCGAAGCAGCGGCACGAAGCGTGAGAATCAGAATGGCATTGCTGCCTTGGCCCGTCCCTGATCCGTTCGACTTACTCGCACCACTACACGATTCTAGGAGCGTGTCTGAGAATTGACTTTTTGAGACCGATCCTTGGTGCGAAAGCGCCCACATAGGGCTATCCGATAGAGTGCGCGTCGGCTAATGATGGGACCGCTGCTCTGATTGGCATACTCGGGAGCATCCTTTCCAACTCCCCATCTTCTTTTAGTCTTTCTTTCTCGCTTCATCCGTAACATATCTTGTGAAGCTTCAGAAGATTGTGAGTCATGCAGATCAGTGCCCACTCGCCGCGTACTTTCTCCAGCCCCCGCATGAGAAACTGCCGGAATCCGCGCTATCCGCGTTTCCCGCTGCTGTAACTCTTCGGGCAGTTCCTCCCCCTGGCGCTCCCACCTCTAACACCAGGCGTAACACCTGCTGAAACAGCTCTTCGAGCGCTTTCAAATGAAGTTTCCGAAAATCCGATATGGTCCGGAAATCCGGCTGATTGTCGGCTGCCAATACCCGGAAAGCCACGTCTTCCGCCAGACGTTTCTGAATCCGGCGAGAGGAAAACACTCCCACGCAATACCCATACAGCAGGATCTTCGTCATCGTGCGCGGGTGATACGGTGGTTGGCCGCGATCTTCCTCTTCATACACCGACTCGATCGCCGAAAGGTCCAACTGGTCCACCACATCCGACACACAGTAAACCAAGTGATTCTCCGGCAGCCAGTCGCGAAGGCTTGGGGGTAACAGCAAATCTTGATCGGGAAGTCTTGTCAGTCTTGGCCATGACTCACAAACTCGCACACCCTTCTATTTGGTTTCAAGTGAATTCAACAAAACTTGAGATGAATTCTCGGACAGGCTCCTATCGCGCTGGGGAAAGCGTGGAAGTGGAGGAACCAGAAGTGAAGGAGGGGGAAACCACTTGAAGAAATCCAACGGGTGAAAGTCCCGTCTGGCCAAAGCTAGCGAGCAGGCCGGTAGCGAGTGTTGCCATTCACCGGGCGACTGGTGGGTGCGAAGCGTACACAGCAAGGAAGCAGGCCGTGAAGATTCAGCTCCGAAATCAGTCAAGATTGCGTATGCCGACGCCGTTAGGAGTGCGGAAGGCAGCATCCGGGTACGACCGAAATTGCGAAGGGCGACCCGGGATCGCCGGAGTCCCTAGCTCAGGGCATGTTTCCAAGGATTTCCCACGAACCCAGGAGAGCTCACCATCTCCGCTCGCAAGAGTGGTAAGACGGCCGCCAAGGGAAACCGGAGGCGACCGAGGATGGATGGACGAGCAGTCTTACGACCCCGTAGTACCAGCGAAGGTGGGGAACCGCAGGGCTTCCGAAAGGAGCGGCCACGGAACCCACTGGAGGGAAGGGGGGAAACAAGGTGACGCATCTGTTGAAGGAAACATAAGCGAGACACAGAACTCGAGGACCTATGTCCACACAAATCGACAGACTAACTGAACTAGCCAAGGAGGATCCAAAGCGACAATTCTACTCGATCGCTCACATGATCACGCCCGAAGCGTTGTATGCAGCATTTCGAGGATTACGCAAGAAGGCCAGCGCGGGAGTGGACGGCGTCACGTACGGCATGTATGAACGGGACGCTGCGGGAAACATCCAAGCTCTCCATGAGCGGCTCAAGAATGGCAAGTATCAGGCCCAACCTTTACGCAGGGTCTATATCCGGAAGGAAGACGGGAAACAGAGACCACTCTCGATTCCCGCTCTGGAGGACAAGATCGTGCAGAAGGCGACAGCCGAAATACTGAACGCTATTTATGAACAGGACTTTCTCGACTGCTCGTACGGGTTTCGACCCGGAAGAGGGCAGCACCAAGCGCTGGACGAAGTGAGACGAGTCATCTGTACTCGGCCCACTGGGTGGATCCTGGATCTAGATGTTACTGCATACTTCGATTCGATCGTGCGGAAGCAACTTATGGAAATGATCGAGAAGCGAGTCCGCGATGGAAGCGTGCTCCGGTTGATACGGAAGTGGATACAGGCAGGTGTCATCGAAGAAGGCAGGCTGCTCGTGAGTGAAACAGGTACGGGACAAGGGCAGACGATCAGCCCGCTCCTGGCTAACATCTACCTGCACTATGTTCTCGACGAATGGTTCGAGAATGAAGTGAAGCCCCGACTGAGGGGGCAAGCGCACGAGATCCGATTCGCCGATGATGCCGTACTGTGCTTCCAATACAAGGAGGACGCAGACAGGGTGATGGAGGTCTTACCGAAGCGGTTCGCAAAATACGGTCTGACGCTCCACCCGGAGAAGACGCGGCTGGTGGAATTCGGGCGGTATGCAGAGGCCAATGCGAAGAGGCAGGGGAAGAAACCCTGCACTCTGGACATCCTCGGCTTCACGCACGTATGCGCACGCAGTCGAAAGGGGAAGTTCACCGTGCACGTGAGAACGATGAAGAAACGGTTTAAAAGGGGCCTGACGGCAATCGCCGAATGGTGCCAAGAGAACCGACACGAGCCGGTGGACGAGCAGCAGAAAACCCTAAACGCCAAGCTCCGGGGTCACTACCAATATTACGGACGACCGACGAACTATCGAAGTATCCTGAAGTTCTATCGGGAGGTCTGTCAAATCTGGAAGAAGTGGCTCAGCCGGCGTACTCGTGGCGACGGGCTGACGTGGGAGACATTTAAAGCGATCCTACGGCGACACCCGCTGATGCGTCCACGGATCTTGCATTCTTGGCAAGGTGCAGCGAGTCACGCTTGAGGAACCCGCTGCGGTAATCCTGCACGGTGGGATCTGTGAGGGGGGAGACGTCAGTGGTGCCACGGTGGACCTACACGCGCACGAAGCTGGAAACGGCGGATAGAGCCAAGGAACACCTAAAGCCCCACTGCGTTCTCCTCTACTCGGAGCCGTCAACAACTGGGCGACAATTTGGGACGATCAGGACCAGAGATGTCGCGGGTCGTCATTCTTCTTAGCAGGGGTAAAGCCCGACCCGGGGGAAAATGCGGCGCAAAAAGAAAAAGGGCGAAACCGCGGTCGAGCCGCAGTGTCCCACTAGAGTTACTGTACCATAATATTAACACCTTGCAAGGCCTAATTTCAAAAACTTCTATTTAGCCTGGGCGTCCCAGGCACCTTGCGCTACGCCACCCACTTCATGGTCAGCTTCTTGCGCTTCTTCGCGCAGTCGAGAAGATAAAGATCGATCAACTTCTGGTAAGGAAGCCCAGTTTCCTCCGCCAGTCCTTTGAAATAATCCACCACTTCCGGACTCAAATTGATCCCCACGGGCTTTTTCTTGCTGGGGTATGGATTCTTCAACTCTTTCAGTTTGGAGAAATCATATTCCTTCTTCATAAAATCTCACCTCCTTCTTGATTGCCTTTCGAGCAGAAATAATGCGAATCGTCGAATCGTATTCCCTGTAGCAGTGAACGACAACCAGAATTCGTGCCGCCGAACTCACTCCGAGGAGGAGGAACCGATCCTCTTCCACGGAGTGTTCTGGATCATAAAATAGGCGTGCATGCGGATCGCTGAAAACGCTCTGCACTTCTTCGAACCAAACTCTGTGCTTGGTCCGATTGCGTCTATTTTTCCGCTCGTCCCAATCGAACTGTAGCATATCTAGATAATATCTATATTCGAGAAAGCTGGCAAGGGTGCGGGACGGAGGCGGCTCCTTTCGGAACACGGGCCACGGAGCGCGTCTTGCTACGCCGCGCGCACCAGCCTAAACTGGAAATGAGGACGCACCGCAATACGGGGAGAATTGGGACTCGGAGATTCGACTAACAACTAAAAACTAAGAAGTTAAAACCGAGAACTGAAAACTGACCACTGAAAACGCTAATGATTCCCGCATCCTTCCAAATTCGCGACCTCACCATCCGCCCTGCCGCGGTGCTCGCTCCCATGGCGGGCGTGACGGACACGCTCTTCCGCCGCGTCATTCGCGGCCTCGGCGGCTGCGGCCTGCTGATGACGGAGTTCACCAGCTCCGAAGGCGTCACGCGCAGCGCGAAGAAAACTCTGCGCTATCTCTACTTCCAGGAAGACGAGCATCCGATTACCGCGCAGCTTTTTGGCGCGAATCCCGCCGTCATGGCTGAAGCCGCGAAAATGGTCGAAGACCTCGGCTACGACGCCGTGGACATCAACCTCGGCTGCCCCGCCAAGAAAGTGGTGAAGTGCGGCGGCTCCGGCCTGCTCCGCGATTTGCCGCTGCTCGAAGATATTTTCAGAGCCGTCCGCGCCGCAGTGAAAATTCCGCTGACCGTCAAGCTGCGCGCCGGCTGGGATGAAAATTCCATCGTCGCGGTCGACGTCGCCAAAATGGCGGAAAGCATCGGCGTGGAAGGCGTCGCCGTCCATCCGCGCACCCGCGAGCAAGGTTACGCCGGCGCGGCGGACTGGAGCATCATCGCCGCCGTCAAGCAAGCCGTGAAAATCCCCGTCATCGGCAACGGCGACATCAACGAGCCCGAAGACGCCGCGCGCATGGTTAGCGAAACCGGCTGCGACGCCGTCATGATCGGCCGCGCCGCCGCCACCAATCCCTGGATTTTTTCGCAGATGCAGCAGCACGCCCAAACCGGCCGCTACGACACCCCCACCGACGCCGTCCGCTACCGTTTACTGATGGCCTACTATCGGCAAATTAATGCTGCTAACCTGCCCGATGGTGTAGGCAAAATGAAGCAGTTCGCTTGCTGGTTTACTCATGGTGTGGGGAACGGCAGCGAGCTTCGTGGAATTGTACATGCGGCGCGAACGCCTACTGAGATCCTCGAGAGTGTCGAACGCTTTTTCGAGGGCCGAGTCACCGCGCAGCAAGAAGCTGACCCCGACCGGGTCACCAGAATGGAGGACCCAGCCCATGGTCCCTCCCAGCACCACGGTATCGAAGAAACGCTCGGAACGTAGAATCGCCGTACGCCTGCCCCTCAAAGTCCGGGGGCTCGACGCCCGCGGCTTCGCCTTCGAAGAAGATACCGCCAGCGAAAATCTTTGCCGCAACGGAGCAGCCTTCGTGACGCATTTCGACGTCGCCATTGGCTCCGACCTCGAAATCCGCATTCCTTTTTCGCAGTACGCCTCGCGCCGCGCCAGCAGCTCCGCGCTTTCCCGTAGCGCTGACGCTGACTTCGCTACCCATGGCCGCGTCGTCCACGTCGCCGATTCCCAGTCCCAAGGCGAAAAGCTCGTCGGCGTCCAGTTCACCGGCCCCCGTTTCCAACGCGTCTTCCGCTCCGAATCCGCCGCCTAACCTCTTTCTTTTGTAGTGGCGCAACATGTTGCGCCCCACCCCGGCGCGGTTTCCGACATTCCACCGCCTTCGCTCTCCACCCGCTAGTGTAGTGTCCAAGAATTAGCT
>Ga0179587_10000741_pt1 | contig 13965 bp, 8 predicted proteins | sample CZODoug2_1_08_16_FD_185932 | JGI IMG/M metagenome (GOLD analysis project Ga0179587, IMG submission 185932) | Vadose zone soil fungal communities from Angelo Coast Range Reserve, California, USA - CZODoug2_1_08_16fungal | ecosystem: Environmental > Terrestrial > Soil > Vadose zone | place: USA...
GGATTTCCGGAATAGCGCTCAACATCGGTATTCGCCAAGGCTCCGCGCCATTTGCAAGGTAACCGTCCGAGAGGATGATTACCGGCACCATATACTTAACGGCGATGCGGCAGGCCTCGATCGCCACCCAGAAGCAATCTGCCGGCGTTGACGCAGCCAGCACCGGAATCGGGGCTTCGGAGTTGCGGCCAAAAAGCGCCTGCAGCAGGTCGGCCTGCTCTGTCTTGGTCGGCAGGCCGGTTGACGGGCCACCGCGCTGGATGTCGCAAATGACCAGCGGGATCTCGACCGCGACAGCCAGGCCCAGAGCCTCCGTTTTCAGGGCCATGCCCGGGCCAGACGTCGTTGTGATGGCCAATGCGCCGGCGTACGCTGCGCCGATCGCCGAGGTGATGGCCGCGATCTCGTCTTCGGCCTGAAATGTCATCACTCCAAAATCCTTGTACTGGGAGAGCTCGTGCAAAATGTCCGAAGCCGGGGTAATGGGATAACTGCCTTGAAAGAGCGTAAGTCCGGACTTCTGCGCCGCAGTAACAAATCCCAGCGCCAGAGCCTGGTTGCCGCTCATGCTGCGGTACAGTCCCGGGGTAAGCTGCGCCGGCGGAATCTCATAGCTGATCTGAAACGCCTCGGTCGCCTCGCAGTAGGAATACCCGCCCTTCAACGTGAGCTTGTTGGCCTCCACGAGTAGTGGTTTGTTCTTGAACTTGTCCTCAATCCACCGGACGGTCGGCTCCATCGAACGGTTATAGAGCCAGTAACACATGCCCAACGCGAAGAAGTTTTTGCAGCGATCCATGGACTTGGCATCGAGGCCTAAATGCTCCAGGGAACGACGCGTCAGACGCTCCAGCTCCACAGAAAACAACCGGAATTTATCGAGGGAATGATCTTCCAGCGGATTCGAGGTCATCTGCGCTTTGCGCAGATCGTTCTCCTTGAAACTGTCGCTGTTGACAATCAGGATCCCATTGGCCTTTAGGTCAGCGACGTTTACCTTAAGCGCGGCCGGATTCATAGCGATTAGCACGTCGATCGCGTCGCCCGGTGTGTAGACCTCATTGGAGGAAAAGTGCAGCTGAAAGCCACTGACGCCGGGAATCGTCCCGGCAGGGGCGCGAATTTCTGCCGGATAGTCCGGAAACGTAGCAATGTCATTGCCGTAAAGCGCCGCGGTATTCGTAAACTGGTTACCGGTGATCTGCATGCCGTCGCCGGAGTCGCCCGCGAAACGGATGACCGCCTGATCAAGCACTTCGCGCTTATGTTTTACCGGCGGAACCTCTATAAGTGTAGACATTCTTGTCCCAGGCCTCCGCTAATCAATGAACTCCCCCTGCCCCGGGGGAGTGCGGCTCAATCATGGGCATGAGGCGGCGCGGTGATAAGGATGGCTTCTAAGGCAGCCCGCCAGGAGCCGTCTTTTAAGGATATCACACTGGATAGCGCACCGTAGGGCGAGAATCCCCTGCGAGACCATGTGTCCTATCGGGAAAGACGCGCCGCGAACTACGAGTTTGATGCACCAGTGAATTGAGATTCCGTCGTCCACAAAACATTTCAGAAGAGAGCTATCAGGATAGAGACGCGGCCCTGGAGGCCGCTTCGAGGAAACGTGGCCGATAGTAAACCAGCAAGCCGAGAATTGCGCCGGCGAATAGGAATGCCAGAATTACAGTCCAGCGGTAATGATGGCTGAAGTTTGCGGGAGAGAATGGTGTTTCAGGCAGATGGAGCGTCGCCTGCATTTCCTTCATAAAAGAATCCATCGCCGAGTTGTAGTTTGGGCTTAGCACGGTTACGACCGTGCTCGCCAGCCAAAAGAGCTGGAGGCCGAGGGTCAGCGGGTAACTCCACGGCTTAAGCTTCAAGAGGCCGATGCCGGCGAGGAAAAAGGCCAGGCAACTCAGTATCAGAACTGTTAAACCCACGCTTCCGAGGAGAACGCGCCCGAACACGAAAATCGGCACGCGGAAGGGAAGAAAGGGAAGGAAGAGCAGGTTCAATATCGAAGTGATATAAAACCAGGCGAGCACGGAGATTGCAAGAGGGCATGCTGGTTTCTGAGGAAGATCTACGGCATCAGCAAAGGTCGGGCCCGCAAACTGGGTCTTGACGGTCTGGCGGTTGAAGAGCACGAGCCACCAGGTGCCAATCAAGAGCGGCACGCCGTAAACGATAAGCAAAATCCAGCGTACCGCTTGCATGCCCTCCGGAGGCAAATCAGGAGCCGGCGGTGTGGGAGAAAACGACATCAGAAATACAATGGAGATCCCCATGAGACCGACGAAGACCGACATCCCTCCCCAAATCAGGATGGAGATACGCGCCCAATGGCGAAGATAGAACAGCCCAATGCCGGTAGCCATACCAAAGAGGGATAGACACGTCATAAGTCCTTGGGTGGCCAGCAAGGCGTTTCTCATAAATGGGGGCACTTCGGGCGTGGTGCCGGGCAGCTTGACCAGCAGCATTCCGAAAAATGCGACTGCACAGCACAGAAGAAGGAAAAGGCTGCCCAAGATGGCCAGGACCGCTGCGACAGTAACAGCGGCGGAGCGTTTCCGAGAGTAATCCATCGAAAGGTTTGTATATCACTTCCAGCCATGGCCTGGAAGACCATGGAGAAGGTAACGCGAAGAAAAAAAGAAGCTTGACGTTCGCTTTCCTTTCGCCTAAAGTGCCTGTGGAAAACAATTGCAAAGGGAGGCGCGCACATGGCTCTGACCAAACGGCAAAAGGAAGTCCTCGATTACTTGGTGGCATTTGAGACCAAGCACGGTTACGCGCCAAGTTTCGAAGAAATTGGCAAGGGCCTCAAGCTCACCTCTCTGGCTACTGTGCACAAGCACATCACCACGCTCGAAAAAAAAGGCTTCATTCGCCGTGGTTACAATCAGAGTCGCTCGATCGAGATTGTCCAATTGCCGAAGTCGGTCAAGGATCAGATAAGTGATCGCAAGATGCAGGAGCTTCCCCTGGTGGGAAGAATTGCGGCCGGGCGCCCTCTGGAAGCTGTTGAAGAACGTGAGACGATTTCACTTGGTGATTTTGCGCGTGGCGGCAATTCCTTTGTGTTGCAGGTCAAAGGCAGCTCCATGATCGAAGATCACATCCTGGACGGGGACTTCGTCGTGTGCGAGCAAACCCAGGTCGCCAATGCCGGTGACATCGTGGTGGCACTGATCGGAGGGGAAGAAGCGACGCTCAAGCGTTTCTATCGCGAAGGCGCCGGCAAGATCCGTCTGCAACCTGCTAACTCCGAAATGGCTCCCATCATGCTTGCCGCGAACGACGTCAAAATTCAGGGCCGTGTCATCGGCGTCCTTCGCAAGTACTAGCTCTTCATCATCTGATTGTTCTACCCCCGACGACAGGCAGTGTATCTCTAGCTGGTCTCCTGCTTTTTGTAGTGGGGCTTATCGGTCATATTTTCGCAGATAAATTGTTTGTGTCAGAATCCCGTGGCGTGCATCAGAAGACTGTCCACGATATCCTCGTGAAGCCCTGCGGCGCGCCGCGGCAGGGAAGATGAAGCCGAAGGAAGGCTCGGCGGGACATCCCAAGCCTCCGAGGTCCGGAACTTGCCCTCGAAACGCCAAAGCATTCTGGTTGTCGATCCCGATTCGGCCTCCCGCCGCGTGCTTGAGGAATTGGTGCGTTCGGCCGGCTATGACGTGGCCGTGTCGTCTTCTCAGGCGGAAGGATTCAAGTTTGTCCAAGAGGCCAGCATCGACCTTCTGCTTCTCTCCGCCGACCTTGCTGATATCCAGTGCTGCGACGCCTTGGCGGAAGTCAAAGGCAATGCAGTCACTGCGGGGACGCGTGTGATTCTCCTCACACAGGGCGCTGGAGCGGAGCGAGCTCGTGGCCTTGATCTGGGCGCGGACGAAGTACTTACTTCGCCGTGGGAGGCAGCGGAATTACTTGCCCGCGTGCGCGTACAATTGAAAGAAAAACATGCCTTTGACGAGCTGCGGGAGAAGACTCGCATCGCCGATGAAGGCCGTGAAATGGCGCAGACCGCTTTCCAGGCGCTCGCCGTAACCGAGAAGATGACCCGCGATGCTTTTTCCCTGGGCCGTGCCTTGAAAATTGGCGTTTCAGTGCTCTTCGCCGTTGCCATGTTAATCGCCGGGATCTTTCTTCTCTATTCCCGGCGCGCCGACAAGGAGGCTAGCCGCGCTTACTCGGTTATCGCCCAGCTCGAGCGTGGCGCTCACCGGCAAGAGCAATTGATGGCGGATGCGCGCAACGCGCGCGCCGATCTTCGACAATCCGATGTTCTCGAGCAAAGGCAACAGCTCAAGCAGCAGTCGGATGAACTGCGCCAGAAAATCTCCGGCGCTGGGTCCGGCGACGTGTCCACACTACAGAAGCAGCTCGCGGAGACGACTACGCGGCTCAAACGCGTGGAGAGCGAGGCGCAATCCGCGGAACAAGTGATCCGTGCCTATGCGCCAAGTGTGTGCCTCCTGCATGTATCCGTATCTTTCGTCGACCAGGCTTCCGGCCGCCCTCTGCGTTATGGCGGGATCAATCCGGATGGCGAGCCACTCCACGACAGTGATGGTAACCCGGTTTATACGCTCGAAGGCCGTGCACCCGAGGTTCGCGCGGATTTCTTCGGCACCGGATTCATCGCAAGCGAAGGCCGTATTCTCACCAATCACCACGTGGCGCAACCCTGGTGGAAAAACGTCGAGCTTGCCTCAGTTTCTGGCCAGGGTCTTAGTCCCGCCGTCGCGGAGCTGACCGCCTATTTCCCCGACGCGGCTGCCGGCGTTCCCGTCAGCATTTCCGAGATTTCGGAGGAGGCCGACCTCGCGGTGCTGAAAGGCGATTTATCTGGTTTGAAAAAACCGATCCTGAGAATGGATGCCAGCAAGGAAGCGGCCGTCAGTGGCCAGCCGCTGCTCTCCCTCGGTTACGCCACGGGAATCAGCGCCATTCTCGCGCGCGCGGGTGAAGATGCCGCAAACGACATCGCAAAGACCACGGGCGGAAAACCGAGAGAGGTCGTCGACGAACTTCTCCGCCGCAAACTCATTCGCCCTCTGGTTACACAGGGCCATATCGGCGACGTTCTTCCGGACAAAATTGTCTACGATGCGCAGACCACTTCCGGCAGCTCGGGAGGCCCGCTCATCAATCGTGAGGGGGAGGTGATTGGCGTGACATTCGCGGTCGTCAAAGGTTTTGGCGGTTCGAATTTTGGTGTTCCGATTCGTTTCGCCCAGCCACTGCTCAAGCCGTGAGGGCCCGTTTTGTTTTATTCTAATACCTGGGGCCGAAACCAAGACTTCCGTGGCCAACTAGAATCATGTCGAGTCTGCTTAGTTGCGTTCATCCGACCTTCCTTTGCCTGATCGCTATTCTGCTGGCGTTGCCAGCCCCCGTTCACGCATACGCAGTCCTCGCCCATGAGGCCATCATCGATGCGGCTTGGGAGACGCACATCAGGCCGCTGCTGTTGAAGAAATTCCCGCAGGCGACCGAGGAGGATTTGAGCAGGGCACAAGCCTACGCCTACGGCGGCGCCATCATTCAAGATATGGGCTACTACCCATACGGCAGCCCCTTTTTCAGCGACCTCACTCATTACATCCGCAGCGGTGACTTCATCCAGGCTCTGCTGCGAGACGCCAAAGACATAAACGAGTACGCTTTCGCCGTCGGTGCGCTCGCGCACTGCGCCGCGGACAACGACGGTCACCGCCTCGGCACCAACCGAGCCGTTCCGATTCTGTATCCCGACCTGCGGAAGAAATTTGGCGATAGCGTTTCTTTTGAGGACAGTCGGTTGGCCCATGTGAAAACCGAATTTGGTTTTGACGTTCTCGAAATCGCGCGGGAACGCTACGCCCCGGACAGCTATCACGACTTCATCGGATTCGAGGTCTCTCGCCCGGTTCTCGAGCAAGCCTTTCTGGAGGTGTATGGCCTGGAGTTGAAAGATGTGCTGGTGAGCGAAGACAAGGTTCTCAATTCTTACCGCCGCGATGTCAGCAAGCTCATTCCGAAAGCCACGCGAATCGCCTGGCACCTGAAGAAAGACGAGATTAAGGACGACATTCCGAACGCCACAAAGAGAAAGTTCCTATTCAATCTGTCGCGATCAAATTATGAACACGAATGGGGCAAGGACTATCGCAAGCCAAGTCCGGGCGAACGTTTTCTCGCGTTTCTCTTTACCTTGATTCCGAAGTTCGGTCCGCTCAAGGTCTTGCAGTTCAAGACGCCTACGCCCCAGACCGAACAGATGTTTGAAGCCAGTTTCAATGCCACGCTCGACCGCTACCGCAAGTTGCTGACGGGCATCCGCGAGGGTCAGATCGATTTGCCGAACGATAATTTCGATGTTGGAGAGAGCACCGGTCCCGGGAAATACCGTTTGAACGATGAAGCGCACGCCAAATTGCTGGACAAACTCGCGGAAAAGAACTTTGTGGGTGCCACGCTCGGGGTGAAGGCGGAACTCTCGCACTTCTTCGCCGAACCGGATGCCCCTTATGCGACGAAGCGCAATGCCAAGGCCTGGGCCAAAGTCCAGACGCAACTGCAACAGCTGAAAGCGGTAGCAACTGCGCCAGGCATCGCTGACTCTTCACTGGCCTCTCCATCTGCGGCAGTTCCTTAGCGCTACCCTGGAACGCCCGTCCGCGCTCTTTTGGCTAACCTATCTAGTTTATAGCTTTGCTGTATCGAAAAAACTGTAACTGGGTCGCGTTATCGCCATGAAACAATGTAGAATTTCGCGCGACCCATTGATTGCTTCTACAGATGAGAAAGACCAGACCGATCCGCAAGCTCCTCGCTGCCAATCGTAGCGAAATCGCTATACGCATCTTCCGCGCCGCCAATGAGCTCGACTTGCGCACCGTGGCCATTTATTCGCAGGAGGACCGGCTCGCCCTGCACCGCTTCAAGGCTGATGAAGCGTATCAGGTTGGAGCCGGCAAGGGGCCTGTCGAAGCGTATTTGGACATTCCGGGAATCATGGCGCTGGCAAAAGAGAGAGGCGTCGACGCCATCCACCCAGGTTACGGTTTTCTTTCCGAAAATCCTGCGTTCGCCGGTGCCTGCGAAAAGGCCGGCCTCATCTTCGTCGGTCCACCGCCGAGTCTCCTCGAGTTGCTTGGGGATAAAACCGCCGCCCGCAGACTGGCCGCTTCAGCGGGGCTTGCGGTCCTGCCCGGAACGGAGCAGGCGCTGAAGTCGGCTGCGGAGGCGCACAAAATTGCGCGGGAGATTGCCTTTCCCGTCATTGTGAAAGCGGCGATGGGCGGCGGCGGCCGCGGCATGCGCGTCGTTCATGACGCCACCCAGCTCGATGCCCTCCTGGAAGAAGCCCAGGGTGAAGCGCGCTCCGCCTTCGGAGATGCATCTGTTTTCCTGGAAAAATATTTGCCGCGTGCCCGGCACCTGGAAGTCCAGATTCTCGCCGATCATCATGGTAACTTGCTGCATCTTTACGAGCGCGACTGCTCCGTGCAGCGTCGCCACCAAAAAGTAGTCGAGGTCGCTCCCGCCGCGAATCTCCCCGCGAGTATCCGCGGCGAAATATGCGACGCGGCGGTGCAGCTCGCGCGCAAAGCAAACTATCGCAATGCTGGAACCGTCGAGTTTCTGTATGACGTGGATTCGCAGAAGTGGTATTTCATCGAGGTGAATCCCCGCATTCAGGTCGAGCACACCGTGACTGAAATGGTCACGGGAATCGATCTAGTGCGTTCGCAGATTCTCATCGCGCAAGGTCACAAACTATATGAGCCGCCGATGGCGCTGCCGCGACAAGAGAATATTCTCGTCAATGGCGCGGCTCTCCAGTGTCGCGTGACCACCGAGGACCCGGAGAAAAACTTCGCTCCGGACTACGGAAAAATCTCCACCTATCGTTCTCCCGCCGGGTTCGGCATTCGTCTCGACGGCGGCACCGCTTATGCCGGGGCGATGCTCGCTGCCTATTACGATTCGCTGCTCGTCAAAGTCACAGCCTGGGGCGCAAATCTTCCCGAAGCTTGCCAGCGAATGGACCGCGCCCTCCGCGAATTCCGCATTCGCGGAGTGAAAACAAATATCCCCTTCGTCGAAAATGTCGTGAACCACCCGAAGTTTCGCGCCGGCGAAGTCACCACCTCTTTCCTCGATGAATCGCCAGAGCTTTTCCGTTTCCCCAGCCGCGGCGACCGCGCCACCAAGCTGCTTTCCTATCTTGGCGATGTCATCTTAAATGGCAATCCGGAAGTGAAGGGCAAGCAGATCCCCAAAGAAATAGAAGCACCGGTCGTTCCGGCAAAGCCCGCCGGCAAACCGCCGGCCGGCACGCGACAGCTCCTGCAAAAACTCGGGCCCAAGGAATTCGCCGCCTGGGCCCGAAGAGAAAAGCGCCTGCTCATTACCGACACGACTTTTCGCGATGCTCATCAGTCGCTCATGGCCACGCGCGTCCGCACGTTCGACTTGCTGGCCACGGCAAGCGCCGTAGCGCATCGAGTGCCCCATCTCTTCAGTCTCGAGATGTGGGGTGGCGCGACCTTTGATACCGCGATGCGCTTCCTTCACGAGGACCCCTGGCAGCGATTGCGGGAATTGCGCCAGCATATTCCCAATATCTGTTTCCAGATGCTCCTCCGCGGAGCCAACGCCGTCGGTTATACCTCCTATCCGGACAATGTCATCATTGAATTCATCCGCGAAGCGTACGCCCAGGGCATCGACATCTTCCGCATCTTCGATTCGCTCAATTCCATCGAGAACATGCGTGTTTCAATCGACGCTACACTAGAAAGCGGAGCCGTTTGCGAAGCCGCCATTTGCTACACCGGCGACATCCTGGACAAAGGCCGTCGGAAATACTCACTGAAATACTACGTTGCCATGGCCAAACAGTTGGAGAAACTTGGCACGCACTTTTTGGCGATCAAAGACATGGCCGGTCTCTGCAAACCTTACGCCGCATTCGAATTGGTGAAGGCGCTGCGTGCGGAAGTGGACGTTCCCATCCACTTTCATACCCACGACACTAGCGGCATCAACTCCGCCTCTGTTTTGAAAGCGGCCGACGCCGGAGTCGACGTTGCCGACGCGGCCATCGCCGCCATGAGCGGAGGCACCAGCCAGCCCAATCTCAACTCCATCGTCGAAGCGCTCTGCCACACGCCCCGCGACACGCGGCTCGAGGTGGACACGCTAAACGAATGTTCCGACTATTGGGAAACTGTTCGCACTTACTATCTACCGTTCGACTCCGGCCCCAAGGCCGGCTCGGCGCGTCTGTACCAGCATGAAATTCCCGGCGGTCAGTACAGCAACCTGCGCGAGCAGGCCGCGGCCATGGGGCTCGGTCATCGCTGGCGCGAAGCCGAAAAAATGTACGCCCAGGTGAACCAGCTTTTCGGCGACATCGTCAAAGTCACGCCCTCCAGCAAAGTCGTCGGCGACTTGACTCTTTTCCTGATGGCCAAGGAGATGCAGCCGGTTGACATTCTCAAGCTGGGCGAGAATCACGACGTGTCCTTCCCCAATTCTGTTGTCGAAATGTTTTCCGGAGTCCTGGGCGTGCCTCCTGACGGCTGGCCGAAGAAGCTGCAAAAAATCATCCTGCGTGGCCAGGCACCTCTCCGCGGACGGCCAGGTGCAAACCTCGAAGCTGCAAAGTTGGAAGAGGAGCAGAAATTCCTCGAGAAAAGACTCGGTCATGCCGTCCGCCGCGACGATCTGCTGAGCTCTCTGCTTTATCCCGACGTTTTCGCGAAATACGACAAATTTCGCCAGACCTACTCGGATGTGGCCGTTTTGCCCACACCCGCATTTTTCTATGGTTTGAAGTCCGGCGAAGAAATCAATGTCGAAATCGAATCCGGAAAGTCCCTGATCATCAAGTTTCTGACCATCAGCGAACCCCATCCTGATGGCACACGCACGCTCTTTTTCGAACTGAACGGACAGCCCCGCGAAGTCAACGTGCGCGACCGCGCGCTGCGGGTGGTTGAACGCGCTCATCCCAAGGCCGACCCCGCCGATCCCGGCCAGGTAGCCGCTCCCACCGCGGGGGTCATCAGCGGTATCGCCGTTGAAGCCAATCACTTCGTGGAACGCGGGGCAAAACTTCTGACACTCGAAGCCATGAAAATGCAGTCCAATATCTATGCTCCTATTTCGGGAAGCGTCGTGAAGCTGCTGGTGACCTCCGGGCAACACGTCGAAGCGAAAGATCTTCTGGTGACGATCGCACCTTGAGTTCGGGACAGCTCCGCAAGCACGAACAATTCCGCTCGCGCTTTCTTCGCAATCAGCGCGACCTCATCGTTTACACGCCGCCCGGGTATGCTGACACATCCCGGCGCCGTTTTCCGGTCCTCTATCTTCATGATGGCCAGAATCTCTTCGATGGAGCCACTTCCTTTATCCCTGGCCAAGACTGGCACGTCGGGCAGACCGCGGATCAGTACATTCAAGCTGGCGTGGTCGCTCCTCTGATCATCGTCGGGATGTACAACACCAAAGCGCGAATTCGGGAATACACTCCCACCCAGGTCCCTAAACTGGGGGGCGGCCGCGCCGACCGCTATGCAAAATTTCTGATCGAAGAAGTGAAGCCGTTCGTCGACCGCGAATACTGCACGCTCTCCGGCTCACAACACACCGGCATCGGCGGTTCATCGCTGGGCGGTTTGGTCTCCCTCTATTTGGGACTCCAGCATTCCTACATTTTTGGAAAAATCGCCGCACTCTCGCCGTCGGTCTGGTGGAACCAGCTGGTCATTCACCGATTTGCCCGGACCGCGACCGCCGAGCCCCGCCCGCGGATCTGGCTGGACATTGGTACGAGAGAAGGACCGCGCATCGTGCAGGACGTCGAGAAGTTCCGTGACGTGCTTCTCGAAAAAGGCTGGAAGCTTGGGAATGACTTGCACTATGAGCGCGTCGAAGACGCGGAGCACAACGAAGTGGCTTGGGCGCGCCGCGTCGGACCGTTTCTGCAATTCCTGTATCCCGCGTACGAGGCCGCTGTATAATCCGCGCTCTAGTCACTTCGTTTTCAGGGGGCGTCGAATGCCGGAGGGCCAGCCTCTCACTATCCTGTGTGTCAGTTCCTACGAAAAGGGTCAGGAGTTCATCCGCACTTGCAAAGCGGCCGGCTGCCGCGTTCTTCTCCTGACCGTCGAGAAACTTCGCCACGCCGACTGGCCATTCGAATCTATCGACGAAGTATTCACCATGCCGGAAGAGCTTCCCTTGCAAGATCTGATTTACGCCGTGAGCTATGCTGCCAGGTCGCAGTCCATCGATCGCATCGTAGCACTCGATGAGTTCGACATGGAGAACGTCTCCGCTCTCCGTGAGCATCTCCGCCTCCCCGGCATGGGACTTACTGCCATTCGCCATTTTCGCGACAAGCTGACCATGCGCGCGCGGGCCAAAGAAGCAGGTATCCTGGTCCCCGACTTCGTCCACGTTCTCAATTACGATAATCTTCGCGAATTCATGTCCCGGGTTCCTGGTCCCTGGCTGCTCAAGCCCCGCTCGCAGGCCTCTGGCATCGGCATGAAGAAGATTTATTCACAGGAAGAGCTCTGGCCATGGCTCGATCAACTCGGCGATCGGCAATCGTTTTACTTGCTTGAGAAATTCGTTCCGGGCGCGATTTATCACGTCGATAGCGTGGTTTCAGAGCGCCGGATTGTCTTCGCCGAAGCTCACGTCTACGGTACCCCGCCGCTTGATACCTCACATCACGGGGGCGTATTCACGACGCGCACACTTCCTCGCGAAGCCCAAGAAACCAAAGCACTCCTCGAAATCAATCGCCATCTATTCGAGGGGCTGGGGCTAGTGCGCGGCGTGACCCATGCCGAGTTCCTGCAGGCGCACGCAGATGGCAGGTTTTACTTTATCGAAGTCGCCGCTCGCGTCGGCGGGGCCTATATCTCCAATGTCATCGAGGCCGCAACGGGGATCAACCTCTGGCGCGAGTGGGCGCGGCTCGAAGTTGGTGCAGGGAATCAGCCCTACCAGCTTCCCTCTGCTCGTGGCGACTACGCCGGAGTCATTCTCTCGCTGGCGCGCCAGGAGCACCCTGATACTTCCGCATATACCGACCCCGAAATCACTTACCGCATCACGAAGTATCACCACGCGGGTTTCATTCTGAAGTCCCACAGCCACGAGCGAATGCAGCAGTTGCTCGATGCTTACGCGCGCCGTTTTCAGGAAGATTTCGTTGCCACGCAGCCGGTTCCCGACAAACCAAGCTCTTAGGATCGTTTCTTGCGCCGCACCCCGCTTTACATTTGGCGCGAATTCCTTCAGTATTTTCGTGGACCGCCCTCCAGCCCTGGCATGCCCTGTCCCAAAGTCCAGTTACTGTCTGGAACAGCGCTCTCACACTTTGTTTGCCGCACGCACTTCCGAGGAATACAGTTTGCAGTACCCCCGGCTGGAAATCTGCGTGGGGTGGTGCTGTCCCTTGGGAGGTCCGATGTGGGGCAATAAGAAACCGGATGCACCGCAAGCAAGGCAACCGGATCCAAGAAACTTACAAACGAATCAGCCGCAGAAGCACGCTCCGGCGGCTTGGGAGGATAAACCCGCGATGAGTACAGATGCGATGCGTCCATTGAGTGCAACCGCGGACCGCGCCACGGCGCGGCTCGGGGTCAGCCTGCACGTGAAAGGTGAGATCTCCGGCAACGAAGATCTGTTGATCGATGGCTCGGTCGAAGGACTGATTCAGCTCGATGAGAGGAAGCTGACTGTCGGGGCCACCGCGAAAGTGACCGCTGACATCATTGCCCGCGAGGTGGTGGTGTATGGCAACGTGAAGGGAAACCTTCGCGCGAAGGATAGAATAGAAATCAAAAAAGATGGTTCGGTCAACGGTGACCTGACTACTTCCCGGATCATGATCGAAGACGGCGCCTACTTCAAAGGCTCCATCGAGATCGACAAGAGTCCAGAAAAGGAACCCGGCGGGAATGCATTTGCCCGGACCTCTTCGGCGTCCTCAGGCGCACCGGCAACCAAGACCATTTAAGCTGCCTCCACATCCAAGTTTCTTCTTGACGAACGACGCCCCCACCCGCTCGGGGCGTCATTTGTTATCCCCTACTACCGCATATTATCCATTGGTTAATAAAAGTCAAAATCAAATAAGAGGCATTATCGCCGGTCCCGGCCCTCATTTGTCTGGTAGTCGTTTGCCCAGAAGGTTCACAAGGTCATCGCCAGGGGCGAAATCCCGGCGGCGAAACAGTTTCGCTGGACGCCGCCTTGGCCGCCAACTGCGCGCGTTCTTGCCTCTTGACCTTCCGGATGCCCTCTCTGACCATTTCGCGGTATGCTCATCCAACTGAAGAGTCAAGAAACCGATTCGCCTCAAGGGACTTTCACTCGGCGCGCAATTTATTTGAGAGGTTTTGAATGGAAACGCGAAAACTGGGAAACTCAGATGTCAGAATTACCCCTGTAGGCTTTGGCGCTTGGGCCCTCGGTGGTTCCGGCTGGGAATTTGCCTGGGGCCCGCAGGACGACGCCGATTCCATTGCCGCAATTCATCGCGCGCTGGAGCTAGGCGTCAACTGGATCGACACCGCCGCCGTCTACGGTATTGGCCACTCCGAAGAGATCGTGGCGCGCGCGCTGAAGGAATGGCGCGGCCCCCGCCCCTACGTTTTCACCAAGTGTGTTTTGCGCTGGAACGAGAAGGGGAAAATTTGGAAGGAATTCACTCCCGAATCCATTCGCCGGGAATGCGAAGACAGTCTACGCCGCCTGCAAGTTGAATCCATAGATCTCTATCAGATGCACTGGCCCCCGGACGACGGCAAACCCGGTCTGGAAGAAGCCTGGCAAACTCTCGCTGCCCTAAAGACCGAGGGCAAGGTCCGCTGGATCGGCGTGTCCAACTTCCATGCAGCCCAAATCATGCGCGCCGAGAGAATTGCTCCGGTCACATCTTTG